>Ga0126342_10005588_pt1:0-20000 | contig 21999 bp, 17 predicted proteins | sample Cyp1metagenome_FD_92528 | JGI IMG/M metagenome (GOLD analysis project Ga0126342, IMG submission 92528) | Coral microbial communities from Lord Howe Island, Old Settlement Bay, Australia - Cyphastrea 1 metagenome | ecosystem: Host-associated > Invertebrates > Cnidaria > Coral ... | reverse complement strand
CTACTGCTACTGCTACTACTACTACTACTACTACTGCTGCTGCTGCTGCTGCTGCTACTGCTACTGCTACTGCTGCTGCTGCTGCTGCTACTGCTACTGCTACTGCTACTGCTACTAGTACTACTGCTACTAGTACTACTGCTACTAGTACTACTGCTACTAGTACTACTGCTACTAGTACTACTGCTACTACTACTCCTACTCCTACTACTACTACTGCTACTGCTACTACTACTACTACTACACCAAACCACATCTTCAAATTCACCTACACTACACTACACTAATCTACACTACACTATATGCAGCAGGTGTGCATTCGGTGACCATTGCAGCCATTCCAAAAAGAGCAATTCCAACCACCTTTCGGTCCATCAGTAGATTCGCTCTGCCATCCATGCATCGCAACAACTCACCTCTCCTATAGGTTTTCTATCTCTGAACTTCCGCCAGCGCCTTGTGCCGCACTACTGCTATAACCTAATTTGCAGATTTGCAGATATACTGTATCCATGATATATATGTATATTTTTTAATTTAATTTAATTTAATTATTTTTTTTAATTATATTTATAGTTTTTTATTTACATTTATTTATTTATATTTAGTTATTTATTTATTTATATTTTTTTAAGATTTATTTGTTTATATGTATATTTTCCGATCACAAATTTTTGAGTTTTTTTGTTTATCATTTGGCTCATTGAGTGTGGGGTAATGTTTGCATGGTATCATCAACGTTCTCAGGGCACATCAATGGATTCGGTTGGAACATCGTGTGCGAATGCACATCGCAAGCCACAACAGCAGGACATGGAACGACAGCTCCGTATTTTTGCTGCCGGGTTGTAAACCACAGAGAAAACATGACTGAATTTTGTGGGAGGTGATGCAAGACGTACTTCCCACACCCAGCAACATATTCAAGACACATCTCACTTTGGTAACTTTAGTTCTAATGAAGGCCCATTGGTGGTGACCAGAAGGATGACCAGCATTTTTCCTATTTGAGACTCGGATTTTCCCTTCCTATTTTTTGTGGTGTTTTTTTTATCTATATTAATTTAATGGGGATGTCGGGATGTAACCAACCTTCCTGAGGTGCCCGGCAGATGGTGCCCCCACTGAGGTCTACCAGGAACCTATGGTGCAACCCACGCCCAAGACGAAGAACCGCCCCGGGCAGGTGGTTCATGGTGGGCGATGGAAGCAACAGATTGAGAACTAGGATATTATCAGTTTCAAACTGTGTCAGAATTCTGTCAGATATCATGTAACAATTCTGGTCAGAGATCATGAAACCACGAAGATTCTATAGGAATCTATAGGATATATAGTGCAGTTGGGCATGAAATGCAAAACACAGATGCACTGCATGATGTATTCGATGTCTAGGCCCTAGGCACACGGAATCTTCGGCCAGAACTGGGCCAGTTCGCCTAGATCTCCATACCTCCATTGGATCTACGAGTGGAGTTGGTTCTTCCCATTTAGCACCTTCAGATACCTTGTTTTAGAATGTTTAGATAGGTACTAATAGGTACTGCATAAATTTATATAGTTTCCTGTTTTCACATGTGTCACACATGTGTCACATATGTGTCACATATGTGTCACACATTGGTCTCATTGTTCACATGTTTCGCAACCTCCAGGCGCCCTGAAATCCCTTGACAGCCGAAAACAGGCACAGAAACCAGCGCAAAAGACGCCACCGCCGCCGCCTCCTGTAGTGGCAACAGCCGCAACGACGCTCGTGAAGGATAGGGAGATATCGGGAAAAGGGGGGAAGTGTTTGAAAGGAACTACCGGGAGAGCAGAAATGAGCAGAAAACCCATCAGAAAACCGTACAGGGTAAGTATGATGAGATTGTTTCTTTCACAGCTGGCTGAGAAGAAGTTGGCATGGGAGAAGGCAAGACCTTTGCTTTCAACACAGCAACTGTTTTCAAAGAGGTGTTCAGTATTGTTCAGTTTGATATGATGCAACAAACAAGTTTGCACCGGTTGTGCGATGTTTGGCGATGTTGTTCTCACAGAACACCAAAAAACATATCGCGACCCAAGGCACTAGCAGCAGTGCTACACCATGCTGAGCATGAATCATTTTTCCTTCACAATTCACGTTTAGTTCTGTGTTCATCGCAGCTTTGAACAGCTCACTGGCAGTAGTACAGGTATAGATACAGGTAGCAGGTAGTCTCAAGTTGTTGCCTCCGTCACCGTTGCTTCTGAGCTCTTTGCTCCAAGACGTGGAGCATGGGCGAGCGACCTGTGCTCCTCTCCGGTGCTGCTCAGCCCAGCAGGCTGGCAACAGTGGGATACTGGGCCATTGCTCTGGGGCACCTATGGGTGTTACGCATCCATGCCATCGCCACGGGTGCAGAAGCCATGCTCTTTGCCACTCTGGCTGTGGTGGAGGTTGCCCTGGCTATGGAAGCGGCCCTCTATGCCATTGGCAGCTGGGGACATGAGTTTGGCCTGCCACTGTTGACCTTTGCAGGTCGCGTGAGACTGCTGGGTGCTGCCATGGCATGGCCCTGGTTGCTACCCTGGGCCTCAGAACTTAGTTGCCGTTGCGGCACGGTCACAGTGGCCACAGGACAGATCCTGAGACAACTGACCTTGGCCTTGGCTGGGCTGCTGACTGCCTTCTATGTTTGGGGAGAGATGCAACTCATCATCTTCACTCCACCCAAGCCGGCCAGCGGCTCCCAACAATCCATGATGGCTGGTTGTTTGCCTGAGACACTACTGGGAGGACAGTTTCGACTGGATAAAGCCGACCTTGAAGAAACTGGGCGCGCTGTTTTCGTACCAGCACAAGCTCGCAAAGCTCTGTATGCAGGGGCTGGATTAGCACTCATGGGGCACTTGGCCTTTGGGATAGCCTTTGGACATCAAGATTTGCCTCCTTGGTTGCTTCTCGGCGCCCTCCTGGCACTCTTGGGCCGTTGGGTCGGGAATCTGCCTCCGATGAAACGCAAGCGAGACGTGAACACTTCAGACTCCCAGACGCTCTGGCGCCGTGAAGCTCCACGATTGGCATGTCGCTTGGGTGAGCTGCTGTGGGTCTATTGCTGCGTGTTGGAGTTGCAAAGGTGTGAAGCTGCCAGCTCTTGGCTGCTGAGATGTGAGTGACAGTGGTGCAGTCAGTACAGGTCTGAAAAACAATGGCCTGGTGATGGCACAGAAACGCGAGGCCAAAATGTAAAGATTATTGCTTATTGTTGAGGTCTTGTGGCCAGAGTTGTTATAAGATGCTATCAGCTAAAGCGTGCTTGGAACACGCAAGGGACTTTTATCCACTTGATCGATTTCATCCAACCTGTAAGAGTGGGAAGGGGCTGTGACCATGACATGTAGTCGTACACAGCTCGTGGGCTAGATGCAGGCCTGTCATGGCCTGTCAAGGTCTTGTACCCTATTCACTTTGTGATGAGAGTGGTGGCCATATGATAAATATAAAATAGTACAAATTATAAGTATATATATATATGCCTTTGCATCCGGGAAGTTGATTCAACTTTTTGCGTTTGCAAATCGGTTTGTCCAAACTGCAAATATCGATCGTTCTGTTTGGAAGAACCTATGCAGACTAAAGCTGGGGTCAGTCACACTTGAGAGGTTTGGCTTGGCTCTGGATTCTGGATACGTGTGAGATTGGACATCAGATCTGTCAGATCGCCGTGGTTCGCCGCCAGGAAGCGGCAGAATGCGAGGACATGACAACGGAGGAAGCGATGGAAGCAGCAGCCGACGGCACTCAGAAGCCCAGAATTTTCCATGGTACCCTCTGATAATTTAACATAGCTATTGAAAATGACCATTTATAGTGGATTTACCCATTGAAAATGGTGATTTTCCATAGCTATGTTAAATTACTAGAGGGTACTCCTCCCAGGGCATTCCAATGGCCACGGCAGGATGCGGAGGCGACAGAGCAGACAAAGGCTGAGGAGTTGTTTCGGTATCGGGGGATATTCGCAGGATCCCCATATGGAACATGAAATACAATGAAATACCTGATACTGCTATGATGGTGGTATTTCGAGCCATCTAGCCAGGAGATGTCTCAGCGGTTCAGAACTTTCTGAAGTCCTTTGACATGTCAGTGCCAGTAGAGGCTTGATCTAGTGTTTGTTTGAATTTGGAGTGTAGGTTGGTGCTTGGTATCATGTGGTATTGTTTGGTCATCATGGTAACATGATCGTGATCATGATGATCATGCCATGATGATGATTATATAATTATATATATATATGATTGTTTTGTTGATGATGCTGCTGGTGGTGGTGGTGGTAACGTTGTAGCGATGGCAATGATGGTAATGATGGTAATGATGGTATGATGGTCACAATTGCAGCCGAGTTCTAGGTGAGACCAGCCATTTGCCCATCTCTCCCACGGCAGTCCAGCAGGAGGCGGACCATGAGGAAGCAGCCTTCTTCCGGCACTGGCTACTGCAGGAGCTGCGAAAGCCACTTAGTGTGAAATTTTTCAGCGAACTGGGGTTGTCGAAAAAACTGAGGTGTAGTCGGGGCACCAAAAAAAAAGTGCCCAATTTCGTTGGGAAATCATGGGAATCCATGAGAATCCAGCATTTTTGGTGCCCGATTTTCTCAATCACACCTTACGTGCCATGCAGTGCCCAAAGGCGAGCTACTCGTATGAAATGCTATGAATTTGAATAAGGAAGATTGTGTGGGTACAATTGGAAACCTTGAGTTTCATAATAGTTTCATATGGCGTCATATGGTACAGATCAATTGGTATGAACCTTAAAAAGCGGTAAATATGATACATGTTGATCAATTGTGTTGTCTCCTGTGGAATTCATCACAGGATGACTCCACCGCTTTCTTGGCTATTTCTTGGTGTTTGCTTTGAGCGAATTAGCAATTTTTGAATGTACTCAGCAATCAGCAAATATCAGCAATATTTTAGGGGGCAGAGTTTTTGTGTCTTTGCCAGTGTCACACTGGCAATTTTGATATGATGATAATTCCAATAGGCCCCCCGTCGCATCCAGTCGCCAAGGGGTCCGCGTGAACCGCAAATGGAAGATGGGGAGGCCGGGGGGTGATGATGTGGCAGGCACAGCAACTGTAAACTCATGCGCTCCAAGATGTTTCTTAATGATGGTTTGTTTGATTTGACTAGATGCGAATAGTCTCAATTGCTGTGAAACATGTGAAACTTCTGTACTGGAAAGGTTGGTTTTGCAGTGTGCTGCTTTCGGAACGTTGGTGAAATGCAGTAAATAGGTTGATGACTTCGTGTCCCGGTAAGCGAATCCCCGCTCCTTCTGCAAGAAACAACACAGCTCCCCAAAAGAGATGCGATATGATGCGATGTGTGATGCGTATATATTGTATATTTATGTATATTTGATTATATTTGTATGTTTAGTATTGTTTATTTATATATGTATATATGCCATGTTATTATATATATATACATAACAAGCATTAACAATGATGACAAGAGATGAACAGGGGGTTGGTGTGTCTTTCCCATCCCAGGACCACATGCCACGACTCTCGGCATGAAAAAATCTCGGCCCGTTCTGAAGTCGATGTGGATGGCACCCCCTGGGGCCCCCAAATTCCAACAGCTTCGGCTCATTGACCTGCAATGTTATATTCAATGGATTGGTTTAAGGGAAAATCTACAGGAAACCATGGATTTTCCCATTAAATATGGGGTTTTCCTGTAAATTTTCCCTGAAACCAATCCATTGATATATGAGTGTGTTGGTATTTGTTGCCATTTGGCCACAAAAAAGGGCAATTGAAGATATATACATCATGAGATCATCATGAGAAAATTCTTGCGGCTAGGTCCTCCAGGATGCAGGATGCATATTTCAGTGTTGGTTGAGTCGAGTTGATGGAAGGTTATTTCGGATGTATGTGTTGATCATTTCGTCATATTTCAGGTTACCCTGTGGTAATTTTTTAATGGGTAAATCCATTATAAATGGCCATTTTCAATAGCTGTGTTAATTTACCAGGGGGTAATTCTGGTTGCAAAGCTCGTGCCTGGATGTGCCTGGACTGCTCCAAGGACTCCACGGACACCAAGGACCATCCCGACGATCTGGTTTTGCCCGCCATCCAACATCCGTCATCTAGGCCAAGGCTGGAGCACTACAACCACATACAACCACGATATGGGATTATGATGGATTATGTACATATGATAGATGATATATATATATATATATTATTTATTTATATATTTATATACGTGTTGATACGTGTTGTGGGTTTGTTTGGACAATGGGTTCCCCAATTTTATGGAAATTTCATAGGGAACATCCAGTAAAATTGGAGAGTCAATGATCACCAATGCCAGTGGATCTGGAGCTTTCATGATGAATTATGTGTTGTTTGAAAAATGTGGAAAACATTGGAAAGCTATGGAAAAAAAACAAGGCTTGCACGAATCAAGTCTAAGTCCTGGATAGATCTACCAGTCAATTTAGTGTTGGGGTTTGAACTAGCGGTGCAGGCTGAACGCTGACACGCGCATGGCACCAGAGAATGCTGAAAAGCCAATGTGTCGAGTGGCATGACTTTGGACTTGAAGCTATTTTTTTGAAGTTTGGCCTTGTTTTTCAATTGCCCCAGTTTCCAACCAGCAGTTTGATGGTTGGATTCACTTGCTGCGATGTGTTGGAACAGCTTAAGATGAGATTTGGAAAGCTTGCAGAAGTGACCACCGCTGTATTATTTGGTGAGTAAACACACCCAATGGGCGGGAGTTTGAGAGCTTTGCCGTCCTGTGTTTTTCACTAAGCAGGCCCAAACTACTTTTGAGGGAGGGGGGCAGGGCGTGCATTTATTTCGCGGTTGTTTGTTTTTGGCTCAACCACAGTTCTGCCAAAGTTTGCATGACTCCAGCAATGTTGCTTGTCAAGGGGCCTGTCAGATGATGCTCGGTGCTATCAATCTTTAAGTTTTTGTGCTGCCAAATAATTTGACACTGAAACATACTGAAACAGAGTCTTGCAGTTTGCACACCAGGTTGTGGATGGTGTATGTCTAGTAACTATTAGTATGATTTGGTTTGCATGATATTCATTTCAGCAGAAAACAATATGATGGCGTCCCGTCGAACGCTGAGGACAAATGACCAAGCGTGTGGTCGTGGCATCTGGTTACTTCAATCCTTTGCACTATGGACATGTGTCCTATCTGGAGAAGGCAAAGAGCTGTCCATGGGATAATCGAATAATGCAACCATTTTATCTACAAATCTACGTGAACCACTTTTATTTGAAAATGTGGATTGGTTGTTATGAGGAGTAATAATACTAACTGATTTATTGGGGATGTTGACCACTCATAATAAGGATGCCTAGTAGCCAAACAGCATAATTGGATGGAATAGATCCATTTTTCATTGTTTTTGTGAGGGGATTAACAAAAAAAACATATGATCATATGATCATGAGATGTTTTGAGGTCTTCAGACATGCCAACATGCCCAGAAGACGTTTTTTTTGGAAGAGGAATGTGGATTTGTTTGTGGATGAAGGCAGTCACTGTTGAACATGGTATCAAAATGTATTAAGTTACGCACTGAAATAATTGCATAGTTCAAAATCATCAAAATCTATCAAATCATCCAATTGAAAATTATGTGTGCAATAGATTTGTTTCAATTCCGTTTGCATGGATGAGTCGCGTGATGTTTGGACCCCAGAATGTTGTTTGCTACTACTATCCTTAGTGTGATTATTATATGTTACCAGCTTATACTGAATCGGTTTGTTGCCACTATCCAACAAACGAATTTTTTTCACATGAACAGAACCGGGTCAGGTCATCGGTGGTCGAAAGTTGGTTGCCTCAGCCAGGCACGTGACCTTGGAACCAGTTTGATTGTGATCGTGAACAACGACTTGCAAGCAGCAGCTTGGTGTTCTTGGTGTCATGGTTTGTTCGAAAATGGGGGATTGTGATGGATTATGGAGATTTAGCCCAAAATGGCAATTTTAAGAGGGAAAAGAGGATGGAAAACTATGAATTTTCTCGTTTGCTAAGAAGTTCCCTTTGAAATCCACACATATCCACGCCAATTTGAGGCCAAACACAAGAAGAATGGTGGCGAAATGCGACTGCCTGCGCGTGAACGGGTAAAACTTGTCCGATCCTTGCAGTGTGTCGATGCCGCGGTGGAAGCCATTGATGAAGACGAGTCAGTGGCTGAAACGTTGCGATGCTTAGCTGTCCAGCCATTCAGGGCCTCTTTTGGTGACATAGATTGATATGGGCTCAATGGATCTGGATGTGTCCATCTTGATGAAACAATGAAGGTTTCAGGTCTTCCAGTCGCCACTAGTTCAGTGGATGTTCAGTGGTCCAGTTAAGCTATGTTAAGCCGAGGATTGCTTCACCCAGACATTTTTGCCAACGGTGGTGGTTCAAAGCCCACAGAGCAGGAGTTCAAGGTTCGGAATCCGATGGGTGAGTGGATCCCAAAACCAACCATTGGTTTCCCCATGTAAAAATTGTCCCGTGTGTAGCTCCTCCCAAAAAGCTAGAAACGTAATATCCGACAAAAATAGTGGCACTATTCTACTTTCTTCCTGGATCATAACTTTGGGGGGACAAGTTTTAGGAACCCCCCAGATCAACAAGTACTTGATACACTTGTCAATCATCATCATGCCGCCATGAATGGATATGAATGGCTGCTAGTGTGTGTGTGTGTGATTTTATGTAGCAGAGAGTCGAAAAGATGCATTGATTCCCTGAAAACGGTCCATCCCCCAATATCTTCATATTCCTGATATATCGTGATTTCATTGCTTCTGAATCAACTTCCATTGCATTACATTTGGTGTAGGGGGAAAATGCATCAGTTTCAACGATTTGGCAAGATGCCTATCACCTATCACTGTCAAGAATGCTTTCATCCGGGCACTCTTCGGGAATGGTTGGCACAGCAAAAGCCAGAAAGGTTTGGTAGAAATCCAACCAAAGACTATAACATGTGGTAAATGCAACCAGAAACCATGCCCCATATTACCATCGATGGGCCTTATTCGGGCAGGAATCATTCCCGGTTGATTCCTGGTTCTACCATGTTTATTCCCACATTGAGTAACCTCACCAGCCGAAAAAAGCCTGGCGTTTTCCACAACGCGCGTGGCTTTTTTGGTCAGGTGTGTACCGAACTGGGCATCCAAATGGTTGATGGCCTCGGCATTCAACTGCTGTCCTTAACTCCATTCACGCAGCACTATGACTGGGGTGCCTTGGAGAGCCGTTGATGTCTATCCTGATGATATCTGATGATGATGTTCTTTGTTTCTTTCTTGTTCCGGCCCCAAAACATACCATCATCAATAATGTATATGATATATATGATATATATATATATATATATAGATATAGAGATACAGATATATGATTGTCGATCTAAAGGTCCATGTCAATGTAAAGATTGTCCATTACAAAAGCTGCCAGGGTTCCAACACGAGACCCCCGCGAAAGTTTTTTCTGAATTCGACAAAGGATTTTTTTGGGCGAAAGATTTTAATATGAGACCCCCGCGAAAGATAAACGTGGGTTTCACGAAAGATTCGCGAAAGTTTTTTTTGATGCAGGAAGAATGGCCGTTTGCAGATTAAAGGAATTTAGATCAACCGCCATATATATATATATATATATACATATTATATACATATTATATTATATTATATTATATTATATTATTATATTATATTATATGTATGTATATGTATCTCACTATTTATATACGCAAACTTAAACAATCAGAATCTGTTTGGATGAGCTGACACCATGTTTTTTGTGTGACTTCCAGATTGTTTCAGAATTTTGCACATTTTGCCCCGTGCCCAAGGGATCCCAATAAGGTAAACCCAGAAACGAGAGCATTATTGCAGCCCTGACTGGGCAGCAAACTCCGGAGAATGACAAGGAGGACAGGCCACCTGGCCAGGCTTTGAGTAGAGCAAAGCATGTATTTCTTCAAATGGAATCATTCACCAAGGGAGTTTATGCTTCATATCTGGAAACCTGAAGTTTCTACAACATATATATATAGATATATGATTATATATATATATATGCATATTCTTTGAGATATCATTTTGCGATGGCTTTGTTTGAAGATAGGTTGCCCCAAATGTTCATGGTTTGTCAGCGTGTATCATCATTTTCCCCTTTTGGACCGCCATGTATTGTGGGCATTATCCCGCTATACCCCACAATGGACCCCGCAAAATGGTTTGGCATTTATCCGTTATATAGTTAATATTTCTATATATTTAATGGTTGATATCCCACACACATATATGTATAGGTAGGGTCTTTTCTCCTTTTCTGAATTCATTTCTTTCGAGACACCGGTCGCGGCGTAAAGCAACAATGGACCGTGGGGGGAAAAAAAACAAGTATGTATTATATATATATATATATGTATAAGTGTGCATATTATATATATACACACATACCAGTATATACATGCATATATATAGTCATATAGTGCATATTATATATAGTTATAAGTATTATTCATATATATATATTCTATATACACTATATATATATAGAGAGAGTTCACCAGGAGGACAGCAAACCTTTCGCGGAGCTGTGGATGGGAGATCATCCCTCTGGACCTGCTCGAGTTCAAAGTCCCAGTGGAAAGGAACCCAAAAAGAAGTGCCTGGGCGGATCAGTTTACGACGTCTTTACGAGGGATACCCTCTGGTTAACAGCCACATAACTATGGAAAGATCCACCATTTTCAATGGGAAAATCCACTATAAATGGCCATTTTCAATAGCTATGTTAAATTACCAGAGGGTACTATAGCTTGATTTGTATACCAAATGCGCACTTACATGATATATATATATAACAGTATATTAATTTAAATTGCACATATTGAGGTTGCAGATATACCTTTGGATCTCTGTCCTATCATTATAGATGGTGTTGAAGTTGGGTTGCATATTAGCATAACATTGACACAAGATGACTGCAAAACAAGCTCTCCGGATGTCAAGCAGCCTCTGGTTGCATGTGACCAGAATTTGAAGCCGACGTTAAAAACAGACAGAAGATGGGCAAAGCATTGAATGTTCCCCAATTTAGAATCATTATGAATGATTAAATATATATACAACTATCATATTATGTATATATATATATACATGTAACATATAACATATATATATACATATAACATATATATATACATATAACATATATAACATATATATACATATATCATAGTAGTAATGATGATAGCAGATGGTTTTCCACAACAACCAGACGCTGAGGCTTTGGAGAAGTAGTTCCTTACAAGAGGTGATGCATCGGTCCCCATCCATGCTGGGGCAGCTCTCAGAGACCAAACAACTTCCATTTTTGCTGAAGGTGGGCTGTTGAAAAAAACCAAACTCATCGATATTCGTTGGATATTCGTTGGATATTAATGTTGGATATGTTGGATATTAATGTTGGATTAATGTTGTTGCTGTTTATTGAATGATCATTGGGATGATAATTGGGATGATAATTGGAGAATACTTCTAGAATCATTGGATGATTATTGGATAATTGATGATAGTTGGATGCTAAATACTTCCATGATTCTTTTTGCTGAATCACCAGTCACCACTGATGATCGATGAATTGGATGCCTAATTTTACTCAGTTGCAGCAGTGAATCTGTGGAATCTCAGTACCCTCTGGTAAACTAACATAGCTATGGAAAATCACCATTTTCAATGGGAAAATCCACTATAAATGGCACTTTCTCTTTAGCTATGTTAAATTACCAGAGGGTAATCGTTGCAGGTCTTATCCATTCACAAGGCCTTGTCCATTCAAGCGCATCCTGATAAGATCCGGGCCGCAAAGCTCCATCGAGATCCCTGGGCCTGAAGTCAGCCCAGTATCATGATGGAATATCATTATGGATACCCTCTGGTAATTTAACATAGCTATTGAAAATGGCCATTTATAGTGGATTTACCCATTGAAAATGGTGATTTTCCATAGCTATGTTAGTTTACCAGAGGGTAATATAACATAATGACCATTATTTTTTCATGTTGTATATCCCAGGTATCATGATCATTATTTGTTTATGATATATTATAATTGTATATAATAATTGTCATGATCATTATCATTGGCATTATCATTATCACTTTGTGGGTCTTGATTGTGGGTGTTGCAAACATTTGGGGTATCCCCAAAGCTCACCGTTTCATGGTCGTCTCAGAACTGTTTCCTAGGAAGGTTGAGATGCCCACAGCAATTCATGTTTGATGAAGCACTCTGGTTGAAGGAGTCGTATCGAGATTGATTTCTTATTGATTTCTGATTCGGTTTGGTGCTCACTGGCTGATCTAGCTCGGGAAATGTTGCCCTTGAATTTTGCTTTGTAAAAAGCCCAGGAACGGCCAGACATATACAAAGATCCAAACCACAAGCCAGAGATTGCCATTGCTTTAAGCGATGACTTCCAGGCTCTTTGTTTCTCGGCTCACAAAGGAGTCAGAACTTGTGCACAGTCATGTTGGCGCAGCAAATATCTCCATTCTATTAGTTCTGTGAGATTCTAGGTCTCAAAGGGTTTTAGACTTTGTTATATAGATGGTTTTAGAGTTTGTAAGAACCAGAAATCCATTCACGAATCGTTGATTCGAACATCATGAACATCAGATGCTTGCGGATTCTCCTCTCAACACCTGGACGACGGAGTTCATAAATAAATACACTGTCTAGAGTCTAGACACATACATGTCTATAAGTCAGTATATGCACATAGATATCCACAAATTACATACAAGTTTATAGGTGTGTATAATTTCTATATGTTTCTATAGTGATGATATCCTGTAGATGTATGCATATTGCAATTCCCAAGGTGGCTTTCGCCCAGTCTCAGAGATCCTCCAGATGCTACCGCGCCTGGGAGTCAATGAAAACTTGATCTGTTGAACACCAAAATAGCTGGGATTGATGTTCATCCACTCCAAAAGATTGCATATATACGTATATATACAACATATATATACTATAAAACAAATATTATATATATATATACATATTAATTATAGTAGTTTTTGAATGGTTTTGATCATTTTGATCCATCCAAATTCTTTGGTCCATACGTAGAATCTGTACCTGGTGTTCTAAGGGAAGTCCATAGAGGAACATCCGGCGATGCGAAATTCGGCGCGTGAAGAAATGGTGAAGGACAATCACTTGTCAAACAGCATGATGTTTTAATTTCGTGCATTGTAAAGTCTCCAAAAAATCAGACTTCGAACATTTCCAGGATCCATAATGTTCCACATGCCATAGGTTTCCCTCTTTTGGGGGGATGACCAGTACTCAAAACATCACCAGTTCGACCTTGAAAATGTGGCCTCGAGGCACGTGCCGGAGCTTGTAGCTCTGATTGGTTCAGAGGCGGTTCCAGAGTTGGAAGCATCCCTTGGAGACGAGGATAGGGAGTCTGAGGCACCCATGGGAGGTGGGTTCGTCAGGAACTTTCAGGACCCAATGACTCGGAAATTTTGATTGTTATATATATATATACATATACACAGTGTTCATTGGTTTTCCCTGTTGTTCATGGCCGGACATAAAGGTTTGTTGAAACAGACTAGTGATTTGTTCACTGTTGCAAATTTTGGGGAACAGATGCATGTGTGGAATCTGGGCGATGAGCGCAACGACGTGCTATCCCAGCTCAATTCACAACCCATCCTAAGCAGAGCCGGCCAAAGTTCTCAAATGTTATCAAGTAACCAATGGGCATCACATGCTACCAGGCTTTTTGGTATCAACATTGGGTGCAGGCGCTGACCTATCAGCCGCTGATGGTCCTAGTGTCACATCCGCTTTGAATCAAAACGTCATCCCGGGTTCTTCTTGCCACGGTTGCAGGCCCTGCGTTTAGCCTATTGCTCGATGAAGCTTGGATAGTGACACCAGAGACTGGAACACTCCTTGACCAAGTTGCACAAAAGCGCCCACAACATTCCACAACATCACCATCGACAGAAGGTATTCCAAACATTCAATCATGTCTCAACGTAATACGTGACTTGGTGTAATGTATTGATCAAAGATATTAAGGAATCAACCGCCATCCACAAGCACCCCAAGATTTTTTCCAGCACACAAGGGGAAGCCCATGGGACACCAATGGGAAAGCCCAGGGGGAAACCGCCCAGGATGCACGCGGAGGAGGCTGAGATGAAGCACCAGGTGCAGCTGCTTCATTCTCGCGCCATAAAGGCCACGATGAACTACGGCTACCCGGCCACCGAGCAGGTCCCACACAATGTGGAGGAGCACCCCCAATGGATGTCCGCCATTGGCAGGTTGAAGCATTACAATGGATGACATAGGTATGGGAAGGATGGCATACTTGCGTACAAGAAACAAGAAACCTGGGAGGTTGAGTAGTTGAAGATGTTTCGAAAATGGTTTGTTACTTAAAGGTACTTCAAGTATCTTAAACTTTTGGGGTATTGTTGTTGACTGTTGACTGTTGTTGTTTCCACGTGGTGCAGTGTGCCAGGCGTTTGCTGGCAGCGTCGCCATGTTTCCATGTGCTGGTTCAATCATCTAAATGTCCGTTTCACACAGTTTCAGCATCCATGAATCAATCATCAATCCTTCCATACAGTCGTGTTATGCCTGCCATAATTTGTTGGATTTGACCGCCAGCTACCATAGTGCTTTGATATGCTTTGATCGAACGCAGGAGTGCTTGTCACTGGTATGCAGCCTGGCAGGATTAGTTTCATTGAAGCCATTGAAGCAGCAGGAAACAGATGTCCTGCTCCACTGCAAGAAACTGAGGCAAGCTCTATGAGCAGTACCAGGAGGACATAGGCCATAGATGGCCATAGATGGCCATAGCCATGGTTGCACACATGCTGAGTGACAGGGAATGAGGACTAAACATTTGGAATTGAATCGCAAATGCCAGTTTTTCACGCCGTCAGGATGATTGCCAGGTTTTCATCAGGAATTGTAGTTTGCATTAGTTTGGAAATGGGGGGATGGAAATGGTGGTTCGAAATCTCTGGGAGGTATCTTTTCAGTATTTTTCATGAACTACGTCCGCCTGAATGTGGGTGAATGTTGCTTGGCCATGCAAGCTGCTTGGATGGCCATTGAAATCCATTGAACATGGCCAAGGATGCCATTCGGATGTTTTAAGCGTAGAACATGGAGCAGGTCCAAGTGGGGTGTCATCAACAACGGCAAGTTAGATTTTAGATGATGTTACTGTAGATCATACCGGTCATACCAATCTTTCCAATTGAGTGAGGAGCATTGGTTTATGCCTATGCCTTTGCCTGGATAATATGTATATATATATATATATATATATATATATTATACATAATCATACATAATTATATATATAATATTATCATATATTGATGTATTATATACATATATCAAAAGCTTACATGTGATATTTCATGGCGAATGTGCCTTGACCCATGACGCCAGTGGGTCCAATCAATGGGTCTGGCCAATTTCCATGATCAATCCATGGCCATGGATCGCCAGGTTTGTACATGGCACAAAATGTTCCGCACGCCTACATCTCTGGTGATATCGTCGAGTGGCGACCTTGGAATGGCTTGGTTTTTATGGTGTTTTTTTAGGTTGAAACATGTTGCAAAGTTTGCTGTGATTGTGACTTTGCCATGATCTATTGAGTCAGAGTCATCATTTGGCTATACAGCTATATATACATCTACTATCTACTATCATCTACATCTACATCATCTATCGAACAACAAGGTGTATGGCTTGCTCGGACAATGTGGTCCGTGGAGGGCTGACCCCAAAGTTCAAGGACGCAGTTGACATCGGAATCCAAGGATCACCAATGGGGACAGTAGGTGCCAATAGTATCACTAAAATCATCCTATTCCATTGGTACCTACTGTATCAATAGTATCCTATAGTATTCCTTGGTGCCAATAGTATCAATAAAATATGACTGGTAGTTTTTTACACAGATGTATGTGTCCCAACCAGGCATCCACATATCATAAGATGTGTATAGATCAAGTCTGAGTCTCAGCCAACATTTGTATGGCAACACAAAATCATATGAACATAGTCGTTCATTGCTTGACATTCGTTGTATCAATCAATGCGAAATCGAAAACCTCAACCTTAGCATAGTTTGGCGGGTTTCATTGACAGGTGTCATGTTGGAAATCCTTTTTGCTATCCACAATGACATCAGAGGACGTGGAGGTTTTGTGTGAGATGCTGAATTACAGAGGTGTGGTTACCTCACCAGGGAGCTGTGGTCTACCCTGGTGCCCAATGATGGAGGGATGTGTCCAATTCATGGTATGCGAGGACGAGAGACGTTCTGACGGATGATGAAGACTCTACTGTAGTCTTGAAGTTGTGCAAGAAGGGTATTGCATGTTACATGAACGGACAACATGTGAAGTTGTACTTGACTTTAGTCATTTCTTTGATTTGATTAAGTGAGATGACTGGGAGAAACAATGGAAAATCCCTCTTTATACAAAACCACCCAATTTCTGGGGATTGTGAATTTCTCAGATGTTTGATGGCTCGTCCTGTTGAAACTGAAAACCTGGCAGGCGGACCTCCTGCTACACTGGAACCGACGGAGTAGACGCCTAAGTTTGGGGTGAAATTGAATGGGCTGAAAATGGCTTTGTCTAAGGATATGTCAGATAGGCTACTCCAAAAATCTATAGTGAGTGGTTGAGCATTGTCTCATTAAACTTGTGGCAATTTTGGGGTGTACTCCAGGTTTGAAAAAAAGCCCGACTGAATCAGAGACCGATTTTTTCCCATTTCAAAGTTGATTTCTTGGGGTTCCCAAACAATCAGTGCCAGCGAAACATTTGGAAAAGGAGGCTTGACCAATGGTGTAGAACAACATGGCAGGGGGAACAAGAGAATCTCACAAACTGTGTCTTTCTAAGGAAATAATGTCTAGATCCATGGATTGGAAAAATCAGACTTTGGGCGATTTTTTTTGCTGTTTGGTATGCGTGTGTTTTAGAAAAGGCTATCACATGGTTTTAGGTTTTCCCAGTATATATGATGGACATCTACAGTATGCAATCAAACCAAGCTTGTAGATATGATAATTTGGCATTGAATGAAGGTTTGATTGAGCAGCCAGTATTTCCGCAAGCTCCAGTAAAGGTTTTTTTAGAGAGATCCCTCAGTCAATGGAAGACTCCATGATTCCGTAACATATGTCCCTTGCTGTTGGCTGTTGCAGGCTAGAAAAGGGCATCCTGCTCTATTCAGACCCGGACATACAGGACTGGTTTTCTGCAGATGATCGGATGGCAGGGGAAGTTCCGGGGAAGTTGGTTCCACAGCTGATAGCTTTCCACAGCTTAGCAGGTAGATTCTTTCTCGTCATGTGTCTTGCTGAACACTAATAGGTGAGTGTATGGTTGCTGGCGTGAACTCTGTTACATGTGTGCCATTGAGCGTCCAGCAACATGCGACACACTAGAATGATCCTGCAATAGTTCAAGGTGTTCGGCTGCTCAATTAAACGGGAAGATGTCGGGAAGAATGGTCATGTCTAAGCTACTAACTTGACTAAGTTGGAATGACTTGCAGTCTGTCACGAAGGGAAACTATGACCCTTCCTGTTGACCTGTTGTGATCATTTAAGGAACAAACAAACTGGCTGGCGCCAATCCTGAGACGATTTCTTTGAATGTCAGGAGTTTCAGGTGACCCACATGCAGATAGAAGCAGGAGGACATCCCGAAAATCTTGGGCTGGGACTGAAAGTGTGTGGATCAAAGCGAGCATTTGCCTGACTGCAATCAACATTCGTATGATGTCGAGAACACTTTGCAATGGTTCCCAAGTGAAAAAGCCTTTGCATCACAGGTCGGACATCCCAAATTGATCCAAAGGCCATTTCATTGAAGACAGTTCCACCAACAACACTCTAAAACAAATCAAAGATTGCCAGCAAAGATTTTTGAAGAGAAAAAATGACAGGACACTTCCCCCATTTGGGGTAAGATATGGTAAGATATGGTAAGATCATGTGTTTTTTCCCTGTGAGTTTCCCCTTAAATCATCGCCGCGTGCAGGGGAGCAGCGTCGGCTCTTCAGTAGCGATGGCCCTGCCATGGCGTTGAACCTCTCTGGATGCGGCAACTCGGCGAAGCAGCGGCAGCTGGTAGGACCTGGTAGGGCCCTATATTGGACCCGGCTTCAGGTACTGGGATGATGCCGGTGAGTGGGTTATCATAGTGTAGATAAATTAGATTGGAGATGATTGGGGTATATAGATAGATTAGATTTGATTCATTAATCAGATTAGAATTTGACTAGATTTGATTTAGATTAGATTAGGTTAGGTTTGATAGATATATCAATTGATAGATAGATAGATAGATAGATAATCTGATAATCACATACATCATATACATATATATATTATATATATGTGTGTGTAGAGAGAGAGAGAGAGAGTATCCAATTTTATACATGTATACAATATTATCGAAGGAAGTTTGGAAGTCAAACTTCCAACAATATGGAGAGATGGAAAAGCAGAGGTGGGAACAGTCAGAGAAGAGAAGAGAAAGAGTGAGAAGAAAGAAGATGCAGGTGTGCGAAAGGGTAGAAAGTGGCGATTCACTGTGTTTTTCCAATAATTTGTGGCTCCGAAGGGTCGAAAAATAGGCTCGCTAAAGCGGCGAGTGCGGAGCCATCTGGCCAAATGAGAGATGAAAAATTGCACGCCGTTGTGGCAGGAAGCACATTTGGAAGTCAAAATGTCCAAAACACACCATGTTCGGACATGTTTGGACCACTTTTGGAAGTTGACATGTCGAAAAAGTGCACGCCGCTGTGGTGCGAAACACATTTCCAAGTCAAAATGTTAAAAACGCCACATCTCAAGACATGTTCGGACCACCTTTGGGCGTTCAGATGTCGTTTTGCGTGGCAGGCGCAAGGGAGTGTGCACCTTGTCCAAAGTGAGCAAAACGTGAGGGTTTTGTGGCAGTTTCAAAAGCGTTGGCAGGCGTGGGACATTTGAAGAGGATCTGCAAAGATGCATTTTCCGCGGCAGGCACAGTACAAGAAACATGTTCATCAGAGATGTTAGGAGGTCCCGGCGGTCATTTCCTGAAAGTGGTTGCATTTTGGAGCATCAGATCTTTAGTTTTGGGAAGATAATTTTGTGTGACAGGCGCAGCACTTCGTATGTCCTGGCCTCATTTTTCGTATTTTAGACAGATGGAGTGGGCAAATCGCAAAACGCATTGGTACAAGGCCGTCAGCTCTGCACTCAACTTTCCATTTTTGAAGGAAGTCTCCAAGAGCTGCTTCGTTTTAACTTCGATAATTCAGGAAGTCTCGCGGAATTGCTTCGTTTTTGACGTTGTCAAGTTGGAAAATTGTAGGGGTCTTGCAGATGTTTTTCTTTTTTGACGTTGTCAACTTCGAACATTGAGGGGGTCTCGCAGAATTGCTTCGTTTTCAAGCCTGCAGATTGACAGATTGATAGGTAGACACCTGCAACTACAATTACCACTACCACCGCACTAATTACACTGCTACTACAACTACAAATATAAAGTTACTAATGCCAACATCGGATTAATCAACCCCCCCCCTGGTAGGTAGGGGGTACCTTCTGGCTAGTTTCTTGACCATCCCTTAATAATGAGCAACTCTGAACCATAAAGATTTGGATATGGCTTACGTCAATTAGATCTTAATAGAATTCTATTGGATTTGTTAAAATCTCACGAATCAGAAAGGTGGTTCATTAATCAGGGGCAAACCCTGGTTATTATTAATGGGGGACATGGGCTCATGGGGGGTACCCTTTGGGAGCTATCCAAACTGGTGATTTTTATAAAGATTTTAATTAGAAATCGATCATTTGGGGAATAGTCGTTTTTTGAAATTTTCAATGAT
>Ga0126342_10005587_pt1 | contig 22001 bp, 22 predicted proteins | sample Cyp1metagenome_FD_92528 | JGI IMG/M metagenome (GOLD analysis project Ga0126342, IMG submission 92528) | Coral microbial communities from Lord Howe Island, Old Settlement Bay, Australia - Cyphastrea 1 metagenome | ecosystem: Host-associated > Invertebrates > Cnidaria > Coral ... | reverse complement strand
GGATAGATTCAGCCAATAACCACTCACATATCTCAAAACCACATCCTCTGAACAACACGGACACGTTAGGTGGACGCTTTCCATGGCCAGTCATCCAACCCTTACTAAATGCAACTGGTTTTTTGAATGCACCTCCAATCTTCCTGCCCACCTACGAGCATCATCTATGATGCGCTCTTCCGGAAGGAGTTGGGACCCCTTTTTTCTCCACCGTTTTGTTATCAATGCAGCCTTTGATTTGAGCCCTATTGGGGTCTGGAAATAAGGATGCTGGGGCGTCCGGGGCGGTAGTCTTCTGGCAGTTTCCCGGGAACCCCCAGAGGGGGGGACAACTTTTCCACTAATATGTCCATTCTTGATTTTCAACTAACATGTCTCAAGTATAGGGCATTTATCATAGCCTATGTTCACAGCAGCTAACGTATCCAAAAAAAAAATCCACAAAAAAAGTGGATACGTTTGTTCCCTAGAGAGTACATGCACCAGCCCTTGTACAATGAATTTGCGGACGGAGCATCAAACAGCTGGAAGACCTCCATGAAATCGGTTCTCCTGGAATAGAAATTTCATGAGGAAGAGTACTCGTACTGTACTTACATAATATTGTATACTTATAGACTTAAAGATATCTATAGAGACGAAAAAATATCAATAGAGTTAGAGATCTTTGGGGTACTAGTTGTGGTCAAAGTTGTTTGAAACTGTCATGAAGAGATCAGGAAAGCTAGTCTCCAGCAATAGCTGGTACGAAACGAGCATTGATCACAAAGCTATTTGACCAAGGATTGAGAAGCGTCAGAAAGCTGAACAAACAGGCCCTGAAGCTATAAAAAAGCTGGGTTTCATGAGAGATGACATCCAGCCCTACTATCTAAATTCCTCCTGGCCACGAATCTTTTCGAGTCCACCAGCAGCTTGGCAGGGTTTCGGCGGTTTCGGCTGTCACTTGCCCTGCAGAAACCAAGGAGAAACAGCGTAGAAATGCGTAGAATGGGTCATGATCACAGAAACTCGGGATCTGTCGAAGTGCCAAGGCGCAACAAATCGAGGATGTAAGATGATGTAAGATGATGTAGGATAGTATGTGCATAAACGAGCTGGACTCTACGTATCGCGATCTACAGGCCTAGCAGCTACCCAAGTTGGACAAAGGGAAAACGCAAGTTCTAACCCACCCATTTCACTAAGACTGCCGACAACCAAATCCTTGCTTTGGGAAGTTGCCATGAAATCGATTGCAAGAAATCTAAAACTGAGACTTATGAAGCATTCTTGGCTCATACAACACAGACAGATTGTTTTGCAGCGTGCCAAGGGAGCACCAGACTTGAAGAAGCTGTGGCCTGGCAAGAACGGAGTGGTCGATGGCTTTCTGGAAGCGAACGTGATCTCCAACATGCAAGCCCACCAGGCACGAACCACATGGGATTTGTTGCGCTATCTACGGGGCCATGTTGGGCCCAAAGAGCTGTTTGATAGGACACAAACCCGATGACTAAGCCTGCTTTTGGCCGCGCGTAAGTTTTTCCCCACATCAAAAATGTTCATAAAACAGGAAAACATATGTGTGTTTGCTTTGTAAGGCTCAGCATTCGGGTGTTTAGGCCACAAGAAACAAATCGGCTATGCTAAGCTGTCAAGATCTGTCAAATATAGACCCGACATGGCCCAACATTGAGAAAAATACCCGCAGAGTGTTGAGACTGTTTGTCGTTTGATTTGTCCACACGAGTTGTGCTCAATACCGCTTTAGAAGTGGGAAGTCCTGAAGTTCTCAAGTGCCGTTGAATTGGCGCAGCCAGGTTTCAGATAAACTGATTAGTCAGACCATCGCTAAGCCTACCGGACTACTTTCTCTTCTACTAGCAATGGTTTCAAACTCAAACCATTGACCAACGAGACACTCATATGTTCGATGGATTGCCCCAACCAAGAAATGCACATTGGCTACAAGCTCCTCTTGCAAAGTCCGCTGCAAAAAGCGTTGCTTTATTTGCGGAGTTTGCTTGTTGCAGACACAACAGCAAATGTTTGGACCCCTTCACAAAAGGTTCCGATCTGACCCAGAAAGTATGCTACATTCAGGCCACGGTCACGACAGATTCACGTCGCATTGCCAGATCGTTTGCTTTCTCGGGACAGGCCTTCAAGGCCAATTTGATCTATCCGCCCGGCGATCCATTGGGATTTTGGACTTCAGATACCTGTAGTCAGAAGAATGACTTGTCATGTAAAAGTGGCAAGTTCATCAGAACCTGGGGAATCAGACATTCAGCAAAGTTTTGCACTTTTCCCCCCTGTTTGTTATCCTGTGGTGGCCACAGACCAGAAGCGTAAGCTCCGAGCAGGTGTAGTGCTTTATCCAAAAAAGAATCACGCAATGGTAAAGCAGTCGATCAATTTTGATAGAGCATCACAAAGTATCAATGCCATTCGATGCCATTTCGCATTACTACCACTCCAGATTGCTGCGAGTTGCTATGGTTCTTGACTGGATTAGGGCGTGTTCAACATACTTACTGTACATTCTCAGAATGTGTGTGCAAGATGCTTGACCTGTTCGTGGGGACCTATTGGTGGGAGATGGTGGGAGTCATTTGACTGAAGGGTGATCTTCAGGAGTGATATTTGATGAGCCAGTGCAAGGAGAGATAAAGGTTGCTGTCAAGCAGGCTCGTCGAGGGCATGAGAATGACTTCATCAAGCAAGGCTCCTTGAAATCCTCCAACTTGGTAAGTTGCCAAGAGCCGCAGAAGTTGAAGGAACTTACACAACCTGAGGAAACGTGGAAAGGAACGATGCACGGCACTCGCTGTCTAGAAGTCACTCTTGACAGGCCGCAGAAGGAGTGGATAGCAATCCGAGAAATAGAAGTGGAACACATGGGACGCACGGAACTGCTAACCAGCAAAGCCGTTGACAAGGCCCTTGACAAGCCACACGCATCACCAGGGTTTCTGCAACCTCGGAGGCATGCCGAACCTGCATCGTACGCTGTTCAGCATGCCTTGGAAGCGGCAGCATTGGGATTCCTTGCAGGCAGTGCTGCGTGGCTTGCCTTTTGGCAGCTTAGCAAGAGTGGGCTTGGTCAGATTACGAATTCACTTGGCTGCTTTGGTCCTTGGAGCCTCACCTTCATCCTCATCATGGATTTGGCATTGGTGAGCTTGATAGACTCGTCACCTCAAAGTGTATTGACAACTCAGCCTTTGCCAGAGCCGGCCACATATACCAGGGCAGCAACTGTCTGCAAGAATGGTAGGCCGCGTGAGAAAATTCCGATCGATTGGCGTTTTCTCCAACCTGGAATTTCCTTTGTTGACAAGGCTTTGGTTCGGCACTTAGGCCCTGCAAACGATCCAAGAGAGCACGGAGAATCCAATGGAGAATCCAATGGAGAACATGGCTCAGTGAAGAGCAGAACGAAAAGCCGAATGTCAATCGGTGTGATAGCCGAACCTGATTTGGACGCTGCTGCTGTTGCGACATCAATCAAACAACTAGTTGCTAGTGCTGCTGGCCATGCCACCGTGGCGGTTCTTGTTGCCCAAGCGAGAAATCCGTTGGAAAGACGGCAAGATTTTTTGCAGAAACTCCTCCATCATCTTCGGGGGTCTTTGCAGGTTGGAGACAGAAGATTTCTTCATATCCTGGACCCTGCCGGAGGCCTGTACCCTGATCCACCTGCAAGGACGGACAGCATAGATTTGGCTTTATTGACAGCTTTTGTCGAACCCCTGAGTGACAGTTTCATGCTTGTGGAGTTAGATAGTGTCCTGGTGCAAGACTATCCGAAGCATGCGCAGCGCTTCGTTGAGTATTTGGACTCCGAGAACATTCCCTGGATTGTGATCGAATTCGACAACTTATTTGGAATTGCACGAAAGCTTGTGCGGTCTCGCTTGCTGCCCAGACTGAGAGAAGCTTGGTGCCCACATTGGCCCTACATCATGTTTTTAATCATATTTTCGGGTTCGTTCCGGCGTTCCTAATCGATTGGAACCAACATGAAGAATGAGCTAGGTGTTGGGCCTTTGGATCTGGTTATTTCAATGTTATTTCATGTCATTTCTGGCTCAGAGCTTCATAGCTCTACCGTTCCGACATAAGGAGATTCTGGTGATGTTTCCAGAGGCTCCTGCAGACTCCATTTTCTGGGACTTCATTGATATCGTGGGCAATGAGACTGCGCCCAAGTCAATCTACTTGGGAAGCTTGGCTTTTAAATAAAGTGTTGAATTTTGCTTCTCTCGTATAGTTTCTGCGCATCTGAGTGGATTTGATTTGATCACTTCATGGATTCAAATCGATTCTACTTGGTGTTCAACTTTGATTGAAAGTCGGAGCGATTTGAGAAGTTGTCGGCTGCAGAAAATTATAATAAATATATATATATCTTGACGTGACAGGCACCGATGCAGCGAAACGGGATCGACCAGATGTGAAGTTACAACATCAGAAACATCAGGCCAAGGGGCAATTGCCTTGCACTTGCAACGCCTTTTTACACTTTCTGCAAACTCGTGAAATGGATAAATGGATATAAATGGAAGATTTGATGTTGACAGTTTTTCAGCGTATAACACAATCCTTGCATATTCTTGCAATGGGGTACGGTTTTCCATGAATTAGAGATGTGTTTTTAGTGCATACTAAAATTACGTATATATGTTGAAGAATCAAAGAATGTAAAAGTACTAGTAGGTGAAAGATGGTGAAAGTATGTGAAAGCGGTTGGTTCCTTATGTGCACATTAATTACATTAAATATCTGTAGATATTAAATCCTGATGAGGTTGGACCTGAATCCTTGCAAAGGCTCTCTTGGAGCATCTTGGAGACGTCTCCTCACTGGAGGGCAAGGTGCAGAGGGCTCAGGAGGCTGGATTGATCTGAAGCAGTCGAAGATGAGATGTCGAATACTCCAATTGTGTGTTTTGCTGCATGTCTGCTGAGATCTCGAATTTGAGGCTGTTGAAATCTGTTGAATTGCTATTGAAATCAATTGTTTGCTGTGTTTGACCTTTTGATTCCTCTTCTTGATCGTCAACAAGATGAAATTGTCGCTGAAATTCAGAAACACCACAAAGCCACAAGACTTTTAAGTTGAAGCTGTAGAGGAGTTCTTCAAGAAGAATCCCATTGTGGATTCACTTTTTGACAACCCTCCTGGAACACTTCGAACAAACATGGTTGAGCCTGGCTCTCAGTGAACAATGTGTTGTTGCGTTTTTAGTATTGAAATGATGGCTTCTGATGCCAAAGACTGCAGGCCCGTCTATTGGCAATGTAGCCTTTGTTTGCTTCGGGCACTTGTCGCGAGGATCCGCCAGGACATTTTGCAGTCTGTTTACGACGGCTCCCAGACCAGTGGCAGCGAGGCTCTGTTGAAGGCACAGTTTAGACATTCCATGACCTGGAATAACTCGCCAGGTCACATGTGGAGGGCACACCGCAAAGAGTTGTAGCCACTGCCCACAAGGAGCAACAGTGCAAGCCTGGGTTCTTGCTGGTTTTTAATGATTTTTATTGTGGTTCTGTGTTGTTTTCATGTTTTCCCATTTTCTTTTTAAATATTTGTGCTGCCTGTAAGAGCCTGCGCATGCCTGTCCACTGTCCACTGTCAGTGCCCATAGACATGAAACGCTCTGCAACTGAGAGGGCATGGGGCAAGTTGGTGCAACCGAGATTGCGGTTGGGCCACAGCCTGAGAGCAAGAATGCACTACAGTACTCTACATTCAGACATGGCGAACATGTTCAGCCAAATGATCCATGAGTTTATGAGTTGATGAGTACATTGTACCATTGCTTTGCGCCAGATCGATGGTACTTGCAAAGCCCTTTTCAAAGCGGAGCAGGTCATGACAAGTAAGGCCCAGACATTTGGCCTCATGCTGGTGCATGTGGTAAATTGTGGTAACATGCACAATACATACACTATACAAGCTGGGTCACCTCACAAGGGCCTCTGGTTTGAGATTGTCTTTGATGCCGCGCAAGATGTCGGGACCCAAATCCACATGTCCTCAGTTTTCTTCTTCCTACATGGAATTTTGCAATGGCCGTGTCTACTGGACGAACTCTCAACCAGTTTGTTTGCATCTCCTGTCTACAGCACAGACCTGCAGAGACTTCTTCTGCAGTACGTCGGCTCTTGAAACGGATCTCTCGACTCGATGCCTTGCATGCCCTGAGGAATTAATACCAACCCAAGATGCAAGATTTTCACTAGCAGCCACGAGCAAGGTAAATCTGCTTGTTGTTGAATGTTTGCAAGGCTCCTGTGCTATGAGGTAGAAATCGTGAGCTTGCGCATGGGTGGCACAGTTGCAGCCTTGAGCTAGATAGCAATCAGGATAGCCTTGTTTTGGCGTTGCTTAGGGATTTCGAATTTGTCCTCGCTATGGCAGGCAATTGCCTTTTTGAATTGGGTGCATGCAGCCATTGGTTTCTGGAACCATGACTATTTGGGCTGAAGTTGCTGAAGCAGGCTCCTTCTGCTTGAGTTAAGTCGTAAGAATAGACACTTTGCGCACTCTGGCGTGCTGGAAGATGGCTCAGGTCAAGCCGCCAGCATGCAGCGGCGACAGTTGCAAGGACAAAGCTCCTGTATCTTGGCCGCCTGTAGCAGAAGCCGCTAGACTGCTAGACTGCTAGAGGCATATGGAGATGATTTGAGATGGATGCATGGATCGCTTTGCATGATGCTGCAGAAGTACACGTAGCTATAAGTAACTATAAGTAGCCGAAATATGTCACTTTCCAGCTAGCTTGGCTAAAGAGCTTGCATTGCACCACTTGACTTTCCCTCATCGTAGAAAGGAGCCCTGAGAGAAATGTTTGATGTGTGCCCAAATATGTGTTTTCTGGATGGGGAGACATGCAGCCTGTGAATGAACCGGTTCTGGAGATGTACAGCTCTCATGCCTCTTGAATTGATTCTCTACTGCGAAGGCTGCATTGCTTATGAGGTTATTATATGTTATTATACTAATACACCTTTTTTTCTCCTTTTCTACATGAGATAGTGACCAAGCTGTGAATCTGTCGTCCGCTTGTCCCTGCTTGGCGAAATGGTTCTGCAATTGCGATTACTGTAGATTGATTGTCGCTCTAAAGGTCCATGTAGAGATTGCCCATTACAAAGGCCCCCAGGGTTCCAACATGAGACCCCGCGAAAGTTTTTTATGAGTTCGCGAAAGTAATTCTGTTTTGGGCGAAAGATCTAGCGAACGAAAGATCTTAACATGAGACCCCCGGGAAAGATGAACGCGGGGTTCGCGAAAGATTCGCAAGAGTTATTTTTTATTCGCGAAGAATGGCCGTTTGCAGGTAAAGGAATTTAGATCAACCGCCAGATGTGTCCTGCTCGCTGGGTCTTTTCTAATGTTATGTTTTGTGTGCGTGTGTTTATGGCCATTGCTTGCGTGTCCCATATCCTTGCGCTAGAGGGGCATGCCATGGCACCAGAGTTTAAGCCTGAACCATCGGGAAAGCATCCAGTCAAAGGCTTCCCATCCTTTCCCTCTACTGTACTTCTCATGATTTTCACACATGAAAGCTCAGGAGCAATATCAAATTCAGGTTTTCCAATGTCTTCCTTAAACATGCAAGTTTTTTTTTGCTTTCATAACTTGCATGAGCTGAGACATTTGGATCAGATTGTGTATTTTGCGCGTTCTCAGCATGTCATCCACCTTTGCGCCAAATTGTGGCATGTATGTTGCGCAGTTGTACTGCCACTCAGCAAGTCCTCTAGTAGGACAGAACATTGTGCAAAAATGCACAACACATAAAGGCACAGGAGCTCTCACACCTCGTCCCATGAGTCCTTACTGCCGCTCTGAGTCAACTCTCCAGAATTACAAAGGGAGCAGTTGCAAGAGACAACCCGCAGTCAGATATGCATACATGACAGGTGCAAGAGAGACTCACACAGGCCAACTTTGAACACAGAGACAATGCAGCCGCATTCACAGCAAAGTGAGGATGAGTCTCCTGATGATGAATTTGCCCACGCGTTGGATGATGCGGAATTGTACTAGCCTCACAAAGACAGGTTTCATTCGGTTCGTGCTGTGTTTTTGTTTGGCATTTACATGTGACGTTTGATGCCCGCAGACAGTCGCTTAGGTTGTTTGGTCAAGGTCAAATGGAGTTGATGGGTGGTGTCTGTGACTAAGTTGTCCAAGCATGTCGATGCATGTCCGGACCAGAATTAGTCCAGGAACAAGAATCACTTGAAGGCCAGCACCGTGCGACGCAGAACAACCTGAGGAAGTTGGATGCAGAAAGTATTTCAAAGTTCGCAACATTGCTGGGCGGGAAGTACAATGCTCAGATCTTGGTTCTTGTCATTCGCAAGCATTTGGCTACAGTGCTGCAATGATGGAAGTCATGAGTTTCCAGTGTTGAATGATACAGTTGATCTACGGTATGATATGACATGATCTACTACACGCATTTACCCTGTTTGTCGGAGAGATCGTAATCACGATTTTGACGCATTTCCTTTTAATAGACGCGTAGGGGTGCTTGAATGAAGAGACATGAATGGGACGACTCTGTGCTGTTCTGAGAGCCTGCGGGCTTGTGCATGCTGCACATGCCTGCCAATTAAAGTGCCTTTGCGCTTGCAGCGATTGCCTATGCCTATGTCTCTGCTTTTGGTCTTGAGATGACTTCGTGCTAACTGCCGCAAGGTTGTTTGAATATCATCACAGCGACTTTTACAATTGAAACCCTACGCTTAGCACAATCAACTGCGGCAAAACCTAAAGAGTAGAGTCAGTAGAGCCTGTCGTTTCAGAGCCAGGGTCTCTTGCAACATCTTGCAACATGAAATATCTCCAACGGTTCGGTCCATCGGTCCATGTTTTAGCGTAGATGCCAGGACTCTCATTCAACTCTGCGTGACAGGGCTGTGTTTGGGCCCTGACACAAAAGACGGGTGACCATGGCAGCACAGGCTAAGTGCAGATTGCAATTGTGTCATCATTTTTCCACAGGTTTGGGTTCAGAGCGGCACTACGCAATTAGCCAATAGTATTTGCACCAACGCATCCCACACTACTGTCACCCACCTTGAAGAGTACCCAAACCCAGCTGCAGACAGATGAAGGACTACCAAAAGACTGTGCGCTAGTTGAATGGCATCTTTGGGGCCTTGCCTTTAGGCGATACAGACTTGCCTGCTTCTAGCGTAGAATATTGCTTTTGGATGCTTTTGGGAAAGTTGAAAGTTTGTGTTATTGTCTTGAGTGGCGGGAGTTTTAGTTGAAACAGTCAAGCGCACGCACCAGTCACTTTGTCGCTCGTGTTCTCTCTTTCAATCCTTGCCTGGCCAAGGGTGCTGATTAGTGAATGGAAACTATGTGCGCCGTTGTTTGTCCAATAGACCGTAGACATACATAAAGATACCATAAAACAACGTAAAACAGCATGATGGTTTATATATTTGGTGGTTTATGTTCCGCTCAAGTAGATCAGGTCTTCTGGAAGAGCAACAACACCCGATATGTCAATGCTGTTCCTGCCCCAGCAATCCAGGGCACGCTGTGCAAAACATCTTGCAGTTAGGGCAGTATTACTGCAGAACTTGGTTGCCTTTTTCGTCCAGCATCATGCACTGTCTTGAGACATTGACATGTTGTTGCTATGAAACAATTTTTGATATGTGATGCTTTTATTTCGACAGCACCAGACACGTGGAGGAGTGCCCTGCATTCAAACACGATCTTGTTCATGTGCGAACCTGGAGGTGAGCCAGATTCAACCCGCCGAGGTCAAGTGCATCAGGATCTCCATTCCACGTGCAGAGAGCTCAGATTTTTTTTACCAGCGATGTCATGATAAGAGACACCAATGCCGTTGATAATGCGCCATGTGCTAAACAATTGCTGCCCACAAGAAGCATCAGCCCCGTGTCCCGATTTGGACAATGAAGAAGCTGCTTTACCTCAGTCGCGCAGTGCTCTTTGGGAAAGAATGACTCATGGGGACTTCGCTTGGACCTCATATTTTATGACTCATATCCGACCTATTCCGACCTATTCCGACCTCACTTGAGCCCTTTTTTATTCTTCCTCTGATCGCTGCTCCTGGTTCGATTGTCGCCACGGATTCGCCCAAGGCCCAGCAGCATCCGTTGATTCTTCGAGCCTTTGAAGTTCGGAGCTCTAAGGCCACGGGTGGAGTCATGGTGTGTAAGATGTCCTACAAAGTGCTGTACCATGTTGCACCTGTATACAAGATTGTACAAGGGCGTATCAATTCGTAGCGATGGTTCTAACTTCTAACAATGTCATACATCAGTATATAATGTTATATACATAATACAGTATTTATAAATGATTATAAATATAAATAACTATAATATATATTAATATATATAATTATATAAGTATATATATATATATATATATTAAAAAAAAAAACTGTATATACATCTTCGACCACTTCATGATTAGTGATTTTGCAGGCAGGCTACAACAACATTGCAAGCCTTGCCGCGGTGAGAGCCTGAGAACATTCCGAGAGCACAAAACAAGACTGCCACATTGACATGGTATCAAGGAGTATCGCAGAGTCCCTGAAGTTCTCAGATCTTTCCAGGCCGGTTTCAACATCCCGCCCGAGCTAGACAGCAGATGGTGCCTTGATTGCTGGCCCAGCGCAGATGCTGCAGTATAGCTCCACTATATAGCTCATATTAGCCCTCTTAGGTTGACGAATTGAATCCTGGGCAGTTTGGCCCGGCAATCTGGCATGTAATATATTGTAATATCATGTAACGAAAAGTTTTCCTTTGAATCTAAGAACACGACACACGGTGTTCGACTTTGCGCTGCATCACCTTAGGTCGCTGAAAGGTGCAATCCACTCTCAACGCATGGAGGAGGTGAGAAGACGCTGGGAATCTGCAGAATCCCTCAGCTCTTTTTGATTTTTTTGACCCCATGAAACCCTGACCGCCGACTGCCTAGACGATATAGGGTTTCTTGTCAATTCTGAATGCTTTAAAAGACTTCTCATCCTTAATTTTATCACCTTTTTCTTGGAAGTTGAAGTCAGATTGCCTATTCAAAAGACTTCGTGGGCCATGGTTGTGCTTTTGTGGCAGCAACATCTGGTCGGTGACACGTGTTGACCAGACCCTGCGAAGTAGACTCCACAGTGGCCTGACTCACAAGACAGTACACACACTACATAATGTACTCTCATACTCTCTCCACTTGGGAAGGCTTGGATTGCATCGATTGGCAACCAATGCACACCTGCAGGGTGACCAATGGCAAGAACAGCATCTGGAATGGGCAAGGAACTTAAGTTATTTAAGTTTGCAAATATTTTTTCTCTATCCCCCACAAAAGAACTTCCAGGTGCTGCTGATGAGCGTTGCTTTGGTATCTGGAGCTTTGCCCTTAGTGTGCCGGGTGGTTACAAAAGATTACAAAAGCAAAGACGGGGAGATACTGATGAAAGATGATGAAAGCATGTTTCTTTTGAGTGTATCAGCTGAAGCCTTGTTCGAACCGTGAGGCGTTTGCGGGTGTCTTGGGATGCCTTTTTCCCAAACAGCGGAAGAAGCGCAGAAAGCTTGCGCCGACATAAGCGAGACAAAGGAAAAAGTGTGCTGCATTTCCAACCATACGCCCATACGCCGCATCCTGAAGATATTTGTCGCCGAAAAGAACCTTTAAGATCTTTAAACATCTTTAAACTTGTGATACTGAAACATATTGAATAATGGCGAAACTTTAGCAAGTCCCATAACGTCACTCGTCAAGAGGGAAGCGCAAAGTACATTAGCAAAAAACATGAACTAAGCATGATGTCTCGTGGAAATTCGTTCAGATGATATAAAGCACGTCTAAGCTCAACACATGGCAACTCAGAATAGACTCCTTGTCAAGATCGTTGGAATTTGGAAGGCATTGGCCGAGGAAGGCGATTCCCAGGCAAAGAACTCTTAAGCTTGATGTGTCGCATGATGTTTGTTGCTTGTCTACTGACTTTACCTCAACGTCCTTCATTGGCACAGCGTGACTTCTCGTAGTGCGTACTGAAAGCGGTTTGTTGATTGATGTCGATTGCGGGCGTCTATGTATGCCAAGTTGTGTCCTTGCCAGTTACCTTTCTTTGTTGCTGGTCTGCTTGTCGCATTGGCTGGAGTGGGTGCTCTTGTGCCTGGTCCTCACATCCAGCAATTTGGGCGATTTGCTGTGCTTCTCATTACTGGTTGTCCACCTGATATTCAAGATTGGCTAATCATCGGATCATTTCGTTGGTGCCCCTTTTGACTGCCGCACTAGTCAAGGTTCGGAGGAGAAGCACAAGAAAACGTTGACGACAAGAAAGCCGACGGCTGAGCTTGCGAAAGAACCCAGAGAGGAAAATTCTGAATGACTTAAAGCGTGCAGAGGCGATTCTGTTGGCAAATTCAACAGAATCTCCGATGCTGGATTTCTTATTGTACCAAACCTCGTACAATCCTGTCTAGTTTAGATGAGTTGCTTGCTACAAGAAGACAGCACGCCAGCTTTCTGAAACACCCTGTCATGTAAGAGGATGAACCAGCCTTTTGAAACTGCCATGATCTCCTACCTATTCTGCACAGAATCCATCACATACTCCTTTCCTTCAATTTCCTTCGATGAAAGTCACATGGCTCAAATGATTCATTTCGGCAGATATCATATGACATGATCATTCACAAACGTATCGTGCAATGGCTGAGGTCGTCACAGAATACTTCAACAATGCAGGCCACGCAATGGAACAGACAGCAGAGATTCTGGCCAAGTCCAAATTGTACTGGACGAAACTGGACAAATTGATGTGAAAGATAATGAAATATTCTTGCAAATTCCTGCAACACATGCAGTGCTTTCTGATTGGACGACACGTGTGCAGGCTTTGAGAGATGGCAGAAGATATACGGTGAGACAGATGATGTGAATCCCGTGCAAAAAGTCACTCAGCGTAAAGTCTCTCACCGCTCCCAAGTAAGATGTGCTGCAAATGCTTCACGCTTTCTTTTTGTGACAAAAGTCTTGATTTCAAGGATATCCGAGTGGGCCATGCAGAGACCGTGGATAAGATCTTGAAGTGGCTGGAGCGCATGTTGTCCTGAAAATATTCAGTTTTGGCTGATTCAGAGAATTTCGTGGACAAGCTGGGTCTCTACACATTGCTACACTCACCAGAATATGTTGAAGGACCCTGCCATGGTCTCTGGCAAGAGCGTTTGTGATGCTGGGTGTCAAACTGAATTGCTTCTCCAGCGCACAAATTGCTAGCAACATCAGCAACTCCGAATCCAGCTGTGCATTTTTGTGCGGAAATTACATCTTCAATTTTCTTTTGACACTGATTGTCCACACCACCCCAATATGATGCTAGTAGGTCTACTAGTCTGATTAACTGACATATCCTGCGGAAATCTACTAGGTGCGGCACTGGAAATCTCTCCATCCCGTTGGCAAGCCGCGGAGCAGATGTCCAAATCCCAGGAGACTTTTGTAGAGTTAAAAACCAAAAAGACAAAGGCGACAAAGGTATACGGAATACATCGGAATACATCGGAATACAGTATACAATAGTATAAAGATGTATGTATAAAGTGTATAAAGGCAGTGATAAGTTGAGAAAGTACCAATCGGCAAACATTGGCAGAATGCTAGGTCCATGGAAGCGACATCAGCTCAGCCATGGTCGGAGAGGTGCCAGCTTGAACTCCTAATGTGCATGTAGCAGGACAGGGAGAAGGTATGGAAATATTTGCTAGAACATGCTAGAACACTTCTTCACCAGCTTGCAGACAGAGGCATCGAGGGCAAAGACTTTGAAAATCTTTAGAGCAACTCAGGTTTTGAGACTTCAGAGTGTTTGCGAAGAAACCCCGGAAGCATAGTGCCATGTACAGCAAGTGCAAGTTGATGTTTCCATTTTCATTCCATTTGATTCCTAGGTTTGGCTTGAATGTCTCTTCTCATGGAAGCATATTCTCTATGTTCAGTTTCCGCTGGGACAAGTCACACGTGGCTGTGTTGATATGAAGGCGTCGCTGAGCTTTCTTGTTTTTCCATGTTTTTCCTTGTTTCGGATCAACAACAAAGAAGCGCGGGTAGCAAACCAAAGGCAGCCATCGAGGTTTGAATACTCAATGAATGGAAAGGCCTGCGTACTAGAAGCATATGTGTCCACTGCAGATGTAAAATAGTTGTAATTAGTCATGCGTATAGTGCTACACCTAAGAATACATGCATGAATAACCCCCTTGCCAATACCCACATTCAAATCCACAGTGTTAGAGTCCCTACCAATAGATTAAATAAACACAGTTTTTAAAGTTAGGTTTCCGTGCCACGAATTGGTAATGGATATCAATTGAATTCAATTGAGCAGTTCTATATTGCAAGGGGTTGATTAGTTGATCTTATAGAGTAATTGTATATGTATATGGGTAATTGATGTGCCCTTGGAATTTGTTTTCCTGCGTGCTTGTCTTTTGAAAGGGCTGCGGCTCATAAGGTCAGAGGCTTTGACTTTATAGACTATGCATGTCTATGGAATGTGCGCATTACTGGCATGTCGTAAAAGTGGTAGCTTTCGATTTTTTGGGCTATCTACATCCTGCCAAAGTTTTGGGGCGGGAAAACCTCAACCGTTCTCCCGAACAGGGCAGGATAGCCCGAACACGGGCATGTGTTTTGAACTTGCAAGTGACTAGTCTCCCACATAAGGAGACAGCCCTGAACAGTGGCATTTCTTCTGTGGAAAAAGGTTGCTCGCCAAACGAGTTGTTGCAGGAAGGAACAAGAACATTGGCAGGGAGGAAGAGCAAAATTACAACCGGGTTTCCAAAAAGGGAGGAGTTTCCCCAAACAGGGGCGTTTTTCTTGGATGACTTTGTTAAGATTTGTTTCTGTGGACCAGACTTGCAGGAAGGAATGGAGGAAGGAAGGGAGGGAGGGAGGAAGGGAGCAGGGAAAGAAGGGAAAGGAGGGTTCCACAAAATCACGAAACACAATCATAAACCAAATGACCAAGTCACCAAGCGCACACCGATACTGTCTTGCTAAAACGCCGTCACCCAGTGACCAAATTAGATTCTGTCGTGCTGTTGGTCTGTTTGGGCGATCCAGTACTTGTTGGTTTTACAAGTTCAACAGGGCTAGGCATTTTCATGTTATAGAGATGCAGAGGCAACTGAGCTGGGTGTCACTTTTTTACAATGACAAATTCGGGGACACTAAGGTACCACACGGAATTGCCAAGAGGATAGTGAATATGTGCAAGATTGTGCAAGATGTTCCAGGGCTGAAACTTTCTCCGAATGCGGCATCTTCACTGATCCTAGGATATTCTCAATCAAACTTAGAAAGATTAAGTTGCAAATTGCAGCGAAAAGGAATTGAATGAAATGTTTGAAGAAGGTCGGCATTTGGGTATTTGCGTTGGAACAGGTTGGCTTTGAAGTGTGTGCTGAAAGCAAATTTGCAGTGCCGACCAACATCCAAGCTGTAAAGATCATCGTTGAGAGAGGGTTCAACATGGTTCAACCTGTTTTGCAACACTTCATACAGTTTCCATCTTAAAAAATGTCGAAACACACTTTACAGGCAGAAGTGAGAGCGAAGGAGACGCTTCCAGCTGAACAGATGCCAAAGCTTCTTGGCTCCAAGAATTTGGATGCTGAGATATGATATAGTTTGACATGTTCATAGCTGGCAATTCTATTCTTTTCACTGGTCATGGCGCCTTTCTTGTGAGAACAAAAATTGATGGATGCCTTATTTACATTTATTTACCATGCAGAAGTCCATGGGCAAACTCATTCCAGCCGTTGGTCTGCCGCGATGCATTCTCGTTTCGCCGGCAGTCAGGCAGTAGAGTTCACACAACTTATTGGGAACAGATTTCACCATTGATAGCTGGTCTAGGATTTTGCTACATGACTTGCACCCACACGTTCGGGCACACTGTCGGGTACGGTATCGGAACTGCTTAAGCGTCCCCACTGTCAGTTTTCCTCATCCCAAGAAAGCTCTTCATCTTCGTATCATATCTGCCTCCGATATAAGGTCATTCAAGCTGCTAGAGTAAAACAACTTACCTACTATACCTGCCCCTCACAGGGATTTATCCTTACTATCGAATCGTTTTCATATGTTTCTTTCTTGCTGTTTCTTGAAGAAGTTCCGAGCATGAGACTTTTGAAGGGTTTTTGATCAAACTTACATTATGTCGGAAGACTTTTAGAAGGGCAACACTAGCAATTTCGCTCAGTGCACCAAAAATAGCATGGCACAGTTCATCATTTGATAAGAGGCAATGTTGTCGTATTTCATCCATGTGGCACAGTGAAGCTGCAAGGTTCTCAACTTCAGATCTTGAGGCAGGGTTTACTACCAAGAGTTTACTACCATTTATATAACTGCACAAGCCATTTCCCTTCCATCTCCTTGGTGCTCTTCTTTTGATATACATGTTTCTGCTGTGTTGTGGTTTGCGTCAATCATTTATTTTGTTTGGTAGGTGGGGAAAGGATTGACGAAAATATCCAGCATCTCCAGGCAATTAACGGCAAGTTCGACACGGTGTGCTGCGTGGATGTGCCTTGGGACAGGGAAGCTTGAAAGATGCTGAAACAAGGGATATCAATAGATTAGGTTCAGATGCTTGAGAGTTGCAAACTGAAAAGCAAATGACATTGTATTCTGCTGCTTTGGCCTTTGGGCCCAGATCTCCTTGCGGCCAGGAATTCGCTTTGTTTCTTTCGAACTTCACATTCAGTGCTCACAACAAGGTTCTCATTCACTACCCACCCGACAAAATGTCTGGCATGGTGCAGCACCTTGCAGGGCCTGGACCTCTGTTTAAGCTGCACTACTCAGCCTAAGCTATATAGCGAGAAGACCATGCTACTGTTAGTAGACACAAGCAGCATATGGCAATCTTCTTGAAGAGAAATGTTCAGGCTCAGCAAAGAGAGACTGATCCTGTCCTTTGCTCCGAAGACGTGGTGCTCTTTCGAACATGTTCATCCTTCCAATAGAGCAAGTTTAGACTTCTTTACATTGGCTTCCTAAAGTCCTTCCAGGTACTACACTCTCCTGAAGAGGATCGGAGAATTATTTCCAGGAAAGTCAAAAACCACTCGCGACTTGGACTGTCTTGGCCCGATTATGCGAACGTTGATCAACCTTTGTAAGCGGAGCGTCTAAACACCCATCCATTCACAAGAGCTCACCAGGTCACGTGAAGGGTGTGCTGACATGTGAGGTGCCTACCTTCATGATGAAGCCGATGTTGAAGCTGCATTGAAAGCAGCTGGTTACAAGGCCCGGAAATGCCAGGAATCAAAACCATCCCTTGGTCACAGTAACCTCAGTAAACTAATTAGTCAGCCCGCACAAGGTCACACTCAAGGACATGACCAGCACCAACTTCTACTTCTCGCGTTTATTTGAGGCTCGTAAACACGCGAGAGACTGTGACTTCACTAAGGAATGAAAGAAGTTTGATTTTGAGTATGTTTGAATATCATTGCATTACTCCCCCAATATACTACCATTACATGCCATTACATTACCAAAATCATAAACCTTGAGCTGAGGCCCAACCGGTAGCCTGAAGATAGTTGAGCCTGGGCTGGAGATGCAGTTTGCCTGGAAACCTCGTGGCTTGAAAAGCTGCAACCCTTCTCTAAAGGGTTCTAAACCATCAAGACTAAATGAGCTCAGTCTTAGCCCGCACGGGTGCTTAGGCTGTTGGTTCATCTTGGTTCAAAGTTCAAAGCGGTTCATTTTTGTCCGTTTTTTTTGATGTGTTTGGTTTTAGTGTTTGGCCATGCTAGTCATCTTTGTTTGGGACTCTTGTCTTATGAATTGGTTTGCCTTTCTTGTTGATTCTGATTCAGATTTTCCGGTGAGTCTGGTCAGCCTGGTCAGCCTGCTCAGCTGAGCTGATGCAGTCACTGGCTGGTTTGCTCCACACATGGCAATGGCACGTCAGCCTCGTCCCAGCAGAAATCACAAAAATGCTCACCGTGCAATATCAATGCATGGATCCCATGGCATTCTCTGTGCAGCGTCCCTAGTATTCCTCATGAATGTCTTCAGCCTCAAAGTTTTCTCAGGCTACAAGTCTTTCTTACCAATTTGCAAGACATGCTAATGTATCCATTTCATTTTCCATGAGAGATCCCACATTTAGGAAAGATTCGTTTCATTTTGATTGCGACATCAGCCAAGATTGTCAACTTGTCAGGTCGCATCAAAGATTCATTTTTAGGCCCCGGATCGAGCAGTTTGCACCGGTCAAGCTCAACTTGAACTTCTTGCTTGCAGGAAGAGCTATGCATCACATCAGCTTCTATTGATCAATGGCCCTGGAGAGTACAGCAATTTTTGGATCACCTTTGAAGTGAGCAGATTCTTGGGCAGGTTTGAACACATCCAAGCCACATTATGAAAGCCAACCAGTGAAGGTTCAAAGTTCAAACCAGACCACGAATGACCACGAGGGTTTCCAGTTGGAAAGTACATATATTTACATGAATGCATAGTACTACTACATACCCCGGTTTAGGTCGTTAGCTAGGCTACAAGCACAGGAAGAACTAAAGACATGGAGTGCAATAAGGCAAGGTCCGCATTTGTCAATGGAATGAGCGCAGCGTTGTCAGTGGTGGGCTTTGGCCGTGCCTCTCCCGAAGAGTTGGGTTTTGATCCCGAAGTTCTGGAGATGCATAAGCAGCGAATCAAGACACACCAGGACAGGGACACCGAGCCACTGCTTTGATCTGATTTGTACCATGGAGATCTGGATCATGGTGCTTGCGCTTGACCTTGCTTTGGAATAGGATGGAATAGGTTTGGCGCTTTGGGCTTAAAACACAGCACATCCCGGCGCCAAGATTCGGAATTGGCAGGAGAATGGTGTTTTTACTGGATTCGCCGAGGGTGCTCTTTCCGATGGCAAGATAGTCTTTCTCAATCTATGCGGGTTTACGGACAAGACGAAGAAACATAGAATGACTGAGCGCACACTGTTTCGAGGGTTACTTGGCGAAGCACGACAAAGAGATGATCAGAGATGGGAAATGCAGCCTGAGGAATGAAAAGTTGCAAGCCATTAGGCCGCTACTTGCTGTTATCTGACTTTCAGAGAGCCCAAGGTACTCGATGATGAAACCTATCACAGCAACAGCCTTTATGTCTTTAGTCGATGATGGAATGTTAAAGCTCGACGATCCGGTCCACAAGTTCATTCCCAAATTCAAGTTCCTAAGAGTCCGCACCTAAGATGCTGAGGATTGCTTTTTGCAATAAAATGGCTGTCAATCACGAAATCTAGCATGTTTTATTCGCAGTAGCATTGGCCGGCTGTAAATTCAAAATTGTGAATCGATGTACAAAGCCACTCTCACCCCCTGCTCCTGCTGAATGTCTTCATGGGTCATTGTCATTGGCTGCCATCAGATGCCATCAGCAGATGTCATAGTCGTTGCATGTTGCGTTCATTGTGGTCAGCGGCATTGTGGTCAGAATTGTTGTTTATTTGGTTTGCATTATCTTCTGCCGCATTTTGCTTTGTCACCATTGCCACCACCAACCACTAATATAGATACTACTCGCATCTATTCGCACCATCAATGCCAGAATCACTTTCAACACCAACATCACCACCGACCACTACAACATCAACATGTGAAGCAATGTGAAACAATACGAAGCACGCCAAAAAAAATGGCTTCACGGCTTCACCATACTATGAAATTCTATGAAAGGTGGAGCCATCAGTCCTGCAGAAAAAGGACGTGTATTGCACGTATCCTTCTGAATGATTCTTGTTGTTTTGTTGCCCTCGTCCCCGCCTCCTTGTCATTGGCAGCATCCAATCCACAGTGTTCGCCATCACCTTCCTTGATAGTGTGGGTAATAAATTTGCATCATGTGTCCTGCCCCTTCTCATCCGTGCAATCATGTTTGTCATAGCTGCTACCTGGCTGTGATCATCATCCATATCTTGAAACCGCATCGCCATCCTCACCGCGACCCAATTCTGTTGCCCTCACGGGTGACGGGTGCGCTGGCGTTTTTTTGGCGGTGTTGAATTTACCTTATTCCCTCTGACAGATGTTTCGCAAACCTCCACTCAAGTGTTGACGATCATCAAAGAGTGATTGCAGCACTGCACTGTCTGTGTGCACGTGTACATTGTAAGGGAAGCAACTTTGATTGAGAGCATGTTCTAACTTTAGGAGATCATATATGATGTAGACATTCTTCTTGGATTTAATTAGAAGACGTCCTTTTACTTGCTGTCTAGCTTCGCTTTCAGCGGCGCATGAGCCTGAATTAAAATTCCACGAGATCTTAAGGTCAAGAGAGGCAAAAAAACAGAGCCACTGCGCAAGACAATGACGCTGCGACACTTGCTGATGCACACGTCTGGTATTGGCTATGGGCCTGGTGCTATTACCCCAGGTGTGCCTTTGGTGGCCAGATCCCCGGAGGAGACTGGGCGGAGCGGCATTGAAGAATCAGAGGAAGTTTGGGCTGTGAATGGCAGTATTGTATAATACGATATATAAATTCAATATATACCCCATATATATATACATAGATATACATACATATATCATATTATATCAAGAATTTTCGTGATGCATCACAATTGTTGTGAATTGGTGACTTTTGCGGAATAGTTCAATTAACCCAGCTTTGCAACCCAACAACAGGTTCCAGGATTCCAAGGTTGCAATGTTACCAGGCAAGGTTCCAAGGTTTTGCAGGGTTCCAGAATTGCCAGGTTGCAGGGTTCGAGAGCTCCAAGGTTCCAGAGTTCTAGATTGCCGGGGTTCTGGGGTTCCAGGGTTCAAGGTTCCAAGAGGAATGTTTCCAGACTTGTAAGCGTCTTGGTTTGATTCATCAACAACGAAATGACCAGTGCCATGCAAAGCAAACGTAAAACACAACGGAGTTGCTTCAGTTGATTTAAAGAAAAAGCTTTATGATTCACAGCAAAGCGTCAACTCTACAGCTCCACAAGGTTCCGAGCTTCAGAGTTGTTCACAAGGTTCTCAGTTTTCAGCTAGGGTAGCAAGGCTCAAAGGTTGTAAGAGGCCAAGGCCTTAGACGAATCCATGACGCTAGAGTTTCATAGCTTCAACTCCAAGTGTGCTGGCTCCAAGGACCAAGGGATCCATACTATTAGAGTCCAAAATTTAAAGAGAGCGGCTTACCATGGGGTGGAGTGGTGAAAGGTCTCATTTTACCAGGTTTTGCATCATTCTACATGAGTTGGTGTAGTTATGAGGTGGTCATGCTACATGTCAAACAAAACATTTCAAAACATTTTTATATATATATAATGTAATCTTACAAGAAATGTGCTTTCATCAATGATTTTAACACTGTGCTTGGAAAGTGAACAACACACGACTGACCAAAGAACCACATTTTCTGCAGAAATGTTGTCTCTTTCCAAGCATGACTTATGTTTTGTTTAGCATTGTGGAAAAGAAAAAATGATTCAAAAAAATGTCTATATACAATGGTCTTGATGCCTGCGATGAATCCTGCATTATATTGTTGTACACATTACCATATTATATGTTTTGTTATACACTTTTTTGTGCAAATTACCATTGTGCAATGCATTATATGTTTTGTTATACACGATTTGACAAATTTATTGGATTCGTTCACAATAGTTTATGTTTCTCGAAAAATATATATATTTGATATTGAACAGACATGAGCAGCTTTACACACAGACGCTTTTTCACAAAGAAGTTTTTACACACAGGAACTTTAACGCGCAGATGCCCAAGCTTTTACACACAGGAGCTTTTGCACACACGCGCCTTACAAAAAGAAGCTTTTAGACACAGAAACTTTTACAGCCTTTTCACAAGAAAGCTTTTACACAGAAGCTTTTGCACAGAGATGCCTTTACAAACAGAAGCTTTTACACACAGAAGCTT
>Ga0126342_10005586_pt1 | contig 22006 bp, 20 predicted proteins | sample Cyp1metagenome_FD_92528 | JGI IMG/M metagenome (GOLD analysis project Ga0126342, IMG submission 92528) | Coral microbial communities from Lord Howe Island, Old Settlement Bay, Australia - Cyphastrea 1 metagenome | ecosystem: Host-associated > Invertebrates > Cnidaria > Coral ... | reverse complement strand
TTTGGAAACATCTTGGCACTGTGACGTCAAGCGTAGACAGAGCAATCTTACATGAGAGACTGGTCAGCCTGCAAGTCCCTGATCGGTGGATGACTTTGATGAGATCTGCCCAGATCCAAATCATACGGGAAACAGCTGAAAGAAGGTTCCGGGAAAAACTTCGACGACAAATGAGAAATACCACGTGGATCATTTCAAGCAGTGATAGTGATGATGATGAGGTCATTTTTGTTTCACATGCACCTGGCCGAAGCGAGGGTGCCTTGAATACGTGATACCCACATTTCACCCCTTTTCGTGTAATTTATTTTATTTATGCTCATCCCTGCTCTTTGATGAGATTGTCTCACCACGCGTTTTTTTTTTTGCTTGTTTCACCTTGAAAGCGGTTTTTGGGAGATGTGCCGCCGCACTTGCTACGCGAGTGCACAGGGCACAGGACAGAACAGAACAGAACAGAAGTGGATCTCTGGCAGCTGTCACCTGCGACTCAGCTGTCAAGGCAAGGAGTCAAGGCCAGCAGGCCTCAACCACACCTTGAGAGCTGCAGGCGGGTGACTGTGAGGTGCAGCTGTGCAACGTCCGGACTGTGCAATGCCAGATACGCGTTAGCGCTTTTAGCGCTGCAACCAATTGGGGCCATGACTAGTCCCAAGGTGCAACTGAAGAGGGAAGAAGGGGCTGGAAGAGCAGCGTTTGGTTTGCTTCCATGGTACATTTTACATCATTTACATCATTTTATATCATTTTAACATCATGGTACTGTCAGCAGGTTCCTGAAGAGACGGCCCAAGACTCTTCAAAGGCCCGTGGCACCCAGTTCTTACAGGCCGTATGAAGACGGTGCACGCTGCTGTCTATCCTTAGCCTTGCAATGCCTTGCATATTGCTTTTTGATAGGGTGTCACATGAGCGAACAATTCACGTCCACCCATGGAGAAGCACACACCAACCGAAATTACACAGTTGTACAGCACAGCACTAATGGGAATGTACACACGGCGCGTGCGGGAGGCGCGTGCACACGCATTTTCATGGGCACATGCAGAAGCACATGATGCTTTAAACTTTGCATGATGCTGGCATGGTGGCATAGAGGAAGTCAATAGATCCGCAAAGTGCTTCAAAGAACAGAAAGCGCTTGTTTGGGACCCTCAACTATTGGCTCCTTCCCAGAAAAGTTTCCGTAAACTGCATTCAAACAGGTTTCTTTTGGAGTGGTATGGGAAGCTTATGGGGCTGGAAGCCCCCACAGAATGCACAACTCAAAAGATAACATCAATTATACAACGCATATGTATCTTGATTTTCTCCCACAAACTCAATACACATCCAGTATCTATTCTGGCACATCCGATTTTTTCCACACGGGATTTTTCCTGCATGTTCGCCCAAGACAAACGAAAGCAACCATACACAGTTGCGTCCGAGAAGAGATAACAGGGGCTACTATGGGCTACTGAGTGGCACATGGTCCGGCAAAGCATGTTGAACACGATGTAGTCTCACAGAATTCGCCACAAGCTTCGTGAGCAGCGCCGGGAAGCTAAGGCCACATTGGATGGGCAAACATCTGTGCAGACTACTGACGTGGGAGACACTCTGTGGACACCTTGGCAAGATGTCATTTTGATTCATTTTGCGGTCTGTTCGTGTTTGCCCAACATGATGGTCATGGAATGCATCACCCGAAAATCCGCGGATTTTAGTGCTTCGCGGTGTGCTTTCCAAACTACAGGTAGCAAAGGGTACAGTAGTTTTAGGCACTCGGTTGATATGCCGCCTGTGGAAGGGTTGTCATTTTTGCTAATGTGCGCTTGCGGCGATGCTCTCTTTCCAACCGTTACATTATGTAAGGTTGGGGTGGGCTGGATGGGGTGATGATATATACAATTCAAGTATATAGACTCAAGTAGACTTCTACATCACTGCATGCCATGCTGCTTCTATGGTCTGGGGTGAGTTTAAGATCTTTTGACGTTCACGCTACTGCCGGCTACATATAGGGAACGGTTGTGGTGGGGTGAGGTGATGTTCATGTTCAAGTAAACTTGCAGACACACTTGATGCCACACCAGATGCTAAAAACATCTAAAAACTAGGGTGAGGGTCGGGTCAGGTGCAGATAACGTTTACTTGCACTCCCTTCAATCCAGTCCTTTGGTGGTGAACGAAGTCCAAACAGGAACATAGTATAGCAAGATCCATCAAAACATAGTAAAATCAAGTCTTACGGTAATGTTGTTGTTGTTTTTTTAATTTCAACCCTTAAAATGCAGTTTCTGAGGTAGAACTGTAAGATTCACATTTAGGTCACACGCCTGCCACATGAAATGTATTTGTCATGCAGTGCCTGATGCCAACAAGTCATACAAACACAGCGTTTCGGGTTGTGGAGCCAGAAAAATGCATTTCTTTTTCGACACCATCGATTGCCAAGTTTTACAACTGGCTTCACTACAGCACTGGAGTTGCCCCCTATTGTCATCAGTTCGCCCTCCCCACTTCAGATTGACCGTTGCTACGTCGCTGGGTGAGTCCGCAGTGCAGATCCCAGATGCATCACATCTCATACAGATCATGGGTTTGTCCAAGCATGGGAAGGCACTTCAAAATTGCAATCTTGAAGGAGAAAAACATGGTGATAAAGTATGATAAAGATTGATAAAGTAGGACAAGCCAATGAATTTTGGGGTAACCATGGGTACTGTATTGGACAAGCCGAGCTTAGAGCCTTGCCATCTTCAAGCTGTGCAGGGAACCAGTGCGGGCGGCTGGCCTGGCTGAGATTGTGGGAAACCGATAAGCAGGCGCTGTGATGGGCAGAATGGGAAGGGTTGGACGTTGCCAGGCGCAACGGAGCAGTCATTGCTCTGGGCTGAGCCATTGCCAGAGTGCAAATCAAGCCATGGCCATGACCTTGGCGCAATTTGGCGCACATGGAGTTTTGCATCAATACCCAGGCCTCCCGCAAAACCTCCAGGTGCAATCTGCAAACATCATTTTACATTATCTTACTTACATTACTTTCAGAAATTACTGAGAACGGTCCTGAGAACTGTCATTTTGACATGATCAATTGTCATGCAGCTGCAGACACTTGTGTGGTATAACTCAGCATTGCTCGCAGGCTTTCACGAGCATTATCCCAACGGGCTTGTGGCAGGGATCCCAGTGCAGTACAAGAAGCGGCCCCTTCTCTTGGTCCCCATCCAGCCATTCATGACATAGTCAACCCATGTCAACCCAGATGCTTTTTCTAGCCTGTCCGTTGTCAGTGTCGGTGTGCCGAGATCGAAGCCTTTCCCCGGACAATTTCCGCCACAGATGTCGTTGAGGCTCTGCACCAGTTTTGCCTAACTCTTGCTGAGCTGACAGGCAAATGCGAGATGCTCACTTCATACTGCTGACCGTGATCAGACATGACACCTAAACACATGAATGTGGCCAGCTAGGCTCGTAGTTGGCTGGTAGATCGTTGACGCAGCTGTACTTGCTGGAAAAGCCAGGCCAAACCAAATTCTCGGAACACAGCATAAAGATGCAAGCAGCAGGCAGATAATGGTATCATCCACTGAAAGTATGTCAAAGTCACCAGTCACCAGAGGGGGGGTACACTGCCTTCTCCGGTTTTGGATTGGTGTGTGCTCAGTGTATTGGCTTGCTTCATTTCTAGACTGCCAGCGGCAAGTCGGTAGAGCGACCATGTCTCAGCTGCCGCTGGATCAACGGACAGTTGGCAGGATGTTGGCAGGATGTGTTCCAGCTATTTCTTCAACGCAAGTCGGGCCTACTGGATTGACGACGACGGTCAAAAATGGTCAGGTGGAGCAGACATGGCGGAGCCGCAGGCAGGTCTTCAGCTCATGTTGAAATTTCTTATGCCATGATGGTGGTGTAGCACTGGAGTCTCCTGGATTTCGGGTTGGTGGTGCGGCTGGGTTCTACGATTTCTATCCTTGCCAGCAGACCTTGCGCAACTACGACTTGAAGCCACTCCCGATTGGAAATGTCCTGGTCATTGCTTGGGAGCGCCTCCAGTTTGAAGCTTTGGGAAGAAACAGGGCAAGTTCGGCAGCGTTTATCGTACACATATTTCAGCAGCCTGGATACTTCCGAATGGCAACGCTTTGGTCACAATGGGTCCGCAGAGTACCTTGTTTGAAGTCACTCCTCAAGGTGAAAAGGTCTGACATGGTCTATATATGTCTATATCAATCCAGTCAGGGTAGACTGGTAGACTGTGAGGGTGCGGTAGCTTGCATCTGGCAGGGAATTTTCGCACCCAGGGCCCAGAGCCGCTTTACATTGTTGCTGACAACTGACAACAGGATCTAACAGATATATGAAGCTTTCACTTCGAGACTCCTTGAAACTCGTGCCTATGTGGAAGTTCTATGAAGTTCTTCACTGAGCTGCCTTTGCATGTGCGATGGCCTTCCAAATTCCGAAGAGCTGCCTTGCTCACCAGTACTTTCCATGCAGAATGGTTTGACAATGTCAGATGCACCTTAGAGTCGAGATTCCAGGGAGTGGTGTCTAGCCAAACGCTTCAACTGTGATGTCAGTTTCGATACGTTAACATATTGCACAGGGTCATAGATACTTGCACATGTATTACACATGAATGTGTATAATGTACAGTATATGAATAAGTATACACATATACAGTATATGATATGTATATAAGCAGTCCTTGACACGATAATTTCTTCCATTTCTTCTGTCAAGGTCAAGGGCTGCTTGGAAGTGTCATGCGAGCTTTATCATGCTGTATGGCACATGTTTCACGTCTATTAATTTCGCCAGGCCAAAGATTGCCTGCCATACCCTGTATACGCAAAATAGATTGAATTCACCCTGGTTTTGGAATGTGAGGGTGGCACGGAGACATTGGCATTTTTGTTCTCGACGTTGATTCAACTCTGACTCGTAGACTCAACTCTGACTTAGTGAAGTGTCCAGGCTTTTGGTGGGACACTGGCATTTGGCGGGCCACTTCTTGATTCTGATGAGCCAGTGCCCCAGCCACCTTTGATGAAACGAGTGTGGCATGGTATGACCTTTCAGCAAGCAAAGTTTGACAGATCAGTTGCAGGAAGTCCAATTGCATTGCCTCGGCCAAGCCGCCAAAAATCTCTGGCAGAGATGCGTTTAGCTGAAATGAGCCATTGCAATGCTGGTGAGGTCAAGGCAATCCTTGATTTTGACACTTCAGGCACAACTTGTGAGATCAAGACTCGTGCATTTCTGCGCTGTATTGATGTCAATGATGGTCATTCCATGCGATGTTAGAATAGATGCCAGAATAGATGCCAGAAAGAATGCCAGAACATACATCCCATATATACTTATGAGATGCCGGATGACGAAATAATTTGTCACGGTGGGGGTCACTCGAAGTAAAGTATTTTATGTAATATTACGGACTACAAGTAGACACGCGCGCAAGGCGGGTGGCGGAAGTTTCCAGGTTTGAGAAGTGTAACGCTATAGGATCCAAAAGCAAGGTTTGCCTATAGGAACTGGGGCAGACTTCCATGCTCTTTTCCGGGGCTTCTGACCTCTTGTTGGAAATTGTGAAGCCACTTGTCAACTCTTCCAACGACCTCAACTCTCTTTTCATCTCTCTCTTCTCCTCTCAGTCTTCTCCTCTCAACGCCTTTGAACTCGTGTTGGCTCACCTCACCTCAGTTCCACCTGTCCATTTTCTTCTCAGCACAATCGAAGTGACACAGTTGCCTTTCCATTCGATCATGGTTTTCAACATTCGATTGTGTTATCATGTGTTATCATTCTCGTGTCATGTGCTATCATTCAATTCAATCCCACTGGACTGTTGACTGTTACCTGTGGGTCCAACGTTCAAGCACGCTTGGACCGCAACATTTTTTCCACGCGCGCGGCGAAGAGCTGTGACGTCACGAGCAGCCATCTGTCAAGAGCGCGTGAGCAGCACAGCCGCACGCGCCTTTGAGTCCTGCTGCCCGAAAGGCGAAACGAACAAGGACACGCAAGCAGCACAGCTGTGCGCACCACCGGAATGCAGCGAGGCGTGGCGAACGCAGGCAGCACAGCCGTGCGCTCTTCTTCCTTGCTTCTTTCTGCACTTCCAAAATGTCACCATCGCAATCCAGCTTGCGCAAGGTCTCCGGGAAGGTGACGTCGACCGGAACGTTGAGAAACAGTCGCTTGATGCTCAGTTGCTCAAGGTACGGCGGCCAAAAGAGCGGATGTCGTTCCAACGGAAAGCATTCGCCAAGGGTGAGGTGCAACAATGACTGCGGCAAAAGCACGTACCGCAAATCCTGTTGAAAAAATCGCCCCAACACGAGGGTTTCGAGTTGGTCTGGTAGATTCACGGTAGCCAGGGAGTGATTGAAGTCAGACCAAAATGCAAAAGCTGCAGCTGCGATGGCCAGCAAATGCCATCCAGTACCTGATCGAAACGATTGCCGAAGTGAAGCTCGCAGAGCGTTGCCGGCAGAAGAACGTCCTGCAAGGGCCTATTGAATGTCACACCAAAGGCCAAGGTTTGCAGACCCCGCGGCCAGCGGATGTTGCAGACCGACTGATCAAACGAATATCCCATTTCCAATTGCTGCAATTTCGCAGGCAAACCGATTTTTTGCAGGGACAAATTGCAACGATCCCCCAGATGAGAACAAGCCGCCGGCACGATGTCGCAAGCTGACGGGCCAGCGAGAGAACGGCAAGCGACAGCCCCCGCCGGTGAAGTTGTTGCCATAGCAAAGTTGTTCCAACTTCCAACCGAGGCGGCAGCCGCACGTTGTCTATGCACTGACTGAAAGAAGCCCCAAAGATCAGCGCGCGCAAGGTATCAGGCAGCTGCGCATCAGCCAGCAACTGATCGAACAAGGTGCCAAAGTGGAGTTCCCGCGGCGCAGGCGCGATCCACTTCAACATGCCAACATGAGCGTGAGAAGAACAGCTGCACGCTTCCCGCATCTTCCCGCTAAATACCTGACAGCCAAGTCTTGCAGGTTTCGAACATTCATGCCACTTAAACATGCCTTCGAACAACATGCCTTCGAACAAACGTGCCACTTAAACATGCCAACATGAGCGTGAGCAGAACAGCTGCACGCTCCCCGCTGAATGCCTGACAGCCAGATCATGTCTTTGCAGGTTTGGAACAAGCATGCCACTTAAACATGCCAACATGAGCGATCTGCAGAGACAGAGTGGCAAAACGTAATAGAATTATGGACAACGGCTACATAAATTGCAGCTCCAAAACCGGATCTCGACGCCCACGCAAAAAACGACAGTTTTGAAGCACTTCTGAAAAGGAATTTTAAAAGGAACATCATCAGCACCAAAATGAAGAAACATCTGTTGCCAAATCACCATTCGCAACTTTCACGCAGCCATTACAATGCGATTTACGACTCCTAGCTGCAAAACACAATAGTATTATTACACACGCAACTCTACCTCTACTCTTCTCTACTCTACCATCTTCTCTAGTCTACCTCTACTCTACCTCTGTGCATGCGCCGACTGGACACAATGATCTCTGGGCAATGAGAATGTGACTTCATGATCTCCTAAGGCACATGCCAACTGGACACAGATGATCTCTGGGCTAATGAGAATGTATGAGAATGTGACTTCATGATCTCTTGAGGCACATGCCAACTGGACACAAATGATCTCTGGGCAATGAGAATGTGACTTCATGATCTCTTGAGGCACATGCCAACTGGACACAGATGATCTCTGGGCTAATGAGAATGTGATTTCATGATCTCGAAAAGCGCATGCCAACTGGACACAATTATCTTCGGGCTAGTGAGAATGTGACTTCATGATCTCTCAAGGCACATGCCAACTGGACACATATGATCCCTGGGCTAAAAAGAATGTGACTTCATGATCTCTTAAAGCGCATTGGCATGCCAACTGGACACAACGATTTTGGGCTAGTGAGAATGTGACTTCATGATCTCTTAAGGCAATCATGCCAACTGGACACAATGATCTTTGGGCTAGTGAGAATGTGAAAGTCCGTAACCCGGAGTTTCCTCCACGAAACTTCCTTCGATCATGTATATAGTTTTGCCATGTTTTGCCTAAACTGTGGTTTGTGGTTGTTGTTGTGTTTTTTTTTTTCGCGGCCCTAGCTTTAAGCTGCAGGAGTGGGGCCTTGGAGGCCCTGATGAGGCGCCAAGGCGCTTCAACTATGATCATTGTGATCTCAGTGCAGCCATTTTCACCTGCATTCTTTGTCCAGGCGACAGCGGAGCCGAAGATATGATGAGGTGCCATTGGGACCTACTTCCTGCGAACAAATCATAGCTCCCGCCAACATGCCCCAACACACCTGCATGTGCATGTGCGCAAGTAAGATGTGTGGTTCCATCTGTGCCTCATTCGGTCAAGTTGAAACAGTCAACAGACTTGACTTCATCCACCAGATTTTAAAGTGTGCACCCCAGGCTGCTAAACGTGGCCTGTCGAATCTCATCCAGCCACCCGGGAATCTTGAAGGCTCGAAATCTGATACAGAAATGCAGTTTTTAGTGCACGTTCGGCGCGGTTTGGTTGTATGATTTGCTAGTTCCATCCTGTTCCATCTAGTTCCTAAGTCCTGGTCCAAATTGTGTTTCCTATTTGCTTGTGTTTTTGTGGCACGCAGGTGACAACCAGAAGTTCATCTGCGTTTTCCAAATAGGTGAGCTCTGCTTGCAGAGAATGTACTCGGCTATTCATTGCTGGACATTAATCCATGAATCCATGAGAATTAGACAAAATTAGCATCCAGGCGTGAGTGCTGCAATTGGATGCAGGACTTGAAGATGATGAAGAGTTCTGCCTTGTCAAACGAATTCTTGGAAAGGCAGCCGTGGGGCAGTGGATGGGCTCTTCAATCAGAAAGGGGTCTCCTTGGTCTAACAGGCTGGAAACAATATGCGGCGAATTGCCGATGACTGCAATGCAAAGGCCGGCAGCGCAGGAAGGTCATAGATGCTTGTGGAGGCATCCTTTCTGAGTTGTTTGTTGCGGGAATCACGTCAGGTCCGTTTGCGTGGTATTGGCAGTGGCTTTTTGGAAGGCTCCGATGGCACAGAGGCACATTCTGAGTCATGATGTCCAAAGGAAGATGATGGTTGGCAAGAGCGGCACAGCACGAAATGCATAAGAGATGCTTCTTGCTTTGATCATCATTGCTGTCACTCCTGAATACTCCTGATAAAATAGTAATATGTGCAGGCAAACATGCCACTGCAGTTGAATGTCAGCTGCACAGACTACGTTGACTATGTGCGCGGCCCAGTCACACCAAGAAGACACAGTCGGATTTGAATTTTGCAGCGTGTTAGTGATGGATGTGTGGCATGTGAGCCTGCTGAGATCTGATGCGTTTGCATGTCCTTTCCTACCACGATGTCTGACCCTGCAAGGTCGCAGCCGTTGATCAAGCAGGGAGGCTTAACCGTTAAAACTCTATAGCGGTGAATCATTTAGTGTACCAAGAATGCATCATCTAATTTGCATGCTGTTGCTGTATTTTGAGGTAGCACGTTTGCTGAAGGATCTGTACAAACACTACAGGCATGCCCTTTGTTGGTCAATACATTTTCTGGACTTGCAAGTCTTGCATCATTGCACCTGTGCCGCAAGGCGGTATGCACGCTCTAAGCAAATGGAACCACCAGATGCCCCTTGATGGATTAAGCAGATCAGATCTCGTGGCCTGAAGCATCGTGCACCCAAAAAGGGAAACCATATTGCTGTGTCCTCTCTGAAGCCACCCTGTAGGTTCCATATGGCATGATCCCTTTTCTTTGAAGACACTTGTTGCATTGAATATTCAACTTGCACTTTGTTGCTTCTCCTCTTGAGGTCAAGTTGTGTGTGGAGGAAGTCAGACGCGACGACCTGAACCTGGACCAATTTGCTGAAAAGGCTCCCCGGCCGCAACCCCCGATCTGTTGTTCCAGCTTTTTGAGCGATTTTTTCGGGCACGCCATGCGTTGCAATGGAATGTAGTTTCACCGCCCAAGGCCAATCGCACAGATGCAGAGCCACGGCCTTGAATCTTTTCGCCGCGGGTCTTGCAAAATGTCGCACGTTTGCACGCCTATCAATGCCCGACAATGTGCTTTCTTAGGCGGGAGCGTGACAAAAAGCTGAGGGAGCAGGAGCGCCGTCAATGTCTAGAACTTGGACGCTTTAGAAGGGAATGTGGTGGGTTGCAAATCTGTTCATGAGCCAACAGCCAATCGCAGCATGATGTGGCATGTGAGTTCCGATGGACGGTTTTTAAACATGCTTCCTCCCCGTCGCAATTCATAGCCTGAAATTATGGCTCAAATGCAGGGAGCCCAAACTTGGATAACAAATTAAATGGAGAAGTCCTCCAGGATCATTCCAGATCTCTCTTAATATTCAGAATCTGCCTGAGTTTCTGATTCATGGTCTCCTTGCAGCAGCTGCTAATCTATGGCTCCCCTGTAGTTGTGGCGATTGCATTTCTGCTTGTTCAATACCCGGACTGGGTAAGCTTTGCATCGCTTGAGTCACTGGACCAGCTGGGCAGTTTCCTTGCGAACTTGCTATCGGACACGAACATTTTTGTGTTGTCAGCTGCATATGCGCGCTGGGCCTTGCCCTGGCCTTGGGCATCCCGAGAATCAACTCAGCTGAAAACAGTCGCAGCCGTTTCTGTGGGACTGGTTGCAAAGTGGAACGTTGAAGCTGCGCGAAAGGCGTCTTATGGGGCCACCTCTGATATGGGTCCTTGCCGTTATTTGCTATTTCACTACTGGCCACTTTGTGTGGCTCATATGAACTCCTACCTTTTCACAGCAATTTTAACAGACATCTTTGCGGTGGCAATGCTGGCCGGCTGGCAAGTCCTGATTCTCACTCTCTATTTCACTGTTTGGTGGCATCCCTTAGCTGACATGCTTTTCAGGGCCCTTGATATTTTCCTCCCTGTGAGCGAAGTTGCATCGGCATTCCAAATTCTCAGAGAGGTAGTTGGGAAGGAGGACTTCGACTGTTGTGCTGCAGAGCTCTTCATCGTCGTCAGCTATGTGCAGATCTCCCTTGGCTACGTGAACATTTGGTATATGCGACAGGATAAAGCCCGCTCTAATGCACTACTGGATGTGGCGAGTGGGAAGCTGGCAGCACGACAATTTCTCACACAAAGAGTGCTGGTATATGTGAGCAGCGTTGCGTTGCCGTACATGTTCCAGCGCAGCATCATGGAGACAGCCAACAGTGCATCCTTTCGGCATTTTTTCAATAAGGTCGAGGAATCCTTGCGGGTTGACTCTTTTCTGCACGCTGGTGAGAATCCCCACAACAGGCTTGAAGTGGTGCGCGACTCAAACTACACGGTGGACGGGTATACAGAATCCTTCAATCATTTAATTCACACATGCTACAACATGATAGAAGGCAAATTGTGGGAATTGCCGAACCTTGTGCTCCTCTCTGGAATGCTATTTGGTCAGCCCCTTCTCACGTTGACTCTGCTGCCTGTCAGCATTGGGCTTGACTTCGCTCGTGTCCGTGCAGTGTCTTTTGTCACAATGCTTGTGGAAGAGACTTCCAAACGTCGTCGAGGACTTGCAGACAAGCGAAAAAAGATCGTACAGCATGATTCTCGACATGCTGAAATCATCAGCCGCACCGGGGCAGCTTCTATAGTGGCAAAGCGCTGGGATGGCCTTGCCTCTGAGATACTGGACGTGACTATTTGGCAGACCTTTTTAGTAGCGTCAAGGACGTACATGAACTGGATCTACTACAACAACCTTCTTGGGGTAGGCATTGAGTGCGCTCTTGCACGTATCATGGAGATTGATCAGATTACCAAAGCTGACATTGGTGTGTACGCAATGGTCATCAATGACGCCATCGGGTTTCTTCTCACCCGGTACCAGAAGGCGGCTTTTGAACAATGCATAATCCACCCTTGAACTGGCAGTGCTCTTCGTTTGATATATAACTACTTTGCAAGATGTGTGCTGTTTCACTTTCATGTTATACTGGTCCATCTACAGGAAGCGACCCTTGCAGAGATGCAGACTCACCAGCAACGCCTTACTGAACTGCGGAAAGGATTTCTGGCTCATGACATGAGGTGCGGCCACATGGTGAGTTTAAGTGCGTTTCCATGAGAAAAAACCGTTCAATTGAAATCGGTCTCCATGGAAGCCTCCATATCGAGGTTGGAAACGCACTCACACTGCCAGAGAGAGCTCGGTGGAGGCCTGCAGTGGTGAACAAACCGCCGGAGGTCCTGCAAATACTGCAACAGAACTTGTCCAAATTTGGTGGATTAGATGATCCGTGATACTTGTAGAAAAGTAGAAAAGCATTTCATTATACTTAATTTGTATGCCAGAGCGGACGCTTGAGGTATTGAAACAGGATGCCACCAGACTCTCGAGTTTGGAAGAGGTGGAAAGGTAAGTGTGGTAAGTGCCACTGCCCTCCTGAGGTGCACTTCACTTTCAGAACTTTTCATACGACTGGGGGACTTTGCACATGCACTTTGGAGATTTAAACTTGGAGCTCGGGCGTGCATATGCAATCACTGGCCCAAATGGATGTGGCAACTGGGCTTGGACAGTGGCATGCAGGCAACCCCAACATGCATACACTTTTGATATTCTATATATTTTCATACAATATGCAATGCCATAGACTTTCTAAACTGGTGCAACACATACACACGCACATGCACATGCTCATACAAAATACCTGTGCTTGGGGCCTCAGCTTCAGTGTTCGAGTTTCTTCATGGGTACCTGAACGTTTGCCGATGCAAGCAGCGTATAAACTTGCTGGTGATTTTTTGACTCTAAGGCAAGAGCACCTTGTGACTTGGCTTTGACATACTTTGACATGCAACAGTTCCCGCATGATGCTGATTGCATTTTTTACTTCATTTTACTTCCACCCGCTCCCTGCAGTGCTGTTCTGGACCACCAAGGTTCTCGATTCTTGCTGCATGCAGGCAGCCAATGCCATTGCCGGCTGGCCTGGTGGCTCATGGCACAGTGGTTTCTTGAATGCAAGTTGCGAAGTGCATACCCTGCTACACAGATCTATAGCCCTTGGATGTCCTTGGCAAGTTTCGTTTGCCATCGGTCTTTCGAGGTGTTCCCTTCGGAGGAGATCGTGGAAATACCCCAGAGGTAGCGCTACCATGCTCTACCACTCTCACTCATGGAATCTCATGTTCTTCTTGCATCAGTGTGAATCAGCTGAATCAGTGTTCAGCTGTCACCGTGTCACCGTCATAATTTTCCAGGCCGTACCATCCACTCTACATAAAGCCTTTGGCTTGGTTGCTGAACGAAGCGAAAGAGATCGAAGATATCGACGTGAAAGAGACGAAAGAGGCAGAGGAACGCATAGTAACTCGCTTGCCGGTTGCCTATTGGTTGCCTCCGATCAGGATCTCAGGAGACTCACCCCAAACATCCTCCAACATCAAAACGACATTGCGCGGATGCGTATATATAATTATAATATAATATTAATATAATAATACTATATATATATATATAATATTATATTATACATGGCATACTATACATAAAGCGTATATCTATAGATATGTTTTGATCGAAGACATTTCAGTGCCCATCTCATTCTTGTGGAGCAGCTGAGGCAAATCTCTCAGCAGCTTTGCGCTTCGATCATGCGAATGCAACATGGCTTGCACGGCCATTGCAGCAGTAGGGTCGCCAGTTCAAAAAGCTGAGATGCGAACAGAAAGGTCGTAGTTTTGTCTTGGCCCCATGCCATCTTTACTCCTCCACAGTGCTTTCTCTCCTTTACTTCCTCTATATTAGGCTCATTTGGTCTTTATATTCTTCTCTTTACAGTAATGACTTGCGGATTGTGCTTCTATCACCTTTCATCACTCCCGAAGCATTTTTCGCCTTCAAGTGAAGACACCAGCAGATTCAGAACAGGCAGATGCCTCGTCAAGTGCACTTTCCACAGAGAAGTTGCACAGTGAGATCGCTGACACTGAGACGCATTAGTCAGAGACGCTATAGGTCATCCTTGCCCAGAGGTTTGAAAGATGTTGTTGTTACACTTGGCCATGCAGCACATTGGATTGCCTCACCATCAAGTGATCCGAGAGCTATTTTTGAAAGATTTAGGGGGTGAAATGCACAGAACAGGATACCTTTTAATTTCTTTTTATACTCATTCCGGTCCTGTGCATCGTGTGCACCGTGTGCTGTGGTTCAGTGTGTTTCAACTCAGCAATCCACTGCAGGATTGGTATAGCGAGCTGTCAGGAGGGCAGCGAAGTAAAGCTGAATTGATGCGACAGGTTTTTCTCAAAGAACGCTGCCCTAAGGCCAGCATTCATAGGGACGGTGGCAGAATATCAGCACGACAATAACATTAATAATGATTGGACTTTTATCAGGGAAGCGGCAACTTTGTTTTGATCACTTTGGCAAGTGACCATTTTGAGAAATTGGTGTGTCAAACTCTATAGGACTTCTCCATACACGTGGAAGCTTGCAACATACCGAATGCATTTTGGAGCATTAACTAACATGCTGATGCTGTTTATGTTTGAAGGTTGTCTTGATCGACGAAGCATTCGCCCCCTTGGATCCTGCTTCAAAGCAGCTTGTGCAGCAAAGACTGAAGGACTGAACGCTGAGACGGCAAGTTTTTTTTGCTTTGCATTGAGCTTGATCTCACTCATGACCCTGCGAGGAGTTCTGCTCCCAGTCTGTGCTGTTGGTCATCTATCACACTGGCAGGGGCCCTAATGACTAGTGATTGCCCGCCTGCTGTCACACTTTCACCGCATCTCCTACTTGCTGAGATTTTTTTCTTCAGGTGATGGAATGCAATGCGTTAGCGGCAATGATTTTTTTGACGACAACTTGCGCATCTCGAATGGCAGTGCAAAGTTTGTGGGGCTTTGCCCAGAAAGATGAGTAACTTTGGCCGGACAGCAGGAGTTTCTCTCAGTTTGACGACTTGCAGTCCTTCCCTCTGTCACCAGCACCGTGGCAACGTGGTCACCTATGAAAACCATATGAAGACCTGCATCTCGCAGAACTTTCGCTGCAGTGCTGAGCAGCAAGTTGAAGAGATGCTACTGATCGAGAGGGAGTGCTTCCTGTGGATCCAGAAAAGCACTGTGAAGCCAATTAGCAAGCAGACGTAGCTTGGAAAGAGATGCAAGAAAAGAGCATTGCCAAGAGAGTACTGGTGGGATCCGGTCTGCAGCTATTGCAAAAAATGTTCCATGTGAGTTGTGGCCGTGCCACGTGATACTATGCAAACGCCCGCCGCCAACGACTCCTCTTAAGGTGCTATCATGCCGAACACCCAGTGTAATCAGAGCCGAAGCGATGTGTGTGATATGATATATATATATATATAATATATAATACTACATAATACTATGTACATTTGTTTATTAATCTACTTATTATTAAATCCGGCAATTATGTCTCTATGACTATGTATATACACATGCAGACACCTTAAGCCTTTAACCCACTGACTGCTATGCTGTGCCCCACCGTTTCTGTTCTCATGCATTTGATGCTTGTTTTTCGAGGATGGGGCAAGCTATGTCCTCAGAATTCAGAGACCCAGGGTTCATTTGCTGCAGTGCTTCTGCTTGTGATCTCAACGTGCTGTTGGAATATTGGATTTCAGCAGAAACACTTCCAAGCAGGCGCAGCCAAAGTACAAATCATTCGAGCGCAAGGGGCTCAGCATGACTACTCTCTTGCAATGCTGACCAGTACAACAGAATTTGGCATTGCAGTTGCCAAAAACTGAGCCGGTGTATGTCGCCAAGGGTCGCAAATTGACGGCAGCAGCAGTTCGGCACCTGAGGGTCGCAAAAGGTCCCAAACATCACTGGCATATGCAGCACATGCATCAAGAAGTTCGAGTGATGATGGTCCACCTAGGTGATTCGGAGGCCAGCCCCATCCCTAGATTCACCCCTAAGGCCCTAAGTACACTATGGATACTATGGGGCAGGGTCAAACTGTGTGAAACTGGGAGGTGCTGCAGCTAGACGACATTAGACGAATCCCCAACAGTCACCTAACTGTGGCAGCCGAGGTGGCGACAACGGTGGCTACACAAGTTACTCCTTCAACACTTACAGTGGTGCTGTGGATGACGAGTGGCGGTGCCCCTGGCGAGTGGCTGCAATGACTTTCACTTTTATCAGTTTCAACTTGAACTTTGACTGATTTTGTATGAATTTGTTCGAAGCTTCGGAATTGTGTGCTGGGCTGGCTGGGTCCATGTCTATTAATCTTCATTGGGTTTGTCAGGACAAGGACACTTCCCTCTGGGGCTCCGGTTGCGCACTTGGTTTGCAGGGACTGAGAGAAGAACCTTGGCCACATTCTCCAAGAAGTAGATTCAAGTTAGGGAGTCAAACTGGCTTGGGCCCTCAAATCGATGAACATAACAAGAACATACGTACAAGAAGTGACATCCCCAAGCAACTCCAAATCACACAGCCCAGATGCCAACCACTCCTGCTGGTCGCCGCGCTGCTGCTCGATCAGGTCCAAACAAATGTGCCAACGGTCAATGATCATTACTGTAAATCAATATGAGCTTCGGCGAATCTCCATTTTATTTTGTTTCCCTTGGCTTTCCAAAGGTTGGCTCCCAGGCCGACCTTGCCTCTTCCATTCTTCCGAAGATCGCTGGCAGGCGGTGCTGTAGCTGCAGCTGCCGTCTCAGCTGCTGCACGTGAGGCTGAACGTGAAAGCCTTAGTGACCTTAGCGGGACACCTTGAGTTACAGCGATTCAAGACCCAAGGAATCCCAAGGATATCCAATGATCAACAATCATCAACTATCAAGATGTGGGATTTGGTGGGATGTGCATGGATTTGCACCAGTATTCAGGTGAAGAGCGGGAGCGGATGCGACAGGAAAAGGAAAAGAGAAGGCGTGAAGCCGAGGAGAGGTCAACTGAGGCTTTGAGATGTGTCACTTGCCATTTGTCCCAGACCAGTGTTCAATTGCTGCCCAAGCTTGCATGTTGGCATTGTGTGATGGCACGGGCAACAGGAAAAGCAATGCAAGTAGGATGAAGATGGATGAAGTAGATAAGTTTGGAAAGAGTGTAGTGGTGTGAGATAGGTTGTTTAAATCATTGTTTTTTGGAAGCACATGGCATTTCCATGCATTTCTTGTAAGTTCAATCCGTTTGAGAATGTTTAAGTTTTTTCCGCCTTTAGCGGCTAGCGATTTCCCCCCTCTCTTTTCATCTCTTTTGATTGGTAGCCTTATGCAGCTCTAACATGCCCTGATGAAATATTTGAAGCTGCTCGCAAATGACGGGCCAGCAGGAGAAAGCCGCTGCGGCTGCCAAAAGACCATCTCGAAATGTAAGGGTCTCAGACATCACTATTGTATCATATTGTATGATTTTTCTTGGGAGGACCGGCTTTCTGTTGTGACTGGTGTGACAACAAGGCTCCACGTGGGATGGGCTTGGTCACGAGATCCGCTGGCGATGTTGACTCCTTAGCTTGCCACCGGAGTTGAAATCGACACGGTCTTCTGTTTTTGTCTTCACCCGCGCTTGGCTTGGAGTTGCAAAGACGAGCAGTAGACTGATGTAGACTGTATGTCAGTGAATGACTTTTCAATTTGCCGTTCGAGATGTTGTCCATTGCCGTGTTTGTGGATGGCTTGTTGGCTCGGACAAGGCCCAGCAGCTGTCACCGGATGGCCAACTTCCGATTGGAGCCAACACTGCGACCCCGCCCCCGGTCCCGAAAGGCATTGCCAAAGGCACTGGCAAAGGCACCCCATGACCATGCCTGACCGTGCCTGACCACGCCTGACCATGTGCCTCCCTATGTGTGTATATATATAATATAGTAATGCAGTAATACTAATAATGATAATAATAATAATAATAGTAATAGTAATAATAATAATAAATAATAATAACAATAATAATAATAATAATAACGATAATAATAATAGAAAGAGAATAGCAATAATAGGAACAATAATCATAAGATCATAAAATAGTAATTATAATTAGTTTTATAATAGTAATCATGATAATGATATATTTTATTATATATATATACGTATTATATCCATAGAATATCTATATAGGATTGTTTAGTTCCGACGAGACCTGTTCAATGTTTTTGATGCCTTCAGGCAAGGGTCCAAGAAAAAGAGGTGGAAGGAACCGCGGCCAAGGCAGAAATAAGGACAGACCTTCGGGAGAGTATTTTCCAAAGACTGGGAGAATCTGTGAGTTTGGATCCAGGACAAGGCTGCTGAGGCTGATGGCGATGGCGGCGATGGTGGCGATGGTGGCGATTGAAGCAGAGACCGGTCCAGACCAATGGCATGAGGGTCGGTGATGGGCGCTTCTTGATGTTTCAGCTATGCCTATGACATCCTATGACCTTGCATTATATGACTCTGTGTTCCATGTGCTTGAGATACCGTGACCCTGTGACCTGCTTGATGAGTTGCCTGATGGTTCAGGGATGCCTGGGCTCTGTGTATCTAAGCACTGTCGGTTGGGATATTTTAGGCTCTTGGACTCATGACATCATTTCACATGTTTCTATTCAATTCAATTTGTGTTTTCACATCACATTTTCAGATGCAACTGTCCGAAATCAGGTGGCCATAGCTGGGCACTCAGGATGTGGCCAGCACCGCTAGATCTGTCTATTTCCCGGCCAGACACTTGGTTTTCTAGTTGAATCGTAGTCAGACTGCAGCACTGAGGTGACTGGCAAGATAATGAAGTTTGGCAAAATTTGGCAAAACACATTTCACATCGTTTCACCTGAAAAATTTAAGAGACAGGGCTAGTCAGACCAGCGCGGTCTCGGCAGCCGCGGCAGATCTCAGCAGCTTTGGCACAGCGGCATCGGTGCCAGTTGTATCATGCATCCCTTGAAAATTCGCTTGAAGAATGTTTGCATCCGTGCCTGAGCTGTATTGTAGTCTGTCTGATTATTGGAGCAGTGATGGGAGGATTTTTGACTGCCTTCACATCAAATCTTTGACTGAAGCTGGTTTGATTTAGAGTGCGGGCTTCTGACCGGCTTCTGATCGCACATTTCGCAGTTCATCCAGCCCGGGGTTTGGGAAGAAACGAAGAGAGAGCAAAACATGCGCGGACAAATGGGCTTTATGTATCTCAAGAGTTAAAGTTGAACTGGATTAGTTTCGTTCAGGATTTGAGCAGCATTACTCTCCCCGCAGTGTTGCAAGAAAGCTCACAAGTGTGTATCTGAATTTGCCTTGGCCCGTGGCCTTTCATGTGAATGATGCCTGGCACATGCTTCACTGATGCCTGGCTCATCTCAAGATGCGATCCACCAAGGCAAACCCATGAAACAATTGGATTGACGTTGCGCATATATAATATATGATCTATCATATTATATTATATTTATATTTATTTTGTAATATCATATAATGTAATAAACCCCGCAGCAAGTCGGAACAACCTGTCAGGAAGGTGACCAATATAGGGATTCTGTGGGATTCTGCCACTGTGAACATTCTTTGGTGACCATTTTGTCGATCCTTTGTCATCCATGGCTGATCATGGCCCAGGGTCCGAGGCACATGCCGCTTTCTTTTGCCCTAAGCCACTATGCCAACACCAACCCTTGCAGAGACACGTGAGACTTCCGGACAAGATGTTGTCACTTCATGTCACTTCCCACACCATCTCTTGAATTTAGAACGTCTGCAGTCCAATGATGTCCAATATTGTCCAATGGATGATATGGATGATATGGATGATGATGTGGGTGATATGAACGACCATGTTGAGGCTACAGAATCAGAGTTGGACAATGGCTCCACCAGGGTCAGGCTTGCTGAAAGACAGTGCAGTCTTCGGTGGAAATCAGCTCAGTTGCAAGCCATTGAGAATACCGAAACCGTATCGTGGCTTTGCAGTTGGTGGGATGGGTCAATACTTGGTCCGTTGCTGTCACAGGTCGCCCGACAATTTGGTAGTATTTCTGGAGGCGTTGGAAGTGGTTCAGAAAGTGAAACCTGAAATCAAAACAGACTCAAAATCAATCACGATCAACATATTGGACCATGACAACAAGGCAATGCTGCAATAGGAGCTGCAAACATTTCCAGCCATCTCAGGGACATGTGTGGCAATTCAAGCATTCTTCCCGCAATGCGAGAGAGATAGAGAGAGAGAGAGACGCAGAGAGAGGCTAGTCAGCTAAATGGCTAGTCGGCTAGTCGCTTAGGCTTGAAATGCTGTTTCAGCATTGGTAGGCTGCATCCACCCAGCCTCAGTGATTACCCGCAAGTTTTTGCATTGCCACTGGGCCAGGCTTTTGACGGCGCTTTTGCATGCGGCAAACCACTTTTTAATTCCGTAGAGATGCAGCCTCAGCTGACATCTCTTTGATCTGTCGAAGTCAGAAGTGAGTGCAAAAACATGGACAAACAATGGTGTGATGATTGGTGCAGATTTTGGGCACTTTCTGTGAGATATGAGGCTAAATTCAATTTTCAGCGACACTGTTTGTTGATTTTGTTGCCGAGGTCAGCTGCATCTTTAAGTGCGACACTCCAGGCCATGAATGTTCAGAACCTTGGACTGCCTTTGCTTGAATCGCGAGCGCATCTAGCGCGACATAGAAACACAATTTACATTGCTTTGCCGCTCTCACCGAATCGGCCCTTGCATGGGCACCTGGCTTCGCAGGAGTGGGGGCTTGAAGAGCTGGATGAGCCGCAGAGGTGTCGCGCCAGTTCTTGGGCGAACAATGAGCATCGACAGCTAATGAAGCTAATGGATACAGCGGGAATGTCGATTGAACGGAATTTCATAGAATTTTCAAAAGGTCCATGTTGTTATGTTTTTTCCAGGCAGCAGACCCAAGCTGAGCGTGATGAGGCGGTGCGAACTATCTCGGCATTCGTACTTATTACATTTTATCCGCCGAACTCAAACTTGTACAGTACTGTGATAGTAGACACGTGGCAAAATACCACTCACTTCTATCAATCCACTTCTATCCACTTCTCACATTGTTTCTCAGCACTTTCGTTAGAACCACTAACCACCTGTCCAGTTGCAAGGCAGCGCCTGAAAGCTCATTCAATCTCAGCAAGCCGCCAGAAGATTTGGAAGGCGAGAGCTTGGAGAGCCGGAGCTGTCACTTAATCCTGTCACGTTAAAGCAGATGGGATCAGATGGGATCAGATGGGATCAGATGGGATCGATGGATGTTGCATATTCTTGAAGAAATCAACGTACATCAACGTATCATGAATAAACACGCATATATACATGCGCAATATGTGCGTATCTATCGATCTATCTAGTACCTATTACACCTTTCAAACGATATTTTGTTCTTGGAGCCAATTATTGATAATCGTTGTACTGGAGAATAACTATTCTCCCAGCCGATAACAGCCGCTATAATCTCTAATATTTTTTTGGGGAAAATATGCATATTTAAACAAACCACAGCAAACCACTACTGAACCGTTCAGGACCGTTCAGGGTCATTAAAGATTGTAACATGTACGTTGTTTCCCATTCGAAACCGTTCTCCGAAATCCAAACCGTTCAGGTTGAATTCAGATTGCTTTAAATTACGTTCACATTGCATTCAATTAAGTTCATGTACTTTTTTTACGTAAAAAGACTTTTAAAAAACAACCTTTGGCGGTAGCCGTTTTTTTTAATACCAGAAGGGGCCAAATACATAAAGTACCGTTCGAGGTCGTTAAAAACCGTTCCGGTAGAATAAAACATCAAAAAATGACAAAAGATTAATAACAGTCATCTTGTTGAATTACCTTCTTTAGGGTGGAACAGGTAAGAATATATATTGTAGAGCTTCGCACACCGGCGACGCCGGTAGGGGTCGGGGGAGGGAAAGAGAGAGGGGGATGTCATCTGAACTTGCGAACATGACATGCTGAGGGTCGGCGGCCTATCTTGGGG
>Ga0126342_10005585_pt1 | contig 22007 bp, 24 predicted proteins | sample Cyp1metagenome_FD_92528 | JGI IMG/M metagenome (GOLD analysis project Ga0126342, IMG submission 92528) | Coral microbial communities from Lord Howe Island, Old Settlement Bay, Australia - Cyphastrea 1 metagenome | ecosystem: Host-associated > Invertebrates > Cnidaria > Coral ... | reverse complement strand
GACTTGTTGGAACTGCACAGGGTCTGCCGCGGCCTGTTGCGTTTTGGAACGCCGTAGAAACAGAGATTGCTGTGGCATGAGTGGCTCGTGGGAAGTGCACAGAAATTGCTGTGGCCTGAGTGGTTCCTGGGCGGTGAACAGAGGGTGCTATGGCCTGGGTGGCTCGTGGAAAGTGTAAAGCATTGGGAACGAAAAAAAGTTCCACACCTGCGGTGGTCCCAGGCGCCGCCCCTGCCTTGGCTAAGGCAGGGGTCGGCGGATAAGGATTAACCACCATGAGTGGGTTGTAAATGTTTTTTGGGATCCCTGGATGATATTTGTTGATTAGTATTGTTATGTATTGTTAATGTGGGTTTACCGCATTGTATCCCAAAATGCTGATGAACCTGGTGGATAGCTAGCAAACATCTCTATTTGCAACTGAAAATGTTTGGGTTGGGCGGTTAAACCCTCAAAGAATATCGAACAATATATAGGTGCCCAGCAAGATAGGGAGAAACAACAACACATGGAGATAAAGCATGATAAAGCAGCAACGATAGTAATTGTTGAATTATGTTTCGTATTGAGATCTGTCAGGAGGGTAGTATTGAGTCATGTACAAAAGCATGGGATGATTGATGATGATGATGATGATGATGATGACGACTTTAATAACATAGGCCCACATTGTTTTGATTCCAGTTCGATTTGCAAGGCCATGTTCCATCAAGACGGGTTTTTCCACCCAAGTGATTGACCTGGACGATGTGTACCATCCAATGGTTGAAGATCTCATGATATCTCATGTGCCCCAGTCTTGCATTGATATGATATATGACCGCATCAAATGTGTTTGGAGAATTCTTGTAATCCACCTATTGTACTGACACTAAGTATTTTCCATAAATTATCCTGCAATATCCCATGATTATTGGTACTCAAAAACCGGAACTTTTGGAGGAGATCGAAACCTTTTGGACAGTGCAGCAGAAGCAGATCTTGGCCTATCATGGTATCAACATGTCAGATGTGCACTCCGTCGCTGGCCTCGGCTGTGATGGTGAGGGATACCAGGGATACCCCAAGTTATCCAAGATATCCAACTGGTGGATCATTTCTTCCCGTATGAATATGACTATTTGGAGGTGAGCATATGAGTATACATATAACCTATATATATACAAACAATATTATTACTTGATTTTTTAAGGGCCAATTTTCCGCTTGGTGTGGCATGTTCTCCTAGAGAGGAACTCAACCATGTCTCTATCATAGATATACGGTTTATTAATCACAAAATATCACATACCATTAGCCATCGTTCATTATATAATAACAGTCATCATCGTCGTCGTTATCATCATCATCATCATCATCGTCATCGTCATCGTCATCGTCATCGTCACCGTCACCGTCACGGTCACCATCACCATCACCATCACCATCACCATCACCATCACGATCACGATCACCATCACCATCACCATCACCGTCACCGTCACCGTCACCGCCACCGTCACCATCACCATCATCACCGTCATCAGCAGCAGCAGCAGCATCACCACCACCACCACCACCACCACCAGCAGCAGCAGCAGCAGCAGCATCAGCATCAGCATCAGCATCAGCATCAGCATCAGCATCAGCATCAGCATCCTCATCATCATCATCATCCTCATCATCCTCATCATCCTCATCATCCTCATCATCCTCATCCTCATCCTCATCCTCCTCCTCCTCATCATCATCATCATCACCATCATCATCATCATCCTTGTGAGTAATTGAATAATTGAATAATGATAATCATCATTATTTTCTTCTTCATCATCACCACTGTGAATCATCATCCTTCATTTTTATAGAAGTATTGATCATTATGATTAAGCATGATGGTTAACCACTATTAACCACTATTAACCATTCCTAACCATCACCCTGCGGATGCTATGCGATGCCCATCCGCCGCAGCTGCGCCAAGGCTTACCTCTGGCTCCGAGACGACTTGGAGCCACTTCACTTGGCGCGTTTTGGCACGCCCAGTCAGCGCGAAGAGGTGCCACTTGGGCGGGTTTCGCCATGTGGAAGCAATGGGAAAAAAAAACAATGGATTGTTTGGGTTGATCATCATTTTTTATGTCAACATTTTTTGGGTATACATAACCCCTATTTTCAGAGACATGGTTGTTTTTTTTTAATGTGGGGTTGTGATTTACAAAAACGTGGATTGTACAGACAACATGGCGATGATTACATGTTTTCCCAACAAAAGTGCGTTCAACAAACGAGTTGATCATGGTTGATCCAAGGACCTACGGTAGTTATGTCATGTTGTATCCACCAGCTCTTACACTTATATGAATGTGGCCTCCTCAAGTTAGTTTGTTTATACCATTTTATAACCCCATCAACAACTATAGATATCACTTATATCCTCCATAAACATCCATAAACCCTAGTTCGCCAAAATTATATAAGTCAACTCCAGTAACATCCCCAGTGAGATCCAGTCAAATCCATTCGGATCGGGACCGCACTGGACCGCAGGTGGTCATTCAGATGCTCTCCCGCACGGCTGTGGGGATGCGACTCTTTCGGCCCTCGGTGGGTAAGAGCCTTGGCCGCCTTGGCCACGCCCAAAAAGGTGGAGAAATGTGGAGAACATGTCGACGACGTGTCAGTGAAAGTTGTTGGTTGATGGTCATGTTGAGGCATAAAATTTGTTTGTGAGTTAAATCAATGATTACTCACTTTCTCCAGAAGGAATCCAAGATCCAGCTCGAAAGCTAAGTTATGTCCCAAGTGGACGCTATAAATTTCTATCTGTAGGGCAAACCCTTGGAAGCCCCGGCAAAGATAGAATGGGTGTGGCTCCGAGAGCCGGGAAACTTCCAGCAGGCAAGGTGTTCAATTTTGGGTTGTCATTGATTTTGGGACAGTGTGACGCAGATGATTTTATTCAGGATGCAGGGTCAAAAGTCGACATGAGTAAGCAAGTGTATGAATGCTTGAAGATAGCACCTTGGCTGAATGCAAACTGAATGAGGGTGAGCCCTAAAGAATCTTCGACATCTACCGCCATGAGCACTTGAATTTCCGCTTGACAGCAGTCAAAACATGAAACGGTTCACCTCAGGATTTATTACCCTACAGGCCGGGTTGAACGGTTTCAGTTATACATTTCAACAGCAAAAAACCTGATAGAAGCCACGAACCCGAATGCATTTTTAGCATGTTACGGAGAAGTGAAGTCATAGACAGTTACGCACTTTTTTACCCCGCAACAGCTGCGCGATAGTGAAGTCGTAAAGCTCGAAGCACCTGACGAAGAATGCATTCACTGGACATAATACATTCACCTAAAGCACCTAAAGCGATAGTGAAAAACCGGACAGTGTAATACATTCACCTTCTACAATGAGTGAATGATGCAATTGCAACATCACCCTGAGCCACTACGGCGAAACAGATGCAAACAGGGTTTGCGCAACCAAAGCCCACCTGCGCAGAAGCGAGACTCCGTGGAACCAGGATTGATGTTACTCAGATACTCCAGAAGGAACCCAAGATCCAGCTAGATAGGGGGAAGTCATGTTCCAGTCCCAGGTGTTTCCGAGAAGTGGGACTTAGCGTGATGCGGGTGATTTTCAGGATGCAGGCTAAAGAGTCTACTTGAGTAAGTATGAATGCTCCAAGAGAACACCTTGGATGCAGGACTTGTGTTATTTCATGTTATTTCATCATCCGCAAAGTGAATGCAAATTGAGTGAGGGCGAGCCCGAAACAATCTTCGACACCGCCATGAGCACTTCAATTTCCGCTTGACACCAGTCAAAATTGGAAAGTCTTCACCTCAGGGTTTATTCTGACATGTTGCCGAGATCAATTTGTAGACAAAGAATTCATCCTCAGGTGCCCCCCCTCCCCTGTCCGGGGAAAAAAACGGTCAGGAAATCCAAAGTGAAGGCGCGGATATTGATCACTGGCTCAGATTCTTGGCTCAGCGTGGCTCCATCGGATTGAGCCCATCGGATTGGTTTGCTGGGTCCCAAGGGGGACCAATCCATTGATCCAAGACTGTTGAGGCTTACCTGAGTTAACTGGTTTGCAGATCCTGTGGTTTGGCTTCATTATGGTGTTAGACCATATGATGTCGGGAATCTCTGACGTCGAATATGGTATTTCTAATGCAAGAGTTAGCAACTTAGAGAAGTATAATGACAAGTCCTCTTGTTTCCCACATGCTGATGGCTAAATTGTCTCAAACTGACCCTCCAATTTGTTCCGAATTGGTGGTGGTTGGTGGTTAAGTCAAGCAACCCTTCTGGCTGGGAAATCCACCAAAACACCAAAAGGTCTTCATGCTGGAGCCCCAGTATGGAAATCACCATGAAATGGGATTCCCCTTATTGAAGTGACATTGTTGGTCAATTACATCCTCATCAATTTTTTGATGTTTATATAACTATATCTCAATATATCCTCATAAAAATCCATGAGCTATATCATCTATAACATTGACAATGGGATGATATTATTTTATCTATGAACTATATCTCATTATATCATCCTATTGTCAATGTAAAATCCCCAGAAAATATCACCATCGAATTTTGGATCAAAAAATCCAGTCGTCCAGTCATGTCCAGTCACCCAGGTGAGCGATGCAGAGGCATTGGCCACCTTGGAATCTTGGGGCCGCGGTGGTCCATTCGACTGGTGGCCGTTCTGTGGTGAACCAATTCATGATATCTGAGAAATATCGTGACCATATAATGATTATAATTGGATAATTTATGATAATTCTGATAAGTGTTAATCATAGGATAATTGAGCAGGGTTATAGTGGGATAGTTGAGTAGTGGTGCTAAACCCCTGTTGGTTGATGATGATAAGGAATTATATTCACGAATGCATTGGGGATAATAACAATCCATGCGGGGAGTCCCGTTCTTTTTCAAGCAGTATGTTATTATGGGACGACGCAGGCTTTTCAACACTGTGCAACTGGACATGTTGGGGTTGTAACTCAAATTATTCTTAACTTTCATATATTTTCATATACTCTCATGCTATTACCATGTTCCAAGTGAACAAAAAGGTGAACAGAAACAATCTTTGTGTTTGCAGCAGTCGGAGGTTGGGAGTTCGAGTGGATAAATAATGGCAGCAGGGATTTACGGGGCTTTATATTGTTGCATTTAATATTATTGAACGGTTGAACGGTTTTTATTGCAGCTGTTCTTGTCAACCAAGGAAGTCTTCCAGCATTTGGTTACGAAGGAGATGCAGAAAGAGTGCGCAGTGGTCCGCTCTGCCCGCGAATTGCTCGCCTACAAACCCTGGGCCTACTACTTTGTAGTGCCTGGAAGAAGCAGATAAGATGGGTCAAAACCGGTGATGGCTCAAATCTGATGTTAAATTGGCTCTCTTTTGAACCCACATATTTTAAACAAAATGTTTTTGAACCAAGTTGAAATCCACAAACTTTATCAACATTGAGATCCCCATTCTTCTTGCCAAAATCCGCAGAACTTCAGGTCCTCTTCTCTCGGGGCATTCTGCAAGACCCTGGTTTCGCGGAGACCTTGCTGAGTACCTACGTGGAGGGCGTGGAGGGCGAAGAGCAGGAACGGCAATTGGAGATGGTCACGGTGAATGTTGCTGGGCATCCCATAGGTCTCTCTGGTTAGCCGGTCAGGTGTGAGGATTCCTGAACAGGGATGAAATATATGACATCCAACACCTAAACCAGCCGAACCCCCCATAAATATCCATCAATTTTGAGTCATTCATCATTCAGCTTCCGTTGTCCATGTTCGTTTTTAGGGGGTTGGCATGTTGGTGAGGTAGAAAAAGACGCGTTGGCAAGGCAGAACGGCACAAATGACAAACCCAAGAAACTTCAATGGAGACCACAAGATTGAATAGAGCGTCCATATTTCGATAGTGTTCCCCTGAACTTTTGAGCAAATGCTCCGGGTTCTTTGAGTGTGTTTGTTTACAGGACATGCGCTATTGAAGGGTAAAAGCCAGATGGTTTGCTGATGGTCTGGGTGTTTTTGGGATGTTTGAGCCAAAAGCGTATGCCAATCAATCATGAATATTGAATATTGGCCGATGCAGTCCCTAAATGTGAATTCTGAATTTGGGATGGCAATGGAAAATCTTCCAGTTGAATATGCAATAGACGCTTTGCATACTGAAGCTGGGGCTTCCCATTGTTTTTGTTTAATTACCATAGGATAGATATGGATAGATAGGTTTCCCTGCTTGCGACAAGCTTCGATATGTCCAAGAGGCATAGCTTGGGTTAATTCCATTCAATTTCCTTGAATACACTGCCATGTGCTGGAGCAATACCTCATCAATGAAACAGCGTGTCATGCTGCATCATTGATATACAGTACCCGTTGGTGACCATTCGGCTGAAGGCTTTGCAGAATTGTTTCCTTCCTCATTCCTTATATTTGGGTTGAGCACAATCCAGTCAACTAAACTCCCGAAGATGCATTGGAACTTCAAAGTGGTTCCAATGGGCTGGTGGCATTGGATTTTGATTAATGATTAATGCGAAGATATGCCAAGTCACCCCCATATGTTTGAAGATATTTAGCTTCCAACTTCCAACATCTTTGTTGCTTCCCATTCTCGCAGACCCTGAGGCTGATACATCATTCGAATTTCCCAGCCCAGAATTCCTCACTGATTTGGAGAAGAATGGTCACCTGCCTGCAGATGGGAAGAATGAGCACAACTTCACAAAGAACTGACTATTGTGTTACTGTGGCCTTTGAGCTTTCAATTGACTAAGCGCAGTCATACCCAACTGACGATACTGCTTGTCTTAAGTGCGTTATATATGTATATATACATGAATTATGCTATATATATTATACATATTAGATGTGTGTGCATAGAGCTTGTTGAACAATCACCGAGCGGAACCCTAGCACGTGGGCAACGAATCTCCCTCCATCATTGGGATGTAACGTCCAGCTGTCCAGGTCGTCATTTAAATGCCAAAATACCGGATGGCTGATACCCTTGGTTATATAAAATATAGATCTAGATTATATAGCCATAGCTAGGGAGATATGTATAGATGACCCATTGGCTTCCTTGATTTTTATAGATGATTGACCAAATTATTGAAAAACATTGTTTTTCATAGCTATATGTTGGCCAGAGGGCACACTTTCAGGAGGACATATGGTACCTGTCTTTTGGCTACCGATTCCAATCGAAATCCAAGGGACCATGATTGGCATGAATCCAAAATTAGTCAGAGCTGAAGGATTGAGGGGATACATGTTGCAATCACCATGGCTGGAGTCATGGCGTACCGGACCTGCCGCTAGATTTCCTTGATTTTGTTATCCCGTGACGAAGGGCATTTTTTTCCGCTGCGAAGTGTGTTAAATTTGGAACCGAGAATGGGACGATGTTCAATTCCCTATTGAATCTATTGATATTGCCATAAATATTTGGCGAAATACATCATACCAAATTTTATTGAGGGAAGTAATCACCAAAGTGTCCCCATTTGGTGTTATATGAATGGGGGAGGGGTTCATCGTGGTAGACCCAATAGTTAAATATGATACATATGATACACATCAATAAACCATAATCACATAATCACATTAATATGATACATATTACATATTAATAAACCATATCAATATATATATATATAGATATATACATATTCATATCAATTTATTAATTGTTGGAGCATAGTTTTTGTTCACATAACATGGTGCATTTTTCAGCCATGTCATGTCAGCCATGTCCGGGTCATCCAAAGGGCCGAGTCGCTCCAAGGTCTGGGACATGTGGGTCCTGACCTCGGAGTTCCTTTGTCGCAGGCCTATCGCGCGCTGCTGTAGCTTGGCCCAAGATGGACGTAGCCTCTGGTAAACATCCAAAAAACGATGGAAAATCACAGTTTTTAATGGGAAAACTCACTATAAATGGCCATTTTCAATTGCTATGTAAGTTTACCAGAGGGTAGCCTACTTGATTGCCATTTCTCTTTACTGAGATTGTTTGCATGTTATGCATGTTACACTGCGTGCTTTTTGGGCGGAGGTTCTTGCAAACAGTGTAGGTCACTGATGTCAGAAAGGAAGTCTGTCAGGAAACGCGGTGCGTCTACCGCGTTGCCAGGAATGTCTTGGCATTGCCATTGTCACCAATGGGCTCCGAGGGGCTACTGGATGCTTGGCTTTGAAGCGATTGCCAGTCAGCCTGTGAACATCTCCCATAGTATCTGAAATGATGATATATATATATATCTTATACATTATATATATATATATTATATATAATTATATGTATATATATATATTATATCCCAAAGGCCTCAAAAAATCCTCTTCACAAAGGCAGACTCAACTAGCAACGAGTCGCAGAATTGGATTTAGGCTGGGTCAATATTGTTATGTAAAAACGCATGCTCCTGTTAAAAGAACATGAAATCAATGCAATTTACGGATGAATAGGTCCTTATTTGTTGCATCATCTCCCCATGTGGGTGAGTATAGAATCCCAAACATGTGTGCTTATCACCAACAAAATTATTAAATCAATTCAAATCACATTTGGTTACTGTAAAATCACCGCGTTTTGGAGATGGAAAATCAACAAATTTGACCAGTCTTGATGTTTGTTGTGGCTTACCAGCGGGCGTGGCTAAGGAGAAGCAAGTGTCGGAGATTTGTCGCCGCTTCCGGCGCTACAAAAACGCGGTGTTTGCGGCTGGACGTGGAAACGAATGGGGATTCGTTCTTAGCGTCGGACCTCGTGATCCTGAAATTGGAGCTGAAGTTGGAGTGGGATTACTGTAACATTTGGGATTCTCACGAATATTGAAATGGATTGAACATTGGGGGCATGGTTAAGGCCCTTTAAGGCTCTGGTTCAGGAGGTTTCAATAGATCCTAGTGATGGAAACAGCAAGTTCCTCCACTTTCGGCATGGCAGTGACAAAGATTATGATGCCATGGTGGTTGGAACTTGCTGTTTCCATCACTAAGATCTATTGGTGTTGCTGTTTCCATCACTAGCTGTGGTCACTTTCATGGTTATGATGGTTCTGATGCCGGATGGTGATGATGTCGATGATGCTGGCGGTGTTGGTGGTCGGTGGTGCCTGGTGGTGCTTAGGCAATGGCCTTGGATGATGAGGATGACCGAAAAACACCAGGTCGCTCGGGTTCCGCGGGTTCCGAACCAGGGTGATGGAGACATTCAGGTTTTTTGTGAGTCATTTTTACACCAAGAAAAGGTGGAACAGATTTATTCATCATAACTTATCACTATTTTATGATTCAGATTAAAAAAAAAAACAACTTTGTGGCAAATGCATGCAAATGCAGTATCAATGGGTTAAATTATGATTGACCCATTTACATATTATTTTTCCAGCTATAAGCCTCATTTTATCAGTTTATTTCCAGGCAGCCATGTTGATGACACCAGAGGGCAATCATCATTTTTGGTTAAATCATCATCTATCATTTCTGGGCCATGGCTTCCATAGCTATGCTAGTCTTAACTAGAGGCTACTAGCTGGAATGGCAACGTTAAGGAGTATTAGCCATTAGCAAGCATTAACCATTATTCAAAGATTATTTATTAATCACTATTAAGTATAGCAATAAATATTGAATACTCGTAACATTAACCATTAACATTAACTTTCAACATTTTTTTAACATTAACTATTAAATTCACTATTGGCATTAACTATTATCTTTAAGTTTCACCATTAACTTTTAACATTAACTTTTAACATTAACTTTAAATATTAACTCGTAACATTAACTATCAACGTTCACTTTTACCATTAACTTTTAACATTAACTAATAACATTGCGTATTAACATTAACTTTTAATATTAACTATTAGCATTAACTATTAACATTGACTATTAACATTAACTTTTAACATTAGCTTTTAACATTAACTATTCGCATTAACTATTAACATTGATTATTAACATTAATTTTTAACAGTAACTATTAGCATTAACTAGTAACTTAAACTATTAACGCTATTGATCATTATAACTAATTACCACTATTGATAGCATTCCAGAGCCATGTTTACCGCCACCGGTCTCCAGTGGAGGTGATGGCGTTGACCCAGAGGAAGTCTTGCACCTGTCGGCCGAAAAGGAGGAGACGGTTTTTCCGCTTGGGAGAAATTCTAAGCCGAGGGTTTCACCAAAAGAAGTGGTGTAGGGGTTACCCGGCCTGGTAAACGTTAACATAACGAAGTGGAAAATCACCATGCTATTAATGGGAAACTCACTATTTTGTGGCCATGTTCAATAGCTATGTTAAATTACCAGAGGGTACACTCCCCATTGAATCTTAGGGATGATCACAATCCAACTGGGAAGGAACATGACTTAATTTAACCCCCAAAAAAAATCCGAGATGGCGATGGAGAGAGAGAGAGAGAGGGGACATCTATTTAACCATAAACCGATATTTAACCAAGAAAAATGGGTAGCCAAGCAAAACCGTGCATTTCATTAAACCATATTTTAACCAAAAGAAATGGATGAAATGGTGATTTAACCAACGAACAAATGCATTTAATCCGGAGAAATGGTTATGATCAACCAACGAAAATTCTAGTTTTTTCTACCAGATACGATGGCACAATGGGGATATACTGGCAATACATATTAAGCGGAGATAGATAGAACATTTTTTATAGGTTCCCGGGGTAAGTTCAACTTTGTAAAAATAACCAAAACAGGTTTGCAATAAACTAGCAAATAGAATTGTGCTATATGGTTTTCTTGCAGTACATGATATTCTATTTGTTAAACTGTGTGTATGTATATATTTATATACATATATATGTGTGTACATGTATGTAGTTGATATTTGTTGTTGTTCTTTTCCTATCATGAGTTACCATTGCGCTATATGCGTTTGTCAGGCGCACAGGCTGTGTTTGTGTAGAATATTTTGTGTCGGTGTTGAAAGCATTGCAGCTGAACATGCGATGGATGCACTATGTCTGATAAGGCATGGTTTGGAACGGTTAGGTTAGGTGTGTGTGTATTTTTCATGTTGCTTTGCGATAGTTTTTCAAATTGTTTGAAAATTGAGACGTTTAACGAATACATGTTGCTGTATGTTTTTAAAAATTGAAATAAAAATGATTAAACATCAACAGATAGAATATTCCAGCTACATGGAGTGCCAGCTTTGCTGGCAAGCCGAAAAAAGGAACAGACATGTTTCAAACATATGTGCGTAACCATGTATTCAGGCCATGTTGTTTGTAAACCAATGATATGTTGATTAAGCATCCATTTTTGCCAAGATCCCCAATTCTTCAAGCCATGCGCGAGACGAGGACCCACTTCATGAAAAAGGCCGAGACAGTGTAAAACGCCGCATCGGTCAGTCACCAGCGCTGCATGTGTTTGTTTTTTTCTCGGTGCCTGGATGAGAGGGTTAAGTAGTCTTCCAAGGCCCAACTCATGGCAGGGTCTATGTTTCAATGGATTGCAGGGAAAATCTACGCCGGAAACCATGGATTTTCCCATTAAATATAGGGGCTTTCCTGTAAAAAAATCCGTGAAACCAAATAAACCAACCCATTGATGTTGCCAATACAGAAACTTCCACTTCCAGGACCACCCAAGTAGGGCGGCGGTGTTAGTTCAAGGGTTGCTGTCCATGAAAAAGAACAATTTCGCACACCTTGAAAGCGACCTCGAAAACAAACTATGGGTAGTAGGAAATATCATCAAACAAAAATCCCTTAGATATGTTTGGTTAACTGCAACGCAGGGTTCCCAACCCATTTTATATATATATAGTTATATAGATTCATTTTAAATCAGATGTTGAATTCCGCTACAAATTGGCCAAGGGCTTTGGGGGCCTACTGTATTTGGTTCCCAATAGGCTTTGATCAGTGTTTCTGCCTCTGAAATTAAATTGGCCATGGCTAGATCGCAACCACTATACTGCGCTACAGTGAACCCAAGCGCAAGCATTCGCAAGCGGATAGCTGAACCGGTGCTTCTTCCACTCCAAGTAGGTGTTTGCGGTGAATCTTGTGTACTTGGGGTTCCATCTTGGTCCTTCGAAAGGCGCTTCTCAATGCAATCTTGTCCGTTTCCATCAGGGTGCTTTTGTATAGTAAAACCATGTAAGACCATTTTGAAGAATTTTAGGGCTGACATAGGCTTAACATATTTCAAGATACATTCACAATTGGGTAATCTCGTTGGCTTAACATTGACATGACAGGAATTAGTAATAATTATGTCTTTTGGTTATTTTGGCTGACTTAAGATGCTTTACCCCGAAAGACCGCATTGTTGAAACACAAAAATCAAATCCTCACGTTTTATAGGGTACATTCCAATTTTTGCTGGTCAGAGTAGATCAGAATTCGAATATGTGGGCTGCCGATCCCTTGGTGGCACATCACGGTGCTCAGAAATCCCATAACATCACGGGCAAAAAATAACCATCCCATAAGCCATATCCCCATGGATCATGATGGCCCATCATGGGATACAGAAATCCACAACATAATCCAAGACCATGATGGATATATATGAATTCCATGAATATATATATATATATATATATGAATCCCATGAAAGATCATGAAATATCATAATCACAGAATCATCAAATAATCCATGAATCCTTTCTGAAAATCACCTTTAAAATCCATAAATCCCATGGCTTTTCGGCTGGATCACCGCTGCGAGGTCCGTCGCCTGGACGGCTGCGGGTGCATTGGTCGAGCTGGAAGCCGACTTGGATCGATGCTGGGACCATGGCGAGGGGATGGAATCCCGATTGACCCGCTGGTAAAGGTTTACATAACTATGGAGGATCAGCATATGGGTAAATCAGCTAAATGGTCATGTTCAATAGCAAACTATTAAATTACCAGATGGTAAGGGTGATTTAAGGGTGAAATTTAACGGGTGAAGATGGTGAATAATGATGACTTAAAAGGTGAAGACAGTGGAACAACAGACCATTTGACCAGACTGGTAATGTTTCAGTAGTTTTACGGGGACGATCATGATGATCATTTTGATTCACAACCAAAACGTGAAGGGTTGGTTAATTACTTACAGTAATTGGCCTATTCTTTTAGGGCCATAGCTCTGGATTTTTTTTGGTGGTTCACATAAAAATTACATACGCAGATTCGATGGATAGTTAGATGAATAGGTAGAAAATTAAGTTATAGATTGGATTGTTATAGTACCATCCGAACCCAAGAAGTCTACAAAATTGCAGTACTTTGATGAAAGATCGTCTTTTGAGCATATTTTATAAAAAGGTCGTCTTTTTGCCAAAAATTCGTCTTTTCTTGAAAATTCCTGACAACCCCATGTTTCCATGGTTTTGGAAGGGATCTTAAAAGGTATACCTGCATAATTTTTATGTTTATCCTGATGCAGTCTTATTTTCCACACCATTTTGTATCTATTATTTATGTGTCCTCATCTTTAGATAGATAGTCCCATCTATGATGCCCACAACATTACAGTATAGTGCCAGGAAACGAGGAAACAGCTCAGCGATCAGTCATTACAACTTTCATCGTGTTGATGGTGCCCAAATAACTGTATTTTCTGGAACCCGTAGAAAACCCGTACAAAACCCGTAGAATCCCACAGTGCAATTCGAAAAGACCGTTTTTCCACACGGTTTGGAAAAAAGATCGGCTTTTGCCTTTTGCTAGCCCGTGGAAAACCCGTATTTTGGCCGTGGAAACCCGTAAAAACCCGTCCGAAAAATATGGGTATTTGGTAGTTTCTGCGGGTCCCGGCATAATGTGCTCCCGTATGTTTTTTAGGCCTCCTTAGCATCTCATATAGTTTCAAATTCGATAATCGCAATTGGTGAAACATTTCTGACGATGTGAAGGTAAAACAGAGAAGTGGATTGTATCCCGTCAAAATGCCATAAATGTCTCATCCAGAATGTTCACGGCATTTTGATGGTATGTTTGTATATTTGGCACAGTCTTGGAAATAGCTGATTTCCAAAAGTTCGACTTTTTTGGGAAAAGATCGCTTTTTCCATGTTTTTTCCAAGGTGTCTGAGATTTCAAGGGTTTTTGGATCCCATGGTAGGTTATATTGGATTATATTGGATCGATATATACAGATTATGCAAAGATGAGCAAATACTTATTAGATACTTATAGGTATGTACAACAGATAGATGATTGCCAGGTCGCAAAATTTTCGACGTGGAATCGGTGCCTTCTTTGCCTTCAGATCAAAGTAATCTCGATGGGCCAGGCGTGGCCCGTTTTTTCATTTTTTATGTGTCGGAAATTAGGACATACCCCCAATAGGCTCTCATAGGCTATGATGTTTAATAGGAAGTAGCTAAATTTAGATTAAGTTTAAAAGGGCAACTGATGATTTTATGAATGGGTGCATTGGGGGTAGCCTGTGCAAACCGACCAACCCAGGTAACCCAGGCAGCCAAAAACATGTCAGCGTCCCCAAGTCGCCAAGGATATGGCGATTCAAATTCTCAAGGGGAGCCAAGCGGCTACTATAAGACTCTCGCAACCACATGATAGAGATATCACAGCAACAAAGTGGGTATAAGTGAGTGGTGTGAGTTTTATAAGAGCTATTATTATCAAGCATTTCAGATGAATCCGCATGGTTGTAGTATTCTAGTAAATAGGGGAAGTAACTCAACCAGAGTGCTGAAATCACTAGCCGCTAATCGCTAAATTTAGTTAATGGATATCCATGGAACATCAACAACAAAATGAGGTCCTTGTCCAATGGACCATTTACTGCAACCATCGCAATTGTTTACATGGGACATGATGATAAAAGCTTGTGAGTCTAGAGGTGTCCCTTGTTCGGAGACCTGGGATAAGACCCCAATGGATGGGCGGAAGTCCTGCCGAGACGATCCACGCCCCAGAAGTTCTAGACCCCACGCCCCACTTCTGAACCATAGTAAAGAACATAGGTTTGTAATCTCATTCCCAGCAAAACTTTTCAGTTTGGCAATGTTGACCTGGGATTTTCATGAACAGCTCCCTTTACAGCAACCCCTATAAATAAAGTGGCACCGGAACATTAATAAAACAAACAAGCTTTGCTGAGCAAATTGAATACGAACAAATCATTCAAGTGGGGATCCAAGTATCGCTGAACAAGTTGCCTAATTGAAAACGATTACATATTGAGAAGGAATGTGCCTATTTGAAACTGACATGGACTTATTTTAAATGGGTTCAAGTTGAATTAGAATTGATGTTTCTTTCGGATTTTTAGGCAGGTTCTCAGAGTTGGAGCACTTCATTCACTTGATTCAAGGGTCCTAATAAGTATGTAAGTTACCTCAAAGTATATTCACCCCGAATCCCAACGGAAAAAATATGTTACTTTACCATATAATGGGGGTAAACATGGTACAACATGGTACAACATGGTGCAACTGTAATTAGTTCCGAGGTGGTTCAAGGCTACCCCCTTTGCGCTTGTTTTTTTTGCATTTCTGAACTTGAATAAGGGGTTTCAAAAGAAATGGATGCATTCAGATCTGTGGGGGCATTTTTCAGAATTTAAGTTTCCTTCTGGACCACTTCTTCACTGACCACATCTCCAGAAAATCCTGCCACCCCCAAAAATTATCTACAAAACAAACACCACCGCAGTTGGCTTACTTTATTCACAGTGTCACAGGGCCCTTGATTATTGCCGCCGACGACGGTGGCTTACTTTGATCGGAGTGGATTTATTAATCCCATTTGAACATTTTATTGTAATATTATATCCAAAAAAGAGTTAGTTAGCTGGCCAAACATTTGGACTTAGACCATCTTCGACCATCTTGGGCCATCTTAGGCCAGTATCTCTAAATGGGCCATCTATATACAACTTGGTTGAACTGCCGGAGCTCCCCCCAGACCCCAGGACACCCCACTCTCCTGGTCGCTTCCCCGCCAGATCCTCCCTTGGTGTCTGTGACCTTGGGAGACAGCGACGAATATTTGATCAGAGAGCGGTTCTGATAGGGAGAGCTCACCAGATATGGAGGATTTCACAAGCGAAACACCAATGGGTTTCATGAAAAAAATGGAGGATTTTCCACCATCAGCAATTGGGATTTCACCACTTTGCGGGGAGCGGTTTCCCCACCGACATGAACAGACATGGGATTCAATGACTTAATCAAGAAATAGGGAGTGACCATCAATGGGGGTTTGAAAACCCTACAACTTCAATTTGACCAGCCAATTTTCGCGGAGATTTTACAATCAACATGTGGGAATTCAGCATAAAACATGGCGATCACATACCGAAATCGGAACGGATTTCAGGAAAATGGAACTGGATTTCCAACACCACGGGTATTGAACGGTGAAATGCCCCTGAACCGTCCAGCTCTGGTGCTGTTAAGAGAATTGCGGGAACTCTGTCAGGTCATTGAATATTCAGGTGCCTAAAATGGAGAGGTTCTGCCAAGAAATGCACTGTGGATGTGTATTTGTAAATGGGGAGTTCCTAGGGGTACCTCAAATCATCCAAGTCATTAGACCATTTTAGTATCGAAACCCATGGTTTTGGGTATCCCCCATTGTATGAAACCCCCATGTGTGTTGAGTTTTCTTGTCATATGCTTCACACGGCCACGTGACCATGAGGAACCTCCAAAGTTTGGGTAACTGATATGGCCCAAGGTTCCCAAGGTTTGAGGCGTTGGTCCTGGCACCTTAAAAGAGGCTCCTGGATCGAAGCTCGAAATGCTAAGGTTGTTAGTCAACCCATGGCTGCTTGGTGGTTTCACACATTTCTTTTGTTTCCATTTGTTTCCACATATATATATATTATTATATTGTAATATATTATATTATATTATATTATGTTATGTTATATTACATTATATTATGTTATATTATATTGTATTACATTATATTATTATATTATATTATATTATATTATACTATATTATATTATACTATATTATATTTTACTATATTATATTATATTATTTAATATTATATCATATTATACTATATTACGGTATATTATACTATATTATACTATATTATATTATATTATATTATTATATTATATTATATTATATAAATTATATTATACTATATTATATTATATTATATTTCTAATATTACATTATGTATTTGATTTAATATTGTGGAAGGGGGTTGAAACCACCAATCAGATTACTACTTCCGTTGAAAACGTTGAGGTTAGTGAATATGGGTATGGCCATTCTCAGCCATACCCATGTGGCCGGCCAATTGCATCAACATCCACCAGCTCTGTTGGTTAAAATGTAAAATGGTGAACCCTCTGGAAAACTTATACTGTAACATAGGATGCTGTGGTTACGCTGGCAGAGAGATGCATAACGTATGCCCATATTGCCTGCTTGTGCCCGTGGATGCTTTTGTTTTTGCGGATGATGAAGATTCTTGGGGAAAAGGGTCTCGGATGTGACAGGGAAATCGGATTCAGATGTGACGCGGAGGCTATGTCTCGGTTATGACGCGGAAACTCGCTTGTGACGGACATGTATGGCAAATAAGGTGATAGAAAACGTAGGTACGAGGCAGCCCAGGATGAGAATCAGGAAGGCCATGTGAAGGTCTGAGTAAAGGTCTAGTCAGATGCGGATGTGCGTAGCACCCCAGGCCGTCAGGTCACCAGGTCAGCATTGTCGCCGGGGCCGCAATTTCGTGACTTAGCATCCATGGGAAGATACATCGGGTTCCGAACCTTCACCTGAAACTGACATAAAAGGAATCCTGAGGGCCTGGTCACTTTCTGCATCCATATCCACATGAAAAACGCTCAGAGAGGTTCTGCACAGAAATGCGCTGTGGATGTGTGTTTTTAAATGTGTGTTTTGTATTGTTTTGTATTGTTTCGTTTTCTTGTCATGTGCTTCACATAGGCACCACAGGACCATGAGGGACATTGAGGGACCTCCATGGGTGGGCAACTGACATGGCCGAAGGTTCTCAAGGTCTGTGCATGACCTTAGCATACCATATAATTAGATCGAGGCTTTGGTCCAGGCACCTCAAAAGAGGCTGCGGGATCGAAGCTGGCTGCTAGACTTGTTTGCAACCCATGGCTGTTTGGTGGTTTCATTTTTTGCTTCCATGCTTGGGAGGATGATGTAAACTATTTTTTACTATAGAGCATTACCGAAGGAAGTTTAGAAGCCAAACTTCCGACTTATGGACAGATGCAGCAACAGTGGTGAGAAGAGCCAGAGAAAAACACACTGTTTTCCAAAGTTCTGTGGCTCCGGAGATCTCCGGGCGGGTGAGGATAAAAACAGGTCGGATAAAAATCAAAACTGTGTGCCGCTTTGGCACGAAGCACATTCCGAAGTCAACATGTTAAAATACCTCAGGTTCGGAGCAAGTTGAGCTGTCGAAAATGTGCACGCGCCTGCGGCGCGAAGCAAATTCCCAAGGCAAAAGAGGTAAAAGCACCACATGTTCACACCATTTTGGGAAATTTAATGCTTGAAAAAGTGCACGCCGTTGTGGCTGTAAAAATGGTCAAAGCACCAGCATGTTACCACCAGTTTTGGACGTTCAAACGTCATGACCACCCCTTTCAAGGACAAGATTAGGCATCATGGCCATGAGAACTCCCATAGACGTGGACGATGACACGGGAGGTCCCCCCACACCAGCGGCTGCTAGCCCAATTGTGAACCTCCCCGCAAGAAGGTCCGAGGGGTCGAAACTGGTGGCGTTGATGACTCAGGTACCCATCAGTTGATTCAAATGACACATGCTATGGTAGTGAGAATGGAAGAAAACATCGGAAACATATGACACAAACTGGACATGATGCAAACACAGCAGTAATCCCTCACTGAGACAGTCGACCAACACACGGCCCAGCTTGCGTCCACCTCCGAAGACCTTGGATCCATCACGGCCCAGCTTGCATCCAACTCGGAAGACCTTCAATCCATTAAAAACCGCGTCCACATCCTGGAGAACAACACCAAAACCACACCCCAGATGGAGAAGCTTGAGCTCCAAATGAACGACTTAGCAAATAAGATGCAGGAGATTTCCCATCGACGAGTCTCCTCTGCCCCGCCCTCAGCCCGAGACACCGTGCCCCAAAGAGACTCTTTGAGAGCTAACACTGTGTCTCCCACTCACTCCCGCCACGGTGCCCTCCCATCTCCTGGGACGCCTCTGGACTTGGAAGTAGATTGGAACAGACTCGTCATAGGAGGATGGCATCTCGACACCCGACGCGAAAAGATCGAATCTGAAGCAAGGCAACTCCTGCAAACCTTTGGCCTCCACGAATCCGTCACTGATGTGACCGTCTATGGCCGCCGGGCCTCCGCCTGCCATGTCCTGCTTCAACACTTGCAAACCCAAGAAGCGAAGAGACGCCTGGGCAGAATGCCAAGCCCAACACAAAGACAAACATGTCATCCCAAGCTCCGGCAAGGTTGCGTGGCTGACCCCTCACAAGAGCCCACAGAAGCGATTGAAAAATCGTGCCACCAAGCACGCAGCCAACATTGTGGAATCTCTCCTGGACAAAACCCATCCCGAGACTGTCGACATAGACTGGAACAAGCAAATCCTTTGGGCTCATGACCTCCGAGTCCTGACCTTCAACAAGCCCGATCTGCTTGTGACCTCCGACGGTGACATTCATCAAGCCAGCTACCTCGACCCCCGCAACTCTGATGAGATCCCATTCTTCATTGACCTCTGCAAGCTGGCCAAGGTCACTGGCAAGGAGATCCCCAACCTGAAGCAGGCTTTGCATGAACTGCAGGCCGAATGACAAAGGAAACCCTCCAGCACAGTGCATGCCCATGATCACCAGCGACACCCCCCTGACACTCCGCACCAGCAATTCCTACAGCTTGCCTCGTGGAATGTCAGGGGCAAATCGCTCTTTCAAGTTGCTGATGTGCTGTCAGATCAGGGAATTCACTTTGACATAGTTGCCCTTCAAGAAGCCGGCGGCCTTTCCCAAGGAAGCATCACCGCTGAAGGCCTTTGGAATCCTGACGATCCAACTGTCCAACTGCATGATGAATTGAACGACTACTGGATATAGTGGCGACTGATCAACTCAGCAGCCACCTTGGCCAAGCCATCCTCATTGACAAGACCTTTGCCACCGCCATCCTCCGCATCCTCAAGGGGCAGCGGTTCATTGCTGCGCGCATCCTCCACAAAAACGGGCTTGACTTCTGGGTCTACTCTGGGCACCTGCCACATCACCAACAACCCTTTGTCCACTACGAGACTGCCCTTCAGGAGCTCCGTCAAATGCTCACCAAGACCGGCCATCCCCCCGCCCTCACCCTAGCTGATTGGAATGCCACTCCTCACCAGCAGCGGCTGGACGAAAAAGCTCTTGAAGTCGAGTGCCTCGCAGCGGAAGAAGAGACCTTCTCCTGCTGCTGCCCCCCACCCCAACTTGGAAAGACAAAGTCTACGACTTCATTGCCTTGATGCCTGCCTTCCAAAGCTGCATTTCACCAATGTGCCTGCCACCCAGCTCCCCGCAGACTCTTGCAGTCCTGGACGACCTTCTCCCTTCGGACCACAAACTGGTGACATGGGAAACGGCATTCCTATCACCATACTCCCCTGGGCCGCGGCCCTACTGCCCGCACCGCAGAACTGGACGCTGGCAAGTTGACACCGGCCGCCTTCATGGCGGACTGGAGCAAACTACACCCAGCCAGTGTGACTGGCGTCAACTTTCCCTCTTGGCTCGCCGTTGCCAATACCGCCGCCCAAGCTGCAAGTACAAGGACTCCGTGGAACTCAAACAACTTTGCCGCCTCCGCAACACCCTCACAGACCCCAACCAGCGAGCATCAATGCCGAGACACATCCTCGCAACCCGTCGTGCTGAGCGAGCCCGGTGGCTACATGACCTCCATGCTGCAGCCTTAGCTGGCGACGCCTCTGCCATTGCATTCCTGAAGGCCAAACACAAACCCAAAACCACTTGGAACCACCTCATCGGGCATTCTGGCAGCCAGCCCTCTGCCATCCAGAACGTCAAAGATCACTTCCAACAACTTTTCGCCAAGACCTCCCTCACCGATCGATCAACAGCCTGCGCGTCCCACCTCGCCATGTTACAAGCCCACATGGCCACAACAAGCCCGCAGCCCATCAGCAGTGAAGAAGTCATCCAAGCGCTTACCAAGCTCAAGATGACCAAAACCTCCGGATCCACTGGGATGTCCAATGAGTTTTTGCTGGCGCTCGGTCACACTGATGATGGCGAGCTGCTACTCCGCCGTCTGCTCAACACCATGCTCGTGCAAGGTGACATCCACCCAGACCTCCTCATCGGCATTGCCTGCTTAATTCCCAAGTCCGCCAGCCCCACTTTGGCGACCCAAATTCGCCCTATTGTCCTGCTTGAAGCTGCTCAAAAACTGTATGCTAGCATCCTCATGCAGCGCCTTGCCCCGCATTGGCCCCCCTTGACAGCGCAACTTGGAGCTGTTCCTGGCGGTCAACCTGTTGAAGCACTCTTTGCAGCTCAGCATATGATGGCCATCGCACGGGTCACAGGCAAGGAACCAATCTTCATCAAACTTGACATCAAGGGAGCCTTTGACAACCTAAGTCATGCAAGCGTGGCGAGCTTTCTCGCAACATTGCCAGCTAATGACACTACTCCTTGAGCACAAGCTCCGGTTTTCCTTTCTCACCACAAGGAGGCAGCCATTCTGCAGGTCTTTTCGCCCGAACCCTCGACCACGCAATTGGAGGCCTGTTGAGCTCTTGGGAAGCAGATGGCTACATGCCAGCATTCCCTCCTCTATGGCTACTTTTGTTTGTGGATGACATCCTGTTGTGTTTCAGTGATTGGGCAGAAGCTATCCGGCTATTGCCGACATTCTTGGCATGCTTGTCCAAACAAGGTCTGGAGGTCAACTTCTCAAAAAGCTGCTTGATAGCAAGCCATGCCATG
>Ga0126342_10005584_pt1 | contig 22008 bp, 23 predicted proteins | sample Cyp1metagenome_FD_92528 | JGI IMG/M metagenome (GOLD analysis project Ga0126342, IMG submission 92528) | Coral microbial communities from Lord Howe Island, Old Settlement Bay, Australia - Cyphastrea 1 metagenome | ecosystem: Host-associated > Invertebrates > Cnidaria > Coral ... | reverse complement strand
AGCGGTGTGCGGTCCCAAAAATGGGACCGCCAGGCGGTCCCATTTTTGGGACCGTGTTTAGGTTCATTTTTTGAAGTTTGTTGTATCAAGGTTGCAGAAGCGCAACGTTTTGGTTTCAATGAAATGCTACTTTCGTGGCAAAGAGTGGTTTCATGGCAGCTGTGTTTTCAATCCTGCTCATTACTACAAGCCGCTCATTGCACTACCGTGCGCTGATGAGGGTGGCTGTTCTCTGGTCATATGGCAATTGGCCATTGAAGATATTGCTCGCTGCTGCAAGCCGGCCCCTCCCTGCACAACCGTTGTCGCATGAGGGTGGTGGATGTTTTATGGTCATGATAGGCCATTGGGGATCTTGCTCGCTGCTGCAAGCTCCTCACTGCTGCTCACTGCTGCAAGCCGCTCACTGCACAGTTGTAATTTTCCCATTGGTTTGGCTGCGCGAAAGGGGTGAAGAAGGGCGACTTTTTTGTGCCCAAAAAGGGTTCCAAAACAAAGAAAAAAGTCGCCAGTAAAAATCCCAAACCAAAAGGAAAATTACTACTGCACAGCCGTTCTCTGATGAGGGAGGTCGATGTGATGTTTTATGGTCATGATGTGCCATTGAAGATCTTAGTTCGTTCGTGAGATCGGTCGCTGTTACTATGATATGTTTCATCCATGGGCCATTCAACCGTATCATTGTAGGTTTTGCTATATATGAGGTGCGCTTATTACTGTTCCCGCGTATGCGCGTGTGGGTACATGTAGATTTTAAGGGGACGTGTCATGTGGGCACACGCGCATACAAATTTGTATGTGTTTGCTTGACTATTATATGGACATAACCACAAGCAACGTTTTCTTTTGAAGTTTTTTGCGTTTATCCCAGGCGCCTTTTTAGTGGTTTTGTTTTTTCACAGCAGAACAATGACCAGTGCCACGCACTGATCAATTTTATATTGTGTTTTTTGGGTTGTGTGCGAGTTGTCATGACGCGTTTTTGCCATGTTCCATCTTGAGCCCGGCCGCTCTTCCAGGTTGGCCCCAATGAATTTGTAGAAGACAAAGCTTGGTCGTTTTTGTGGTCATTCTGCCAGGAACATTTCTGCACGTCAGCGGAAACTGACTAGTTTGCAGGCATAAATCAGCAAGATGTTTCCTCGCGAGTGGCCATGGTGGTCATGGTGAAGTCTTAGAATCAAGAGCCAGGGGCTCATTTTCAGGATTCTGGAGCCCGCGTGTGCAATGATTAGTTTCGGATACCTGCTTGTACTCTGCAACTACAAGCCAGGAAATGAATTTCATGAAGGGCTTTGTTTTCTGTTGGGACTGATGACTAATAGATGCCGAATTCTTGCTCCAAGGCTGAACATCAACTTGTGTGGAAGCTCCCGCTTTGAATGAGCAGGCTTCTTATCTGGGGTTCTGCACAAGTGGCTTTTTGAATTGGCAGTCGCTTTCAAAACTTGAATTTGCAGAAGTCTATTTGGTGCTGAGGCCGGGCACTTGCTTGGTCTGAGGCACACTCAGTGCATGGCAGTGTCTGACTGTGAACTTGCGGCCGGAACTAGTGGTTAGTATATAATAGTTTGTATGTGCACCGTGTTTGCTGAACTTTTCCAACCTCCCTGCCAATGAAACAAAACTCGCAGAGATTTTGTTTTTTGTCCTTGAGGCTGGAACCCGGCAGTTTTGCTTGTGGGTTCAAAACCGCACTGATCTCAGACTCAGAGCATGCGAGTCTTCAACGTGTCAATGTTTGTTTGAATCTCATCATTCCTTCCTTGCAATTGTCGCAACGGATGCGGGCCGAGACACAGCGATCACCCATCATCCTGCTGGAGATTGTGAACATGTTAGAGGCCAGGGGTGTGCATTGGTCGTTCATTAATTAATCTTCTCCACCAGCTTGACTGATTCTTGTTACAGGCCGAATTGGACTGGATTGGGTCGGTTTTTTTAGCTGGACATTGATAGGGTTTAGCATTTATGTGAATTGGTTCGCCTGTTAGGCCCAACATTTGCCTTCACCCACTTCGGAGCGCGCCTCTCTCAGAACTTAGGGTTGCAGTAACCCTTGCGCAAAGGTATTTTTTGTGTGTCTGTGAAGTCAGTGAGGAAGCGTTGCAATAATGTTGCAGTTTCTTGGACATGGTATCATGTTTGGCACTGGTGGAATGGCCTTTCCAGGATCAATTAGTCAGGGCTGGTAGTTTCCATGAAGCGTCCAGCTGCACACAAGCGTCCTGCTGCGGCACATGCCCCTGCGGATGAAGTTCCTTGCAAACGACCCGCTGCAAGGAGCTTCATAGATTGTTTGAAAGCTGTGTTTTGCAGTGCCGGATGGGGTTGCATTGATTTGGTTTCAAAAGCCTGGCAGTTCTTCATAGTGATTCAATATAAGTTTCAATTTGTATTGTAAAACAATGAGGGATTTTGTAAAGGTAAGGTTTGGTGCAAGCCGAAAGGATTCATCACTGCACCTGAATTTCTGTGATTGTTTTCTCCACGCTTGCAGACCCGCATTGTGCACGGCCCAAGACCAGAGTTCAACTAAGAAATGGTGAGCCTGTGCAGCTCAAGTTATCAAGAGTGGATCGCACTCAGCATGTTTGCACAGAGACAGAGGGCGGATGACTCAATCCTGTGTAGCCTGTGTAGAGTTTTTCATGCCTGTGTCATTGAAACACGGTAGCAACTTTCCTTACTTTCGTTTTCCAATGCCCATGGTTTCTGGATGTTCTTTGCTTCTGATGATGAGTGTGAGAAGCTTCACAGCGAGAAGCCAAGTTCACTTGTTCCCAGTGCTGATGGCATCAACCTCCAATTCTTGTCGTCACCGTGTCTTTGCGGCCGAAGAGTTTGTTATCAGCAGTTCCAGTCACAGATTGGCCCATTGATTTCGAAAAGGCGAGAGTTTCGAAGCCTCAAGCCTGAGGAAAAGGCAAGGTGTGGCCAGTGTTTTTGCTTTGGTTGAAGTGGAAAGAAAGCTTGTCAGCTCTGTGCGAAGAATTTGTCCTCTAACTTTCACAAGTTGTAGGCTGTGTCACTGTAAAGTTTGAGCCCTGGTTTGAGGACAACTTTTTGCAGGCCTTGTTTTTGCCGAGCGTCCAGCAGCAGTTTCAGTTGGAGGATGGCCCGGTAGAAGACGTAGAGTTTGAAGAGTCAGATTCCGATGGTCTTTTTCCAGAGTCTGAGCGCGAGATTTTTCAGGAATCAGATGATGATCTGAACTTCTTCGCATCAGATGATGAGCAGAGACTTCCTTTGGTGCCAGTTGCATCAGGCAGCAGTGGGCCCAGTGGACGCCGGTATGGCTCGGGTCGCCAGAAATGTATTAAAATTCTGGGGAAAGAGGTGTGTGTTAAGGCTGCTTGTCGCTTGCTTGGCGTTGGCCAAGACACGATATCAAGATTGCGGTCAGGCTCCCAAGGTTATAGACAGGAAAAAAGAAAAGCCCCGTGTCATCCCCAATTTGGTTTCGCAATGAGGGGAGACACTCGGGAGAAATGGCCAGGGGTGGTCATGTACCTCTGGCTGGTCTATCACTCCTCTGCGGAATGCTTGCCAACAGATCCAGGCCATCGGCTTCGTTAACCTGAAGGTTCTGCAGAAACACCATTTCCAGAGATTAATAGTGACGGCAGTGATGAGTTGGATCGCAGGGTCAATGCTTTCATGACTTCATTGAACACTTACAAGACCGACGTGGATGTGCACCTGGTCGGACCAGGAACTTTCAAAGGAGAGAGACGTGAGCTTCAGTCATTTGGCTTTCCAATAGCTGTTTTTTGATATGGGACCTCACATTTTTTGAAGTTGGTTTGAAATAGTGCAAGGCATTCGTCAAGAACCGATCTCTATTTCGAGTATTGCGCGCATTGCAGTTCCACCTCGGAAGAGTCTGCTTCCTTCACAACTTTTATGCGCGTGGCAAACAAAATCCTTGGCCCACACTTGAGAACAGGACACCTGCATTTTCGCAAGCCAAATGAGCATTCAAAGTGTGACACATGCATCAGACTCAAGAGGGCTTTGAGGAAGAAGGAGAACAAGATTGGTGGCTCAGACTCAGCCACCAGGGCCTATACTGCACACATTTTGTCCCAGTGGCTGGACCGCCAAATTTATTGGAGTTTCAGATCGCTATCCGAAAGTTTTTTTCAGCAAGCGGCCGCTGGTGAAAGGTTGCCTGACATTGCCCTTGACTTAAGACTTTTTCTTCTCAATGGTTTGTTTTTGTGGCCGAACCTGTTCCAGTCTTGCTTTGACTTGTGCAGGATGTTGCGGATGGCAATTGCTACAAATTCACTCTGTTGCATGCTTGACGGTATGGATCAGGCAAAGTTCAAGATACCTCGTGTGAGAGGCCGTGACAACATCTCCAACTCAAAACTCTTCAGTAGCCTGTTCAGGCCTCGTTTACACGTGGCTGGAACTTGGATTCACGGGCGAAGACTCACACTTTGGGTTGCAGACGAAGATCTCTGCAAGAATTCCACAACACAGATGGAGATGCTAGCGCGCTGTTTGTCCGATGTCAACAACGAGCATGGATTGCCTTTTGGCCTTTGCTGCCAACAAGATAATACATATAGGGAGGGAAAGAACCGGCACTTCCTGGCTTTCTGCATCTTGCTGATCGGGCTGAAGGCCTTCAGATGGTGCGTTGCCAGCTTTCTTCGTGTTGGACACAGCAGTTTGGCGTATTCTTTTTTTTCCTCGGGCGATCTTTTCTTGAATGTGGGGTGTAGCAGTGTAGCCCGAGTGTTTGCAGCTCAGGCCACGAAGACTTGGATCAGGTCTTTTCCATCCAAGCATCCCTGATTGCAAGGAATGAGTTCAACACCCCGGAAGAATTGATGCAGATCATGGATTCCGCTTCCCGTCCTGACAGGCAGAGTGAGGCCATGCGCAAATCCCAGAAGACCAACTTCAATGTTGACTGCGAATGCAAGAAGCTTGATGAGTGTGCTGAATGGCAGCAGTGGGTGGCCATGCTTGGCATTCGTTTGAAGGGATTGCGCGCCTTGGCTGGCTTGGAGAAGTTGACAAAAAGAGTTGCCTGATTGAAGTGTGACGTTTTCTGGGGAGCCAGCAGGTCCAGAGAAGTGTTTTTGGTTTTAGCTTCTGTGCAGGTCGAGTGGGGCAGTTGCGCTTCAGCTTGCGAAAAGACATCGACCCGTCAAGCTATGGACATTGTGAATGTGAAGAGTTGCGCGGACAGCCCCGTAGCGGGGAAGATGTGATCCTCATTGCCAAAAAATTCATGGCTTCACCGGAGCCCTACAAGGTTGTGGTGCTCCTCAGTGCAGAGCAGTGTGCCACTTTGAGAAAGAGTATCTGTCAACCCTCTGGGGTGGCCAGTCGGCGTCCAATTTCTGACAAGGTGACAAGCAACATCAAAGGGAAAGTCCCTGTTCTCCTGAGGAACCAGATCTTGCACCCAGATGCAGCGGCATATTTGCAGAATTGGGCGGGTTCCACCCTTGAACACCTTCCGCGTCCGAGGGCATATTCTGTTTTGAACCACAGATATGATCAAGATCCTGAAGTTGGTGGGCAGACTGTTCCATGGCAACCGAAGGTTCGTGAGAGGCACATTGATTTGACATTGCTGGACGACGAAGATCGCCAGTCTGACTCTGACGACAGAGGGGATGATTTGCAGCCGATCATGGACGACTGAGAAAAATGGGTTGTTGGGTTGGAGCATATTGGAGCCCTGTAAGTCTTAGCCAAATTTCAGGGAATTGCAGCCTATGAAACCGAGCTTGGCATTTCCAGGGACGAGGGATTTGAGGGTGGGGCGGGAAACCAGTCACTTTGCTTTGTTTTGTTTGTTTCCGAATCTGCATCCTGTGAAACCCTATTCTTGATGATCTTCGGCCAGAAGCGAAATTTGACTTGGTGACAGCCTCCTTTTTCCAGCCCAGTGCAAAGCATGTTTAGAACTTAAGGAATTATTGCCGACATTAGGCTAGAGTTCTCCGGCCCAACGAACATATGTTCGGCTATTACATCAATCTAAGAGGTTTGAAAGCATAGTAGTTACATGACGCATGTTTATGCGATATGTTATGTTAGATTTCAAGTCATTCTTAAGATATGTTTTCAACATTTTTTTTGTTGGGGGGCTTTGTTGATATTAACTTATATATATAATATTTATATATTCATGCATGTATATATATATATATGTATATATATATATGTATATATATATATATATGTATATATATATAGAGATGCATTTATCCCTTTTCATATAAGTATTTCCATATAAGGCAAACGCATCATATCTATACAACGCATCATATCTGTACAATAGATTTCAGTGTTTTTGTCCAGTGATTAGCTGCTGCATTTGTTCTGGGAATCCAAGACTGGCCCCAGGAGCCAGCCGGCAGAGGAGCAGGACTCCGAACTGTTTCTCGAATCTGATCTGGAAAACAATGAAGAACAGAAGCAAGACTTGCAATTCAGAGAGCGCTTTTTTGTGTGCAAAGGAACCATGAGGTCTAAAACAAATCCCAACACAAACATCAACTCGTTGAGACTCATTTTCAGACATTTGCTGAACGGAAGCGAGACCTGTCAGAGGGTCTATTGCTTGCCAAGAGCCAGCAAGCTAGTTCGCCAATAGCTACGGTTTCATGTGCTTTCATTGAAATCATTTTTTTGAGAAGGAAAGAATAAGTTTACTCTGTCAGGCAACGCCAAAACTGTCAACTTTCTTCCCCAACGGGAGAACACCCGCTGAGTATGTAAGTGTAAGTTTTAAGGCTCCAAAATGCTTCCCACCACAAACATCAATGTCTTGTGACTCTTTTTTTGGAGACAAGTATGCACGTTTTGACAATTTTCATAGCATCCTTTCAAGTCAGTCAGCGCTGCGAACAATTTTGCCGCAAAGTGGTTTGAGGAAACAAGATGGTGATGATGAAGTGTTCGAGGCCTCTGATGCAGAGGGATCTGCAGAGCCAGGGTCTGCAGACCCTTCGCAGACTTTGCCACATGACAGCGGATCCCTCCAAGTCGATGGTGTTGGGGCACAGGCCTTACTTACCAGCTGTTACTTGCATCTTGAATCAATTTCCGAACATAGTTTCCAGAGATCCCGAAATCTTTCGTTTTGCAGCTAAAAAGATTAAGGTCCACAACTGGGTGAATTGGGCATTTGCGGCCCGTGGCAGCACCCAGTTGGTGGAGAGCTTCATAGGGACCATGCGTGCTTGTGCCGCCAAAGGAGATGTTGAAATACCCATTGGTAGTGTGTGCACTGGTTGGGGAGTCGCCGAGATGGTGGTTTCAGAGTTAAATGAAAAGTTGGTCGAACTGGGGGATGGCCGCTTACCCCAGGCGCTCGCTTTTTTTTGATTGTGGTTATAGTTGCCCAAATTATTCCTGAAACCTGAAACCTGCTACTCCAAGCCTGTATCCTTGAGCATTTGCTTCTTTTCTGTTTCCCTGCCTGTGCAGTTCAAGATGGCTTTCCTTTGCGAACGCGAGACTTTCAAGCTCAAGAACCTGAAGGCTGCTTTTGGTGACAAGGTGAACCTCATCTTCACAGACATGAAGGAACTTGCCAACGGGTCGGCCCATGACTTTGTTTCTGGCAGGAACGTTCCAGTCCCGAAGGTTTCTCAGTTGTCAAATCGTTCAGAAAAAGCAGTCCCACTTGTTTGTTGTTTCTGTTTCTGTTTCTGTTTCTGTGAGAGCACGTTTTTGATTTGATTTGGCCCCTGCTGAGAGGTGTTTTTTGCATGCTGAGGTGAAAGGTCTTGTGATGGGATATTCATGCCGATCGCTGAGTGCTCAGAACCCGAATCAAAAATCAATTCTTGACGCGACGTCCAGTTCTGGAGCTGGTTTTCATGCCCTGAAACGGTACATTGACCATTCACCCGATGTTGAATGGGCTTTGCTGGAAAACGTTCGGGGGATGGTGCAGGTCAGGCACCAGTTCAATGGGGAATGCCCTATTGACATCCAATCGAAGTGGATGGCCAAGAGGGGGTTTAGATGTTGCTTTGCCACTTTGCTCAACAGTTGCAACTTCGGCTTGGCCCAAAGTCGTACTAGAAGCTGGACTCTGTATGTGCGCGATGAGAAGCTCAGGTGGGCCTGTTGATGCCTGTTGGCTTATTATTTGCCAACTCCTGGAATGAAAGTTGAACATCCTACTTGTAGACAATCAGTGTATGGGCGCAATCATTTTCTTTTCTGAAATGGTTTTCAAAAGGGATTCATCGGGTTGAGAGTCATCAGTCATCATCAGTCGTTGTCATTGTTTGTTCAGGCCAGCGCTTGACGGAGTGCGGCTGCTGAAGCAGTTGCAGCTGGCTCCGCTGGACTTGTCTCACTTTTTGGACCGGGCCAATCAGGGCCAGCCCAAGGCATCCACTCCGCGTGCATCTGAGGGCACGAAGTGGAAGCGGCAGTTTAAAACCTGGTCTGACAAGCTTGGTTCCGACCCTGGTCTGATTGATTTTAAATTTTGTGTTGGTTAATTGCCACCAAGCTTTGCACGACTTTCAAATTCTCAGTCAATGTCACAATGATTTGAGAAGCATGGGCCTAAGGAAGCAGTCGCTGGCCACGTGGCAAGGCTGAGGAATTTGATTGCCTTGACTGAACGCGAGCTCAGCCTTCTCGCTGTTGTTGTGACAGAGATGACCCAGAGCGGATATGATCCATACAATGAGCGCTATATCATCCAAATAGACCCTGGCCTGTTGTCAGTCTTTTGCAAGTTACTTGAGGTAACTCAAAGATAACCCAAAGTAATTCAGATATTCATTGGGCCGATTGCTGTGTGGACCTTCAGGACCAGTCATTCGACCGATCTACCTGGAAGAGAGCTTCTCCCAGGATTCTTCCCTGCCTTTTGCCATGCGGCAAGTATGTCGTGAGCAAGAGATGGTCATTGCTGACCGCCAAGGACACACTTTCATGAAAGTTAAGTGGCCTCATAATTTCAAACAAATCATGTCCATTCATCAACGGGTGAGTTTTGATTGCTCCAGATTCCATATCCAGGAGAAAGCGAGGTTCCAAGGGATTGGAACGCATGAGTATTTGAAATATGGAATGGACAAGCTCAGTGAGAAGGGCCTTTCAGACCTGGCTGGAAACGCGTACTTTGGCGGCCAGTTTATTTCAGTTTTAGCCCCTTGCAAGCCATCACCTCATGCCAAAACAAAGTTTGGTCACTTCAGAGTCAGCATGCAAAGAGCCTATTTGAAATCTTTTGAGAAGTAGGCAAGTTTATTGACCATTTGCTTCAGGTTCTCCGCTCCATTGTTCCTCACGTGCTTCCTGACTACCATTGCCCTGTGGCAGCCGTGAAGCGCAGCTAGGATGTGTAGCTGGTGAGCATAGCTCCAAGTAACATAGAATGGCATTGGGAAACATTACTTGAAAAGGCTGAGATGGAAAACGTTAAGCTTAGAGCCAACTTTGCCCTGCCAACTGACTTGATGCCACAGTTGCAGCTTTTGAGATATGATAGAAGCATCGCCGCAATGATGCAGGTTTTTTCTCGAGTTGGTTGGGGTTGTCAGGATGGCCCCTCGCAAGAAGCAGAAAGTGGGGCCCGGTCCATCAGATGTAGCTGGGGCTAGCACAATAGCCATGGTGGGTGAGTTGCAAAGAGACGTGGCTGCCTGTGTAGAACTAGTGTACCTTGCCCTCATTCCTTCAGCCTTCTGCTTGGCCTATAATTTTCAGCCCCTTTAAAGTTCAGTGATCAGGGGCATTGGCAAAACAACATGTACAGCTCCCAGGTACAGCATGCGCCACGGTGTCCAGCAGAAGGTGGAGCCCGATGATTTTGGTGGCGCGGCCAGCATCAATTCGAACCCGAATTTGCCGGCCCCGTTGGATGAGTCTGGCAAATTTGCTTTTCCACTTTGCGATGGCGGCACCTTCATGCAGATCGCCCAGCGGGCCATGAAGACAGACTGGACCCAAGCGGAGTCGGCAAATCTTTGCCACGCTGCCGGGTTTCTTGAGGCTGATGACATCACACTCTTGAAGAGTCAGTTCATGACTGTAACAGCTACTATCTTGGATTATCAGAAGTTTTTCACATTTTTAGGGGTTGTGGAAATGATTTCACATCGATATGGACAGAGTCTTGAGAAAAGCCACCACGATCATTGGAATGATTGCTGTCCATGCATCTCTGCCAAGGAGTGGCCCCCAGAGCCGGGTAGCATCTTCAACACATCCATATTTGCTTGGTCCTATGAGGATGCAAGCTTCTGGCGTGGCAAGTCAGTGTCTTGTGCAGAGGTGGTGTCATATGCTAAGTCCATGGCCCTCACACGATTCAGGGAGGTGGGATTCAGTTTGCTTGCAAGATTTTGTCATGTTGCAAGAACCTTGCTGTAGACTAGCGGCTCTTTCAACATTTGCAAGCTGAAGCTTCCCAGCAGTGGAAATCAGTAAGAAAGAGGCTCTGAGAGCCACGTGACAAGAAAGAAAGTCTTGCGCATGTAAGCCAAATGACTTCAAATCAAAGCAAGTTTGCTTGGTATGAAAATTCAAAAAATACTAATTATTAAGGGTTTAGGGTTTAGAGTTTAGGGTTTAGGGTTCAAGGGTCCAAAAATTTGGGTGCGGCATGGACATTAATGTAAAATGACTGTTTTTTTGACAAAAAAATAAAAAACATAAAAAACAGTTTGTGGAGACCACTTCCCTGAAGTGGTCTCCACAACTGGGCGGGGGCGGGCGGGGGCAAGATCTTGTGGCGAGAAAATCAATGATTGATGTTACCGGTTTTGTGGCGAGAAAATCAATGGTTGAGGTTGCCGGTTTTGTGGCGAGAAAATCAATGGTTGAGGGTTTTAAGCCGGGGATATCAATGTTGGAGGTATTGGGCATGCAGATTTTTGTGGTCCAACCCATGGCCGTTTGCCAATTTTCTCTCCACAGTTCTCTTTCCTGTCCCGACTTCTTGTGGAGAGCCCTTCCCTGAACTGGTCTCCAGTGCCTTCTTTTACCAATACAAAGAGGGTGAAGTACCATTTGACACTTTTTTCAAATCGGGGTTGAATTGGGCAGGTATGGGGGAGACACTTGAAAAGGCTTAAGTACAGGGACTGGAGACCAGTTCAGGGAAGCGCTCTCCACAAGCCAAGTTCCATTTAAAATGATTTGTGGAGACCAAACGACCAAACGCAGAAATGAGATATTATCCAATCCCGATCCTTGTGGAGAGGACTTCGGTGAAGTGGTCGCCACAAGCCTATGTTTGGCTGGCTTTTGAGTTGATTTTCTCGCCACAAGGTTGTCTTTGCACTTGTTGCCTGTGATTTTCTCGCCGCAAGTTTGTCTTCCAGTTATGGTGCCCTGATTTTCTCGCCACAAGTTAGTGATTGAACTTAACGGGTGCTGATTTTCTCGCCACAAGATTTTCTTTCCGGTTATGGTGACTTGATTTTCTCGCCACAAGTCTGTCTTTGAACTTAGCATGTGCTGATTTTCTCGCCACAAGAATTTCTTTCAAGTTTTGATGCGCTGATTTTCTCGCCACAAGTTAGTGATTGAACTTCGTGGGTGCTGATTTTCTCGCCACAAGATTTTCTTTCCGGTTATGGTGCCTTGATTTTCTCGCCACAAGTGTGTCTTGGAACTTAGCGTGCGCTGGTTTTCTCGCCACAAGATTTTCTTTCAAGTTGTGGTGCGCTGATTCTTACTCAGCGAGTGGTTGAACTTAAAACCCGAAACTTTTTTCCAAAAAGAGCATTAACCTTTTTGGCTTGGGTCCGCGCGCGCGCGCGCCAAAACAAGCCTAATTTGAAGGCAATTTTGGCGCGTGCGCGCGGACCCAAGCCAAAAAGGTTAATGCTCTTTTTGGAAGGGTACCCATTTAGAAAGGATTTTATCGCCGCAAGTTTGTCTTTTATCTTCGCCGGTGCTGATTTTCTTGTCACGGACATGTTTTCTTTCAAGTTTCTGTGCGCTGATTTTCTCACCGTCAGCTTTTCTTTCAAATTTGATTTGGTGCGCTGATTTTCTCGTCAAAAGGCCAAAAGCTTTTCTTTCAAGTTATATATGCTGCTCTGATTTTTTCTCCATAAGCTTGTGATTGAACTTGGTGCGCATTAGTTCCTTCCCGGAAAGTTTCCCTTGGGCCTCATGACTTGAATTGAACTTTGCATTTTGCTTGCCATGAAAATTTGTCATTTCTACTTTGCAGTTTTTTCTTGGTCCACTTGTGGTTTGCCAGAAGTGTTGCCACGTCAGAATTCTTGCCAACAGCTTTCTTTTACTCAGACGGACATTCTCTGAACCAATTTGGTGGAAACAGTCAAGTCTTCTTAAGATGTGTACCGGAAGTTGAGGTGGCTGCTTTTTCCTATGTCTCCATTTTTAATTTAGACCCCTGGCAGGGCGAGATGGTGGCCGCGAGATTTGATTCTTGGCCCCCAGAGAACATGAAGCTTGCAGCCGATGGGTCGATCTTTGGTCTGCTGCAGTTCGGGGATGGGTCTCAGAAGCTCCTGGCCGCAATCATCACTTGGATCTGTCTTTTGTTAACTTGGAAAGCTCATGGGCATGACGCTGTGAAGCAACCCCTGGTGCAGTCAATGATCAAGTCGTTCCTTGCCATTCCAACGACTGTGAGATCTTCAGACACCATGGCGACTCCCTTGGATGCCATGCTGCAGCGAATCGCCCAGCAAAACGTCGCGGCCCGTGTTCAGCCGATCAGCACATTCCAATGGGCGTCTATCCTCTACAAATTCCTTGGAACCAGCGGTGGGGACGCAGAGACATTTGACGACATGCTTTCGAAGTACAATTCACATCCAATCGTCCTTGCGCACGATCGTGGAGAGTCAGGGGCAGGGAGCATCGCTTTGGACGGAAAGAAGAAGTTTGGAGTACGAAACTGGATTGAGAGATGCTGCCCGGAGGCATACCAAGTTGTGTTGAGCTCATTGCAAGATTTGCCGTACCTTCTTGGACCTTTCGGCGAGACTTTCGCCTACACGAACATGTGCTTCCTGACTTCCAAAGCATCGCTTGAAGCCAACCCAGACCCCAATGCAGTGGATGGCCCTCTTGAAGGAGAAGGCAGCGTGGAAGTGGCTTGACATTAAATAACTATTTATTTTTGTTTACCCCAGGGATTGATTCAATCACAGGGGCCAACACAAGAGGGCACTTTGGGTTTTGATTTCCCGGCAAGCTTGGGCCCTATGGCTGTGTGAAGGTGGATTGGTCTTTGACGATGACTCCGACGGCTCAAACCATGTTCTTTCAGAAGGTGAGGGCCATGTTCAGCAGAGCCACAGTTGGGATCCAGCCTTCCCAGAAGAAGCGGTACAGGTTAAGCCAAGAGGATTTGATTGTGCAGCGGAACCTGGCTGTTTTGTTCTCTCAGCTGTCAGCCTTTCTGATCCTTTTGCATTATTTCAGCAGAGGCTTTTGATGTTCTCTTATGTTCTCTTTGTATTTTTCTCGGCCGTGTAAGAAACTTAAAAGTTCTTTGCCGCACTTGGTTTTTATTTTCTTTCTCTCTCTCTCTCTCTCTCTCTTTCTCTCTGATCTTTAGCTGCTTGCCACAGGAAAGCAAAGCTGCCTGGTGAATTGGGTGCCGAGCTGGATTCAAGGTTCACATCTGGAACCAATCTCGATGCGGATTTCTTGCCGTTTCTGCAGAGTCGACCCCAGCGCATTGCAGTCTCGATGCTTCCAAGCTACAAGGTGCAAGCCCAACGTGATGCAGAAGATTCTTCAGCCATGCTTAAGATTGAGTTTTCAAGGTTTCGGGTTTCAAGGGGTGAGTTTTCAAGGGGTGATTTTCCACCTTTGCGATGCTACACACGGCAAAGGAAAAGCAGTCTCTGATTCACTGTGAAGTGCAAGCTCAGAAGGAGGCCGTTACCACTGCCCAATTCAAATTCTTTGAGACGGCCTTGAAGCAGGACCAAGCCTTGATCAGCAAGGTGCAGACTGTTCCCACCACGCTCAAAGCAAAGATGCACACCAAACTGGTGCAGCAACGTCAGTCGCAAGCTGATGCTGCTCAGAGGGCCGCCACGGGCTATCAGGAGCGGGGCAGTGGGCAATCAAGTTTCGTTCCCCCACACAGGAGGATCATAGTGATTTATTTATTATACAACCCTGTCCCAGGACTCCTTCCTCCGTGTGACTTCCGTTGCAAAGTCGGATTTGGTCATGGCAGAAGTTACCAAGATGAAGTCCCAAGTTGTGACAGGGCTTATGTTTTTAACTTTCGTTTTTACTTCCGACTCCCCCTTCAAGATTTTGAATGCGATAGCAGCAGCCAAAGTCGCTGTTTTCGAACATGTGGATCTGAGGCATCCAACGCCAAGATCCCGCCGGATGAAGTGGCTCTTTTGGGGTGGTGCGACTTCAACGCGCCATGGGCGCGTACAAAGGAGAATTGTTTGACTTTGTGCAAGTCAATCGCGGCTATCTCGGAATCGAGCCCCAAGTTGGCGGCCACCGTGGTGCTGCTGCCCGACAACCCTCGGGATAGCAACCCCAGAGGATTATATGACGAAGAGCGGCAGCTGTTTGATGAGCTCTACTCATTAAACCAAGCCTGCGAGGCCCGCTTCATGGAGTGCTTTGGGCGTGAGTCGAAGCGTGCTGAAGCGAAAAGCAACAGCAGACGCTGGGGTGCAGGGCGGGTGATCACCTCCAGCTCAATGCTCAGTGAAAAAAACTGGCTGGACTCGGAGCTTTGTGTATCCGGCAGGCCTGTCGGCCCGAACGAGATGCAGGAAGGAGCACCAATCGCCCTGTTGCCGAAGACAGCGGCCTTGCTGATCCCAGAGAATTCTTCCCCAGCTGCTCTGTCGTTGAGTTAAAGTTAATGGTTTCTATTCTATGGCATGAGCTTCACGAGATAAGTGTGTGGGCCAAATTTCAAATTCGTCAAACGGTGAAAAGATCCATTTTCATTTTGGTGGACAGAGCCGGGTTCTGCCATTGGTTTCAACAAATAGATGTTTGATTTGGTTGCTACGACCTTTCTTGCTCCCCATCCACATTCAAAATTGCAGAAAGTAGGACCTTCCAAACATCTGGATTCCTCAGGATGCTGTTCGCATCTCGGACCGTTTGAGACCATCGGCCGAACAAGTCAGTGCCCAGAAGGGCTGCAAAAGACTCGAAATGCTCTTGGAGTCGGTTCTGCGCTACACAAAGTTCAAGGCCGTTCCCATCATCAATTTGACTGGATACGTGGAGGATTTGGCAGTGGCGGCAGCTTTCCTGCCCATAATGTGCAATGTTTCTTTTTTCTGCAACTCAGACTTCTTTAAGGTCTCGATTTTTGAACCATGACCGGGGATTTGGCTGAGGTAGCCACCTTGCGAACAAAGTCTGCCCCGCCTGCACCAGATAGTGGCCTGGCCATGCCTTTTGACAGGTTGTACTACCTTTCTGTCCACACACTGGACAACAAGGAAGGGGTGCAGTACGCGAAGTCACGCGTGACCCGGGAGCTTTTGGACATGTGGGTTGACAAGAAGTTCAGCTTTGCTTGTTTGAGCTTCAATGATTCTGAGCCAACTCTGAGCGATACTGATGCTTGGCTTTGCCATCATGATGTGTTCCCTTGTTCTGCAAATGTTTGATCTTTCCCCGGTGTTCGATGATGGGGTTACATTCAGCTTCCTTGGTGCAAGCTTAGGAGAAGAGCGCCATTGATGCCTTCAAGTATTACGAGAACCCGCAGTCTATGGACTTGCAGGTCCTGACCCAGGTGGGCAATGAGTTTCGGATCCACCCTGATCAACAGAGGCAGTGGACGCAGCTGGGAGGCGAGTACGGTGCCAAGCTCCTTGATTCCAGGAAGTATCCCCTTTTTTCATTTTCCAACCGGTTCAGACTCAGAATCAGATGAATCAGCCATTACGTTTTTCAAGTTCAAGATCAAGTTCAATTTATGTAATCCACTGCTGTGTAAATAAAGAAAGCCGCCTGCAGGTTCGAAGAGCTCCAAAAGGATCACACTGACAAATTTCAGAACATGTTGAAGAATGTGCTCCAGTCTGGCAGCATTACCGTTACCGTTGAAGAAGCTGCTGCAGCAGTTGCTCAAGGTGCAGATGGTGGCGGTGAGGACGGATCCCAGTCAGAGACCATGAAGAGTTTTGAGACCGTGATGGCCCTTGAGGCAGCTGATGGTCCTTTCCTTGCTCGGTGCGTTTCAGAAGTGGCAGGTATCGAGATCATCAAGGGCAAGTCTGGCCAAATCTATTTGCTGTCAGACAAGGACCGCATCATAGCGAAGAACACGCTGATCGGCGGCTTTGGCACGGGCAAGTTGCCAGCCAGCATCCTCTACTGTTTTTACTTTATTGCAAAACAGTTTTGATTGACCCCTTTCAGAATTCCATCGCCAAAAGATCGGAACTGGGTTTCATGTCGATCACCATTATTAATGAAGCCAAAGGGTACTTGCCAGTGACGACGGAAAATGTCGATGAAAGCAGAAAAGTTTTTCTGGATTTGGCTTTGGGGGACAGAACCCAGATCCAGATCGACATGCAGAGCCTCAATGCCGACATGACTTCCTTCGACATTATGTCCCTGTACAAATATTTGACAACGGTGGAGCGCCAGAAACGGGTCACTACTCACAGTGTCTCATACACCGAGATCACTCGCCTGAGCAGCTCGTCAGGCCAAGATTCGTTCAAAGTGGAGCCGAAGAACGCCCACTTCTACCAGACAATTCCAGATTCTGTTCTGTTGCGGAGTCTTTTTGATTTTTGATGTTTCTTCCCCCTGCTTGTTACTTTCTTCTGGCCTGGGAACTTGATTTGAATTCTTGCAATCAACTCGATGCTTGAATGAGGACCTTACAAAGGCCCTCACTTGCAAAAGCATTTTCTTCGATTCATTCAAGAAGATTGCATCTGGGACCGGGCTGATGACAGCCTTCAGATTCCGAACTTCAGCTTGGCTTCAGTGGAAATGATTTTTTCTGTGCTTATCAGGTGGTCATGAGCGAGGTTTTTTCTGTCAGTTTTCATCCATTCCTTTGAGGTTTTGACCGCGTGCATGCAGTCACCAAAGTTCAGAAGCCCTATTGCTTTGCAAAGCGGGCGATCAGCTTGGAAGCGAGCAAACCTTGTGCCATGGGAAGCACAGGTGGGCAGTAGTAGACTGTGACCCGAAGTCTAGTTGTGGCTTTTGACAATTGCTGGCATGGCCTGTCATGTCATGAGTTGTTCTAAAACTGGTTTATACTGGTTTAGAGACATCCTCCCCTATCGTGTCACTCATTGGTGCCTGCCAGCATTGGGCAGTTAGTTTGAAGTGCCTGCCACCGTTGATTTCTTCGGCCACGTGCCGGCAGCTGCTTCCAAAAGACAGTGAAAATCACCGCCAATTTTCAATGACAAGCCCGCCAGCTTGATAGTAGGGAACTTGTTTACTGCTCGATTCAGCTTGCCAACAACTTGAGGAAGCAGTGTGAGTCACACCGTCTTCAGCCATTTTCTAGGATCATGACTTCTGAGTTTAGGGACTCAGTAAGATTGGAGGGTCACCGCCTGTGGCGCCTGGGCAACATTTGTGATGATGGCGACTGCCCCACAACACCTCCTGCAAGGGAGCACGATGGGCACTCTCCTCTTGGCCAACCCGGCCCCATAGCCCTGTCCGACGATACCACTGAGCCAGAGAACGTGGACTTCTTTGGTTATGGATCGGAAGAAGAAACTGAGAAGAAATCGGGAGTGAAGCAACCGCTGGAATGTCCTGCGGAACCTGCTGCTGCTAGGCCCCTTACTGATGTGACAGATACTTTACAAGCCACTACTGATGAGGAAGTTCCTGAAGATGACAAGCTCAAGGAAGGTGACAACAAGAAGAACACGACTAAGAATGCCCCGGTTTTGAAAAAACGCCCAGCTGCTCGCAAAGAGGTGATCAAACGGCCTTCGGCCCACTTCAAGTCTGCAGTTGAGCCCGCCGAGAGTGAGGCCGGTCCACCTGAATTTTCTCCAAGTCCTTCGAAGAAACGTCCAGCAGCCAGTCAACAGGTTGAAGATGCTGGTGACTCTTCAGGTCACCCCCCGGAGTTGAAACGTCCAGCTGCCAGCCGAGAGGCTGACGAATCCGGACCGCTGACGCCTCCAGATTCCGAGCCTGCACCGAAAGCAGCAGCAGCCCTGAAGAAGAAAGCCCCCAAGTCTGCCAATCTACCACCTTTCAAGCCACAGTTTTGGAAATGGGAGGAACGAGTCGAAGGGGACTCCAAGTGGAAGGAGAGCAAGCATGGGAGCTGGAAGGCGCGGAGAAATTTTCTTGTCGTGTTAAGGGTGGGTCGTCCATGTCTAACCCCAAATTTTGCCTTTGAGATTTATTTGTGATCAATGGGTTCCTGTTCAGGTCCGTGAGTATGTCCGGGATGTTGGGGACCAAGCCGGACAGAAGTGGCGCATCTTTGAAAGCGGCGATGGCAAGACTTTCAAGTCCTTCAAGACTGCTGCAAACGCCGGCTTCATCCCCATTGAGGACTCGGATGTTGACTGACCGGCTGACCCGCCGATAGTTGCTGCTAGTCTTGGATCTGATCTTGCGTCCAAGAGCAGAAAAATGTCAAAGCTTATAGGGTGGTATGAGAGTTGATTGTTACAGCAACAATCCCAAGTTGCATGACAGCCTTTTGTCTTTGAAGTGCCAAGGGTTGAAGTTCCGTCCCAGACTCAGCAATGTCACTGATTCAATCTCTGATTCATCCGTAGGTTTGTGAAAGCATCAAACTTAAAGGTGGTTTTTGGCAGATGGCTTCTGACTCCGAGCTGCGCTTCCTCCGAGCTGATTCGCTTGGAGATGTCAGAGCTGTGAAGTTCGAGGATGTGGAGGCGATGAAGGGGGCCCTTGCAGCGATGCACCTACCAGATAGCATTGTCATTCGCTGGTATCGCAGCTTTGTTGGCGACCTTGACCCAATCGGAAATGTCGTGCTGTTACTAGGAGAACCAGGTACGCTTGTCACTGGGAGCCAGCAACCCGTTGACCGCCAGCCTTACCATGTGACGATTCTCATCCTCAATGATTAGTATTATGTTGAGCTGGGAGTTGGACGATGTTTTTCTTTTTTTTCAAAGGGGGCAGTATCATATCACGATATGAACCCATCCTCAAGCACAGGATTCTGTTTCGGAACTACCTTGCCCTGGTGGGGCCTGACTGTGCCTCGAAGATGAATTTCAAGACCGTTTCCCAGTTGAGTGCCGCAGTAGCCTCCTCCGATGTCCAGACTTTTGTGAGTGGTGGCGTTTCAGACGAGAGGACCAGTGTCAATGTCACTACCACACTGTATCTTAGCATTTTGCGTGCGATTGTTCACATTCAGCTTTGCCGTTTTCCACATGAAGTACTTCTCAGTCTTATAACTTTCTTCATGAACGATCCTTAGTTTCTGAGTTGGTGGTCAGCTTTACACTTTGCTGCGCTGTTAGCTTCACTTGCAAGGCATGGGCAGCCTTTTGAAAGTGAGTGCACGTGCGTTGCTTTCGTTTGCAGCGATGCCTTGAATACGGAAGATGAGCCCAGGGTGTCCATGAAAACTTTTAAAGGTCCAGGTGGAGAAGATCGACCTGTAATGGAGGTTGCAGTGTGCCGGGAGAAATTCATTTTGTTGAATCACGCTGTGGGCATGTGATTGCCCTGCGGCCTGCTTGAAAAGGTCCCGGTGAAATTTTTGAGTCAGAACCAGCTCAAAGAGCTCTGAGCCACAGGATGGAAACTGTGAGTTTGCCAGTCAGCGCCAGCGAGATTGAAATCTAGTGGGAAAGAAACCGATTTTTCTGGTTGATTCTTGATGTTTATTTTCGTTTGCTTGCATGGCACCAAGGTGTTGGTGTCAAATGGTAAAAAACTTTCTACAGGACTCCGCTGTGTGCTTTCCAAAAAGTTGCCAGTTTTGTTAGGTGTTGGTGCCGTGCAACATGATTGGGGTCGCGGCAGCCACAAGTTGAAGGCACGCGCCTCTGGATGTACGGCAGGCTAGTTAGGGTGGGGTGCCTTGAACCTAATAAGCCTTTAAAACCCTCAACCGCAAACCCTAAACCGTAAAGCCCTCACTAAGCCCTTTATGAACCTTTATAACTTCCCTAAACCCTAAACCCTTAAACCCTAAACCCTAAAAACCTGAGCCCTTAACCCTCATTGTAAAACCTTTAGCTTCAACCTTCAACATTCAACCCTAAGCCGTCAAACCTTAAGCCCCTTAACCCACCCTAAACCGTCAAGCCCTAAACCCTTCAACCAAGCCCTATTAAGCCGTAGTAAACCTTCTCCCTCTCAACCCTTACAGACTCAGACCCCCGAACCAAAGTAAAGCATGACAACTTCGAACGGGGTTTCTGAGAAAGGTTTAGATTCTAGGCAGAATATTTCTACTTTGATGTCAACCTCAGCTCTTCAAAGTCTTTGCGTGAAATATGGCACCTGGGACAATCGGGATCCAACTTGGCCAGCCAAGCTCAGGCCCAACGCATTTCTTCTCTCCATACTGAGGGGAAAGCGCTGACTGTGATGGGAATGCTGCAATAAATCGCCACTCCAATTTTCTTGTTGGCAAAAACAGCCAGTTTACAGGGATGCACGTGGATCCCAGTGGGGTTGGTCTTTCAGTTCGTAATGAAAAAAAATATATATGAATTTTGCCTGTTTATCAAAACCATTTTTGGTGTCACCTCGCCGGCACGTGGACCAACCATTTGCAAGAGAAAGATGTTTGAAAAAAGGGAAACATAATTTCGGGAGCGTCTTGCGCATATCAGGGGTGACCCGGCACTTCACAAACCCAGGCCCAAAGCATTAACATTTTTGAGATTTTGGGAAACAAGGGAAGTTATAGCGCTTTGAATTCGACATAATTCATTCAACCGCTCGAGCTCCAGTCCAGTGACTGTCCCGTCGTTCCGCCTTGAATAATTGTGAGTTCAACAAAAATAAGGAAGTCCAAACTTGTTACAATAATATATTGTCTAATTTCAGCTAATTTCACATTTAATTTACAACATTTGTATGCTGCATAACTTCTGTATCTAATTTGTCAATAAATACATATATATATATATATATTTTTTGTATTTCTTCACTCACTTGTATATGCATTTTCCTGACTATGTATGTATACTTTATGTAATAAGATTGTCATTGTTCAATGTCAAGTCTGCCTGACCAAAAAATGCATTTTATGCGCCCAGAATGTGAAAACACATATCGTCGCTGTCAGGTTGGCTGATCGTTTTCAGTAATAAATGCCGAACGCATACAGAATTATTATAAAACGGTTTCTGTAAATCAAATAGCATGTATTCTTTTAATTTTTATTTTCAACATCTTATAGTTTTCGATTCAGATTCGGTGACGTTCAATAGCAACGTTCAGAGCCTTATAGCTGGAAAGCTATCAGTAGCAACGTTCAGCTCCGCAGGGGTGGGGCATTTAAAAGCGGGCTTTATATCATAATGCCCCTGAACTTAAATACAGAGCAGCGGCGGCTAAGAGAGGGAGGCAGCTCAGAGCAGAAGCGAGTCAGAAGTAACAGTAAGTAGCCCAGATAAGAAGCTGATCAGAGAAGAAGTCGCTGAAAGAAGAGTACCTCAGCAAAAGAGGTGGCCCAGTGAAGAAGTCGTAGCCAACAAAGAAGCCGTCGTGTTGCCACTGATTACTGTTACCATGCATCGGCTCCTGGCAATCATCTTGATTTCATCCCGTGGACCCTGAGCCACATATTATATCAAAATACTGCGTGTCCTGTTTACAAGGCAGCATGCTACCAATCGCAGCACCAGAAGTGACATGGCAAATGTGGTTGACAGCCAGCCAGGATTGAAAGCACAGCTGCCATGAAACCACTTTTTGCCACGAAAGTAGCATTGAAGCTTTGTGGCTTATGGCGACCGGAAGGGAAACTAGGGAGGCCCTTTTGAGCGAAGCCGGTTTTGAGAAGGTTTTCCGGACCCAGAATTGGGTCCGTCGGAGGAAGCTGTGTAGATGATT
>Ga0126342_10005583_pt1 | contig 22010 bp, 23 predicted proteins | sample Cyp1metagenome_FD_92528 | JGI IMG/M metagenome (GOLD analysis project Ga0126342, IMG submission 92528) | Coral microbial communities from Lord Howe Island, Old Settlement Bay, Australia - Cyphastrea 1 metagenome | ecosystem: Host-associated > Invertebrates > Cnidaria > Coral ... | reverse complement strand
TATATATATACAATAATAATAATAATAATAATGATAATAATAATAATAAATATATATATATATGATATACATTCAAAAACACACGACACACACACACAGACACACACACACGCACATATGTATATATATATTATACACACCAAATGACCAGCGTTTTGTCGAAAAAGTTGGAACCAGCAGTCATGTGCCCAGCTGAAGGTTGTGGTGATTCTTCCAAGCTCAGTGGATGAGCTGCATCTGGGGGGGCGGCAGAAGCGCAAGATCTATCGCTCATCCTTCAAAGAGGCGCAAAGAATGAGCGCCGGGCCGGAGCATGTTTTTCTTGGCTGATATACCATACGGTCATATAAGTTATTAAGTTGTATATGTTTGTACGTCTGTGTGTGTGTGGATTGTACTTGTGTTTGCATATGAAAATCGAAAGTGTACTATTACAGGTCTATATGTATATTATATATATATATCCAAAAATGTTGGCAAGTTTGGAAAATGGACGGATATGGACGGATGGATGGATAAACTTAGGAGCCGCCAATGGATCAAAGGCAATTTTTGTCGCCAGTTGCCCTGCAGGATTACATGCACTTACCCTTCTCTGAGCTGTACGACAGGATGGCTGAGCTCCATTGGGAAGTCGAAGACGTCAATCCTTGATGCAGTTGAAGTCCTTGAGTTGTTCGAGTCCAGTCACGGAAGGTGGAGAACCTGGATATTGTGCCATTGTAGCGATACGCATTGACGAGGTCACATCAATCAGTGGGTGCAAGCGGAGGACGCTGCCTTGCGTGGTTGAAGAAGTGGTGAGTAGCGACGCGTTCGGTTCAACCAAGAATCGTGCTGCGAACCAGGAAAAGGCTCATTTCCATTCATTTCTGACGTTTTTGATAGATACTAGTATAGATGTTGTGATCGTGTTTGCACTACAAAGCAGATTCGTTCTGAAAGCCGGTAAATATTCAAAACGCAAAAGAGCATAGGAGCCATAGAGATGACGAGAAAGTCCTCAAGCCACAAACTCCACAAATTCAAATCACTAGTTTGGGAATCGCGCCAGGTGTTCCAGCAGCTGCCCCAGTTGTGTACATGGCCCTTGGATGCCCTTGATGTGAGACTGTAGCGAAATGACGAAGAGGTTAATGCCAGCTCGCTCATGTGTGGCCAGTGGAACAAACCATTTACTGACAATTATACATATATGTAATTATATTATAGTATATGCGGTATATATATATATATGGAAAGAAAAATAGATTAGATAGATAGATAGATAGATAGATAGACAGATAGATAGATAGATAGATAGACAGATAGATAGATAGATAGATCGATAGATAGATAGACAGACAGATAGATAGATAGATAGGTAGATAGATAGATAGATAGGTAGATAGATAGATAGGTAGATAGATAGGTAGATAGGTAGGTAGATAGATAGATAGGTAGATAGATAGATAGATAGAGATAGGTAGATAAGTAGATAGGTAGATAGGTAGATAGGTAGATAGGTAGATAGGTGGATAGGTAGATAGGTAGATAGGTAGGTAGATAGATAGATAGGTAGATAGGTAGATAGGTAGATAGGTAGATAGGTAGATAGGTAGATAGGTAGATAGATAGATAGGTAGATAGATAGATAGATAGATAGATCTATCAATACAAAATATCATGTTTGTGGCACACATAACTTTTTAAAAATTTGTCCGTATGGCATCCCGTGCTTGACGGCTTCCTGTTCCGCTGAGGGGCCTGGAGATCACGCGCTTTTTCGAGCCGCTCGGGAGGTGGCCTTTGGGCCGCAACGGCATGGTGGAAATATGGAAAATGGATGGAAAATGGAGATGTTTTTTTCAATTCCCTCGGCCATGCTTGAAGAATGAAGCTGTCAAAAGTCTTTGTTGGTTGGGGGTTCTTTTCCTTTAGCGTTTGACTCTAAAGTTGGGCCAGCTTTGGCTGCCCAGCCTTCCACGCGGGACACATTCAAATTTGGGTTGTCTCAAAATTTGAATCCCAAAAGAAAACATGTTTTGACACCCCATGTTTTCCATTTCGAAGTGCCATGTTTGTCCAGTTTCAGGTCGTTTCAGGTCCCCCCCGACCTTGAGACCAACCCCAAGTCGGGCGCGAGGGCGACACAGGGGTGCTGGAGCGTTTGCTCGGAGACCGCTCGGGTAGCCGATTGACTGAGGAGCGGTGCCCCACATACCCCGCCATAGCCATAGCCATGGGTTTCTGGTCTCAACGTAGATGATCTGACCGTCATTTAAAGTGAAGGATGTTTTTGAGGGAAGTTTTTGGACTTGCCTGCTAGTTGGGATGGCCAAGTGAAAGCCTGCAGTGCTTGTAGAAGCATAACGATTGTCTCAACATACACCTCCCAGAACTGCAATTTTATTGTGGATATTGTGGGAAGTCGACGAAAATTGCAATTTCTCAACCATTGGATTTTAGGCCTCCAGATTTTGAGGCAATCCCATACGATGGTCGCAAAATGTTGAAATGCTTGAAGCAGCTGTTGTTATTAAGCCATTCCTCAGCAACTACTGGGAATGCTGAGGGCTTAGCCTGCCACGCTAATTGTGCAGGACCTCGCGCCCAACGGCGATTCCTTGCTGCATGCCGCTGCGTGGTGCGCGTGCGTCAGTTGGGAGAGTTCAACAAGTTGTTCCTGGCAAATACGCTGAGATCTTATGGGTGATCAATGGTGATCATGTTTTTCCCCATGTTATACAACATTTTTGAGGGTATGCCTTATTTTCAGATACCCAAAGGATCAAAATGTAGTGTGAGTCCTAGGGACCTTTCTTGCCACAAAATGTATGGTATGCATTGGTATGCAAAATATGTATACAGAATGCATCCCACTCCAGCCAGGCATGGACAGAGCCAAGTGGCACAGATGCTTTTGGCCCGGGACCATCCAGCTGGGCAGCCCAGCCGATCTTTTGCATGGCTTTTGATGGGTTTGCATGATGGCAGCTTTGCACTTTTTGGGGAAATTGCCAAATCCCATGTTCCATAAGGGATGTCCTTTGCCATCAGCCGAAGCCTAGAACTGAGCCAGTCTTGCCACGTGGCTCAAGCCATCAAGCCTCGATTTGACCATGGTTGATCTCATGGCAAAATCTCTGACCCTATGGGCCCCAAGCTGCAGCTGAACCATGAGAGAGAGGATCACGTTTGGATCACTTGGAGGGTTTCTCCAGAGGAGTTGGAAGCAACCCATCTGGCAGAACTTGGCACCCACAGTGGCACAGCTCCAGGCCGGTGACTCCGCGATAGATGGGATGGAAGATTTCACGCCAGTGGGAAAGATCACGGGAAAACGTTGGTGTGGTTTATCCTATTGTAATCAAACTTGGAAAAGAGCTTGGCAATTGAAAAGCCACGAGTTTCCTTGTGTTCAATAGGTAAATCAGCTATATGTCGAATATGTAGATTTCGAAATAATATGGTAGCCGGCGAGGCCTGCATGAGAACATCTCCTTCCACGTCACTGCGACTCTGGCGGCTGGTCGCTGGCGGCCGCGCTTGCAAGAGCCAGCAGCGTGGCTCCGAGGGACTATGGATAAGCAGAGGTGGTCACTGGGTGAAGGGATTCAACCCCACAAAGGTGATCCTAACCAGGGGTTCAGGAAAGGCTTATTGACCAACCCAAGAACAGTTGGGTCAATCACTGTTGCCTATTTACGGCTATTTAATGCGGTCCAATACATTTTAATACTATTATACAAGTTTTGATCAGTGGTGAAAACCCCAGTTTGACGTTGCATGATTGGGGGGTTGCGCGTAAGTATGCTTAAGTTGTTTAGTGGATGCATCATGATGGTCATGATTATGTTCATCCTATGGATGATCAACACACCCCAGTAAAGATCCAGTGTATATACTGTACATTAGTTTTGCAATGGTGTTCAACAATGGTTGATGAAAAGGCGAACAATGTGCTAAATCATCAGCAGAGCGGGGATTAACCATCCATAAGTGGGGATGCAGTCAACATGAAGACATTGAGATTTGATGATTGTATCATGAATAGATAGAGTGGGAATAATAAAACATCCACAAATGGAGATTCACAAATTCACAAGCAATAAATTGGTTTTTGTTGGGGGTGTATCATGTCTAGTCCATCAGCCCCTAAATTGTAAAAGCTATTCCAGATGAGATATGGTTTACCTGTGGGGCTACAAAAAAGTCATGGACTTTGGACTTTTGTAGCCCCGGTCTCCACTCATCGAACTTCACAGTGTTCCATCAGATCTGGGGCATTACATCCCGAGAGGCTGACATTGGCATTCGAAGGCAACGGTCACACACAAGCGGAACTCGTACCTGAGCGATGTGCTTTTCCAACTCTGGACCCGGGGGACTGCCCGGATGCCTCCCTTCAGCTCGTGGTTCTTTGGATTGTCGCCTGATTTGGTGCAGGGGTTGGGTTTCGATGTGTTCTTTGGTTTCTGTGGTGGCCATGATTTGCCCAAGGGTTTGAGACTGTTGGCTATAAGAATGCTGTTCCGGCAATGTGGCACAGGTTCAGCCCCAAGATATTCGCCCAGCTGAAGCCGGTCGTTTCGTTTTTGGTCAAGCACTTGGAAAAGGACAAAGCAGTCAGGTCTTGGAAGTTAGAGATACCATCACCGGGCGTCGGGATTTGGTCGCAAAACTCAGCGACAAGTATGAACTACTGCAGGAAGCGATGGTTTTGAAAGCACTGCAGGGGTTGGAAACTTTTCCAGATTTCATTGGGCTTTTCGCTGGTGACCAGCCGGAAACGCAGCGCTTTTTGGTGCTGCAGCGCTTTCATGGAAGTTTGGAAGACCTGCGAAAAGATGCAGATCCCATCGATGTGATACCAACCGTTGGGATCCAAGTTCTTGCGCAGCTGCGAGCGATGCATCAGTTGAACTTGGCACATGGAGATTTGAAGACCAAGAACATGGCGGTGGTTAGCGTCAAACCGCTAAGGATTCTTGGAACCCCATCCTTCCATCAAAAACAATATGGGTCCACAAGAAGATCAAGAAGTAAACCAGCACCCATTATCAACCATAGAATGGGGTTATTAAATAAATAATTAATCATATTAATCTCAAGTAGGGGGTACCCAGTAAGAAGATCAGAAGCCTCAAACCGGGGGTGATTTGTTATTGTGGATCGCCCATTGTTTTGTTACAGTGCAGCGCCATGACCTCACCCCCAAGATCCCCTGGGGGAATCTGGTGATTTGCAGTGCTTAATATCCAGTGAAGGCAATGTTTAAAGACGTAAGCCGCTTACCCTCTGGTAAACTAACATAGCTATTGAAAATGACCATTTATAGTGGATTTTCCCATTAAAAATGGTGATTTTCAATAGCTATGTTAAATTACCAGAGGGTAAGCCAAACATTCGAAAGATTCTTGAGGATCAGCCTCATTGATTTTGGCTGCTGTCGGCCCTTCCGGGTGTCCAGCTACTGGGTGTACCCACGCTCCAAAGCTGCAGTGGGCACCACTCGCTTTTGTGCCATCCCGGCTCACCACGGCGAGCGCTCTCCCCGCTGTGATCTGGAATCGCTGGCCTATGTCGCTTGGTTTTGATAATAAGATATATAATATACCAGGTATGGCGGTATCACACGAGAAAGCTGATGGAAGAACGGATTGGATGCCCCAACTGAGTTCATAAGCGAATTCACAGTGGTAATGCGAAGCACTATAAATGCCCCAGCTGTGTAACATTCTGAAATTTCATTCAACTTCACATGCCGGTGCATTTGACAATCAATTTGAGTCAAGGTGCTTATATATTTGGCTTCGGGGCACCTACCTTGGCAAGGTCTTGTGGCGCAGAGCACTCGGGAGCATAGCCTCCAAATGCTCGGAGACTGGAACTAACTTGAGGTATTTCCAGTGGAATAAGACTGATATACAATCATTTGGATTCATTTGGATCGTTTGAAGTGAAGAGGGTTGCACCTTTGAGTTGCCATTCGATTCTCCAAAGCTATGTTGCTTCAAGTGGCCTCTTGCCAACAGATTTGATTTAATTATATAGCTGGATTTAGCTGGTGGTTTCAAACAGTGTTTGCATATGTGTTGCATATCTTCAACCAGATTTGGGATGTTACATGATTTTTCATGATTTTTCCATGTTTTACGGGGTTGATACCTCCAACCAATGTGTTTTTTCAACTTTTTTGGGGGACTCCAGCAGTCATGCTGCATGCCTTCAGCTTCGTGAGGAAAGAAGCAGGACTTTGGGGCACTGGAGAGACACATTCGAAGTTCCGTCCCTGCGTTGGCATATGCCTTGCAGCTTGGTTTTTGTCCATTGTTTTGTCATGTTTTGTCCATGGTTTTGTCATGTGTCATTATACCCCATGAAAATATTGACAGATTTGATTGTGTGTGTGACTTTGATGAATGCAAGTATATTGTGATTTGGCCTTTGTTAATACATGATAATATAATATATACTACAATGTAACATTATAATGTAATGTAACATAACATAACGTAGCATTTAAAAAAAAGTATATATATATATAATATAATGTAATATCATTTTATAGTATACTGTAATATAATATGTTATAATATAAAATGCTGTTACATAATATACTTTAATATAGTGTAATATGGTATAATATAGTGCTATTATATAATGGACTATAATATAGTGTAATATAGTATCATATGGTGTGCTATGTGGCTTGGTATCCAATTCCGACTGCATGATACATGGATTTGATATAATAGAGAGAGAGACATATATATATAATATTATATACACACATATGTACACATATGCGTGTGTGTGTGTGTTCATTTACAGGAGATTGATGTTTGGATGCGTTTGAAACTATTTATATGTGTGCAGGCTTGGGTGTTCCCTTGTGCAGTTATGCGTGGTGGACAGCCATTTCAGGGTTGAGGTTTCCCTCAGAGGCCGGGTCCTGTTTTTCAGGACGGAAATGGCATGGATTTGTCGGAACCTCTGCATGGAAGAGGAACCACCATATACCGAGCTTCAAAATCTGCTCGAAGCCGGCTTGCCAAGTTGATTCGATGCACCACATTCCACTGATGAACGTTGCGTTGAGGACTGGAAAATGCCCGGGAAATCGGAGAAGCTTGGCTGTGCAGCAGCTCTTGGAAGCAGCAGAAAGATACCAATAGCAATGCAGGGCCAAATGTTTGCTGAAGATTGCACGCATGCTTCAGTGCTACGACAGGCAAGCCGCGGCAAGCCTAGAATCCGTATCTATCCAGCAGATGAAACGTCTTGATGAAGCCTTGCTGGAGAGCCGACAGGATGTCTTGAAAATGGCATTGGCTGCGTGTTGAGATGGACCAATGGAATTGGTCGGTGCCTGGAAAACGGACTTTTGCGCTGTGATGCCTTCAGTGCGCCTGAGATTCCCCAGGAGTTTTTAGCATATGTAGCCATATGGAGGTTTCCTGAAATAGGGGTAAGTACCCTTAAATGATCCTTTATAAATGGAATATAAATGGATTTTCGATTATAAACCATCCACTTTAGGGATCCCCCCTTTATGGAAAACCCCCCATATCAAGCTTGAGGGGCGACCCTTTTCCGGTGGATATCACAGTGCTTTCCGTGGGCAGCGTCCAGGTTGGATACTCCTCGCGCAATCGTTCCGCAAAGGCCTCAGGTCAGGTTGACGGCAGCTGAGGAGCGGCAGCTGAGGAGTGATGATGGTCATGGTCATAGCCTCATTCAAGTTTGTCGACTCAAGTATTATATATATATAATTACATACATACATACATACATACATTACACATATATCATATGTCTATATATATATATATAGATATACACAGGTTTATATATATATATGTGTGTACTATATTATGTATATATATTTATATAAATACAATTATCTATGTATCTATCTATATATTCTGTTCATTCTTGTTCAATACATCCGAAAAAGATCCAAACATATGGACTCCCCAGTGGTTTGGATGAGCATCCCCCATATACAAAACATGATTTTTTTAAATTGAAAAAAAACTATCTACTTTCTTGGATGTTTTGACTGTAGCATCACTACTTTTGCAGCCCAAATTGCCAAGGCTCCCTTGCACTATGCCGCATGGCAAGGCCACGTGGAGGTGGCTAAGGCCCATTCCGTGTTGGGTTCCAGGGATTGTTTTCAAGTAACCCCAATGCTTCAGGTAGCTTTTTGCCATCATCCTTGATCCCTTAACAATCCCTTGATCCAGTTTGGGACCCAAGTATGTTTTTCTTTTTGGAGGGGATTGCTGGGGCGGGACAATTTCATGGTCATTGATGTGTGGCGGTTTCAAAAAGCCCCAGAGATGAATCCAAGCCGAGTGTCCCAAAATGCAGAGCTTAACACTGCAGGTGCTGATCGATGGCCAGGCGGGTTCTACCAGATGGGCCATGATGGGCCTGTCTGAAATGATTGGACAACTACAAAATTCTGTGTTTGATCTACCATTTTTTTTTTGAAGACTGCAATCTTTAAGAGTATGCCGTATACCGCATACCACATTGTTTTGTAATTGACCCAGATGTTCTATATACCGACTCTATCCATCCAGCAGCAGAGATTGATTAACGCATGTGTCTTAATGTTTGTCGACAGTTGTCGGATGGTGTTGTCGTTGGGTTGGACAGGATTATATAAGTGGAGATCCTCGAGTATGCTTCCGACGTTTGTTAGTGCTTTACCAGTATATAGATACATCAAGTATAAAAATTGATATTTGATATATGTAACATTATGTAACCACTATTAACCACTATATAATTTGTTGGTGCTTTACCAGTATATAAGTCAAGTAGCCACTAAAGCAAGGACTAGTCAAGGGAGTCTTGTTTGCCTTCTCCAGGGAGGATTGTTTCACCAGCACCAGGCGAACTTGGAGCAACGGATGCATGGGGGTGACACACCTCTCCATCAGGCAGCTCCTGATGGCTTTAGTCGGGTCGAGTCTGGGTCAAAAGAAAACTTTACAGAAATAACCTCAATTTCATTCAAATTTCGGTTGATGACTCCGATGAAAATTAGACGACTTTGTTCTATTCCTTGTTTTAGATGTTTTGGGATGTTCACCATAGCACCAGGCCAAAGGGGATGTTCACCAGGGTACCAGGGCTGGGAAAAAAATCGCCCCCCAATGTAGCTTCATGTGCTCCTCTACAACCCGCAATCATGGGGAAAGGTTTCGTGGCAAAACACTGGGTTAATCCTGTGTTTGCGATGGTTGACAAGTCAGCGGGTTGTTTTGCGCCAAAGATTGCAAGGTAGAGAGGGGAAGAGAGCTGAACATCTAGGTCGTTCTTACAAGTCCTCAAAAGTAGCCATGAACTACGATTTTTATATGTAGGGACGTGCTGAAACACCATGTCATCGGCCATGCTGATGGATTGGGGCTCGAAATTTGATGGGTTCGTATACCAAGAATAGATGGGCTTCCTCTGAAGCAATTGGTCTCGCGTCCAGGCCGCATGGCAAGGTCATTTGCCTATGCTGCAACTGCTGACGGACCGAGGTGGGATTTTGGCATTTTTGGCTACAGTGCAAGAATATAGCAAAAATGGTGTGCATAGATGAATAAACGTGTAAAAAGAAAACATCCACTTCAGTTAACCTTTCCATAGATGCAGCCTGAATTGCATCATCCCGAGTGTTCAACCAGCTTCGACCTGTAGTCGGACGGGCTCTGGCAGGTGCTTCGGTCTTTGCCCTGAAGGCGTGGGCCATCAGGGCCCAGGGAAATTTAGAGCGACTTGAGAAAGATAGACCCAACATGATGATAACTGATAACTCTATATATAACTGTAGTAGATGTAACAAATACAAGTACCGCGCAAAACGGTGGCGGAAGTTTTAAAGATAGGAGCACTATAGGAAAGGTTGAGTTGTTGGAGTGTCAATGACGGAGTGACAAGTGGTTGGAGTGTAGGATGTTTGACTGCCATGTTCTGTTGATCTTCCTGATGAATTCAGAATAATTCAGAATATCATTACAGTACATATTCGTTGTTTGTCTATTTGTTCGTTTATCTGATTTATTTGACTGCCTATCTACCCGTCCATCCATGTTGTCTATCTTTTGTTCTATCTATTTTTCTGTCTATCTGTTTGTCTAACTATCTATATAACTGTCAATCCATCTATCTACCTTCTCTATCTATCTATCTGTTTGTTTGTCTATCTCTCTGTCTTTCTGTCTATCTGTTTGTTTGTCTTTCTGTCTATCTGTCTCTCTGTCTTTCTGTCTATTTGTCTATCTATCTCTCTATCTGTCTATATTGATTTGTCTATCTATCTATCTATCTATCTATCTATCCATCTATCTATCCATCCGTCTATCTATTTAATCTGATCTGATCTGATCTGATCTAATCTAATCTAATCTATCTATCTGTCTGTCTGTTTGTCTATCTATCTAGCTCTCTATTGTTCTGTCTATCTAATTGTCTGTCTATGGTTCTATGGTTTATCTATGTGTCTATCTATGTGTCCATCTATCTGTTTATCGTTCTATCTATCTATCTATATATATATATATATTTGTCTATATTTCTTTCTATCTATCAGTCTATCAATGTTCCTCTCTTTCTATCTACCTGTTTATCTGTTTAGCTATCGGCCGATCGAGTTATCTACCTTTCTCTCTATCTCCCATATCTCTCTATCTCTCTCTCTCTCTCTATCTATCTATCCATCCATCCATCCATCCATCCATCCATCTACCTATCTACCTATCTACCTATCTACCTATCTACCTATCTACCCACCTACCTACCTACCTATCTATCTATCTATCTATCTGTCTATCTATCTATCTATTTATCTATCTATCTATCTATCTATCTATCAGTCCATTTATCTGTCTATCTATCTGTCTGTCTTTCTATAGGTTCATTTGCCTGTCTTTCTTTCCTTCCTTCCTTTGTGTCTTTTTTCTTTCTTTCTTTCTTTCTTTCTTTCTTTTTTTTCAACAGCTCAACGTCCAAAAAAGTGGTCCGAGAGAGTCAGTTTTTTTCTAAATGTTTGACTTCGAAACGTGCTGCGCGCCACAACAGCGTGCAATTTTTGAACATCTCAGCTTCCAAAAGTGCTCCGAATCGAATCCGCTGTGCTTTTTACATTTTGACTTGGAAATGTGCTTCGTGCCACAACGGCGTGCACTTTTTGAACATCTCAACGTCCAAAAATGCTCCGAACATGAGGTGCTTGTAGCGTTTTGGCTTCAAAATGTGCTTCACGCCACAGCGGTGTGCAATTTTTGATCTACCTTTTCGTGCGCTTTGACTCTTTCTCTTCTCTGACCTTCTTTTTGTTCCTTTCTCTTCTCTGACTCTTCCCACCTCTGCTGCTTCATCTTTCCATATTGTCGAAAGTTTGACTTCTAAACTTCCTTCGGTGAATGGTGATATGAATGGTTGGGAGTGGATTCAGGATTGGGGGATCATCCAAATATTCCAAAATTAGATTTTGCACTTGAGGAAACATTACATGTATCGCCACTGGGGATGTGGTCCATGATGGTCCATGGGATCGGCACCATCAGCCTAGGCTTGGCAAGTTTCACACCCTGCTTCATTCATTCTTGGCAAGGGCGTGCGAAAGAGCCAGTGAAAACCCATCATCGTCACCATATTCTTCATCTTTCATCATCATCTTCGCCATTATCATCATCACCACCATGAAAGGGCTTGCATTTTGGCTACGGCTGAAAGGTGAGTAATTATTTCTAGATATCTCCAAGAAAATCGCGAGTTTGATATCGCCATATATCGCCTCATTTGGACACCATTACACTTCGCCTAAATTGGCATAATTTCTGGCCCACTGGATCCCCAAACAGATCCATTCGATCAACGTTCACCAGGATGATGGAGACACTGCGCTGGCCCTGTCCGCATTTCGTGGGCACCTGGAGCCGTCCGGGGGCCATCGCAACGTGAAAGCAAGGAAATGATCGGGAGATATATGGGAATCAATGGAGCTATGTAACATAATCACTGGGCTGATTTAAGAGAAACCCGAAACGAAACCTTCTTTTTGGGGAAAAACTAACACCATATGTATCCTGTAGATTTTCCCTTGAAACAACCCATTGACATAATTAGGTATGTTGCATACGACTGCATCATTGCATGTCACTTTTCTTTGCATACTAAGTTGCTACTTGATACGATCTTGACGTCCACGCAGTGAGGTGGTATCTGAGGTGGTCACAATCGGTGGTGACCCGTTAGTTTTGTTTATATATATATACACGTATCAAAATGTATGTTTTTAAAATATTGTGCAATAAAATAATATGATATGCTATTATAGATTATTATAGTATATTGTAATGTTTGCTACTGTATTATTCTATAACGTTTTATTTTATATCATTTTAGTTTATGTTTTATTATATATCTATATATATATATATCATTTTTATGTTTTATTGCATTTGCATTCCTGTATAAATATACATATTCACACATTACACGCTGGGATCCACAGACAGCTGTTTCTTAAGGTCAAGAGAGCTGCTGCGGCGCATGATTGCGTGGGCCCCGAAAGTGACAGGATCAAATTCAGGACGCTACCCATGGCTTCGACAGAAGAGCTGATGATCAATTGTCCAAGTTTGGTGGTATGTATAGTTTGCTCACCTACTATGGTGAAACGCAAAGGTTGTGACAGGACGGATATGGATATGGTATGGATTGCAAGGGGTTGGAGAATGTTAGGGATTCGACTAAAGCGGCCAGATGGCCTGGCTAAACAAAGTCGTAGTCAAAGACTGCTCAGGGCAGTGCTCACTGCCGGTTTTTCCCTATCTGTGTTGTTTTGTTTTCTGAGCTAACTCCCTTCCAAGGATGCTAGGGAGATGAAGGGCCAGGTGCCAGTTTGTTAGGTCATGTATAGTTGGGGATTTGGTGAATCAGTGTGTCTCAGTGCCATGTGACTGCTCAGGGAAATGATACAGCGGATGCATCCTTTTGCTCAGAGCTCAGCGGCAAGATTCCAATGGTGTGGAGGGGACAGCTCCATTTTGTCCAAGGGAACAGGATGCGAAACTATCACGGTTGGTGCCTCAGTCGTGCTGGCGACCCTTTAGATCCCTTTAGGCAGAAGGACATGTTGACACCATATGGGTTTGTCTGAAAAATAGTGTGCCCCCAAATCCATTTGCCGTTTCTCGTCACTGCCTTCCGGCGGTCTTGACTGATGGCGGGAGGGAGGGAGGGAGAGAGAGAGAGAGAGGAAAAAAAACAAGTCCATTGGATGACAATAATTTTCCCTATCGGCCCTATCAAATATATATATATATATATACATATTGAAATAACATTTTTCAGACACACCCATATGCCTCAACATGTTTCAATATGTCTCAACCAGTCCAATGATTTCTGTGCGTGCATGGGGATCAGCAGGTTGCTAGAAAGGGTATAGTGACGGAATTAACCTGGACTTGGAGGGATTGATCGCAGTCGCGCCAAAGAGAAACGGAGAGCCATCCAGCACCTATCCCCGCTGCCATTTTGCAGTCAGTTCCCCTGTTTCGTTTTTTGAGTTGTTTTTTTGTTTGTCTATCCGGCTTTGGGTGATATGTGGGCCATGGAAGAGCTCCAATTGAAGGACTATCAGATGAGCTGCTTCTTGGCAGAGTTTGCTACTCCCTCCCAGTAGGTAGCACATGAATTCAAATGATGGCACGATTCGGAACTTGTTGAATTTCCATGCATTTCCACGCTTCTCCTATTTTTAGACATCTTTTCCTAGCTTTTCCAACATCGTTGCCATATTGCCATGATTCTCATTGCCCTGCCCCCCCAAAAAAAAAAATAACCCAAAAAAAAATCAGGTTTGGAGAAGGCGAAGCACCAGAACGTGCTGTTGGTTTTACCTCCTCAGATGGGGAAGACCTTCGTCGCCTGCCAACTGGCGGAGTGGTACCGGAGCCAGGACCAACTCGTGGCGTACACAGCGCCCAATGTGGAGCTCTGCCACCAGGCGGCCAGGTGCTTTCGGCAGCTGCCACAGGCTGCCGTGGCGACGGTCACCGGTGAGTGCCGCTGGGAAAAGGAGGAGTGGAAGAAGGGATGCAACGGACACTAGGATGATTCTAGATGGATGTTCTTTATTGTTCTATGGATTTCTATGGGAATGTTTGATATTATATGTTTGTAGTGTTGCCGTTTTTGTTTTCCTTTTTTGCTTGGGATTGATGTTTGGAGATTTAAAGATGCTGTTGATTTCCCATCCTTGAAAATGTGGAATGGTGATCCCCGGCTGATCGTTGTTCCATTTGTATTTGGGACGATTCCCATTTGACGATTTTGTTCAAGAGCATGGCTCAGCCACCAACAAAGGAAATGACGTTATCATTGCGACTCCTGAATGCTTTCGTACCTTGGACCTTGGCTGAGGGCTAAAAGCAACTTGAAACAAGTCTAACAGCATACAAGGGCTGAAGACTTTGGGAAAAATCAAATATGTTCAGCTGTTTGTGCGCCAACTGGTTCTCAGTGCAACTAACTCCGACCTCAAGCTGCTTTGTCATGCAGGTATGGGGGAGATATCACCCTGGCTTATTTTCAGCGCAAAATAGCTGGCAATTTGATGTCCATCTCCAGAAGTGGTTCTAATAGGTTTCAGGCATCCAAAGCCTCTAGGATGAAAGTTGAATGGTGTTCAAATGTTTTCAACATGCTTATTTATAATGGTGATATATGATGTCAAATTCAATTTGATTTTGGATTTTTACATGTTTTTCCCTCTGGGTTTGTCACGGGTCCGGGTGACAACTTTAAATATGAGTTGGATACGGGTTTGATATGTTTTCCCCACTCGTTGTGATTGTGGGAAAAGAACACACATATTATATACTGTAAGATATATTAAAAGACTATTAAAAGCCACAACCAATAGAAAAAGTGTCCAATTCGAGTTTTTGCAGCAGTCTTCTGCGAATGTATGGATTCCGATTTATGATTTAGATGCTGATATGATTCCAATTTGTTCTCTCCACTGGTTGTCGGAAGAAAAACCATATTAAAAGGTATTACCCACATGAAATGTGTCGAAGTCAAGTCTTTGCAGCAGCATGCAGCAGCCCTCAGAAGTATGTGGATTTTGATACGATTTGATTTGACTTTGAGTGTTCTTGACAGTTTAAAGCCACAACCACCAGGGAAAGTCTCAAGCTCGAGTTTTTGCAGCAGTTAGAAGAAAACATATGGATTTAGACCTGATTTTTCTAGATGTTATATGTATGTATTTCAAGACGGTTTTCCGATGTGAATTTGATACGGCCTCGCTATGATTTTGATACTATTTCGATACCTTTGGTATTGTGGGCAGGGAATGCAGCATTCATACCAAATCGTAATAACTATGCCAATGCAATGAAAACCGCAAGCACTTTTTCTAGCCATGTTCATACCATATCCTTGAACCAGAACAACACGCGTACTGGAATCAAAACCATGAAATAGGTTCATTTTCCCAAATTGAATCCTATAGGATTTGGGTTGTTTGAACAATAGGTCTTGAGTCATCCCCATTTGCTTCAGTGATTCAATGGCCCGCCTTTGACACCGGTATAAGGTCAAGCCCTGCAGTCCGCGTGGCTGAATCCTTGCGACATTGCACTCTTCATTTTTGATGAGTGCCACCATGCCACGGGGAAAAGCCCAATGGGCATCATTCTCAAGGACTGGAAGTGTCCATGGTTCATAATAATGTCCATATTCTTGATCAATTCCGGATGATCAAGTGGGACGGTGAATCAAGGTCTCACAACAACATCAAGTTTCATCAACTGAAAGTACTATATGCCTTCACCAACTGATCCCCTTGGGGGGAACTGTTGAAACCAGTTGTAGTCCATTACAGTCAGCCAGTGGGGGTGAACATCAATTTAAATACCATGTATCCATATATATATATATATATGTGTGTGTGTGTTTATATGTGTATATATATATACACCCATATATATATAGAGAGAGAGAGAGAATACTATATTATATGACATGATTTACATCATTACTCCATAGTTTTGCTATGTTGAAAACCCGGGGCCAAACCATCCATATGGCATATAAATTCTCATCGTGGATCATCATGCTGCATTGATGTTTATGAATGACACTGAATCCCTAAGCTGCCAGATCCACGAGAATTTTGGTAATCATATGTAATCATGACAATCAATCGCACTGTTTAAGATAGTCAGATAATCATGATTTATTATCATGATAATGAGAATGTATGAAATAATATTATATGAAAAAATATTGGCATGATCATCCAACCATGGAACATCATGGAACATCACGGAACACCATCCCCAGGAGCATTTGCATCCCTCCTCCCATCCACCGCGTCTCCTGGCACTGACCTCCTGCCCAACGTCCTCGACATCGCGGAAACGGGGCCGGGCTGCCGGCCACGCGGAGCTGGCGGAGTTGGAAGAGATCTTCCGAGCTGAGCTGTGCTGGCCGAAGGCAGGGACCCCAAAGGATTCCCAAAGTCCCAAAAAGTGGCTAGGGAATATGATAATATGATGTTCATAACTTATTGATGTGATTGAAATGATAGGAAAATACATTCAGAATCCACTAAAGAAGCTAAATACTGGTGATAGTTGGTTGGTTGGGGGGGAATTAGGTTTCTTCTTCTGGGTTTGGCAGAATACTGTGAATTGTTGGAATTCCTACCAGCATACAAGCCAAATGTGATTCCAGTTATGCAGGTGAATTGAAGTCAAATGAAGGAAGGACCTTGTCCATTGGGATAGCTGCACTCTGCGTTCGCATGATTTCAACTTTTTCACTGATCCACGCTGATGTTAACCCATCAGGTAGCCAATGATGCAGAGGAAATGATTGAGTCACCACTGCAAAGGAAAAGCTGGGAGAAGGCGCAACACATTGCATGTCAATCGGAGCAAACGGATCACCACACCTAAAAAACAGGGAAAACCGAGTCTCTGAAGACTTGTCATGGAAAGCCTTGGAGTAGTGCTTGGCTTGAAACGCATTGAAGCCTGAGTCAGGTTAATTGGGATGCAGATGACTATGATGCAAGCGTGGCTGGGCCTGGTCTTACCATTGCTATCCATTGCTTCCCTGCGTTTGTCAACCCCAAGATATCCATTGATATCCCATGTGTACAATTACCTTTTTTGCTGGCACACACATCTGAAAACCAACATGTAACCGGAAGAATTGTGACTTCCAATATTGGGCAATCATCTTCCATGATCTTCCATGTTGGTCTTGGGGTGTGTATCCACTTGGGTTATATCCTAATGTCCATGGCGTTCTGCTGTTCCATGGGCCGGTGTGTCAGCCCTCATCCCTGAGGCTGTCATTGAACTTCTCCAACGTCATTGGCAAAGTCTCAGCCATGTGCTGGGCATTGGATCGCAGGACAGCACTGAAGCAACACTGTGAGGGTGTCCAAGCTGTTGATAGCTAAACAAAGGGCTTGTTGAACATGCACCGGCACAATGCCTGATCCTGGATTCGGGCTACCGGCACCTGGCACAGGCCAGAGACTTCCGAACCATCGTGGACCGAATGCAGAAGGTCCTTCAGCAGCTCGGCCGAGACGCTTTGCTCCACTACATGGACCACTGCTGCGCCACACAAATCAGAGAAGCCTTAGAAGCTTGGCGTCGGAGCAGTTGTAGAGTTTGTAGCCTCGGGTGTCCTTTGGCATACCCTATTGGCAAAGAAGTAGCAGAAGTAGCAGTTGGCCGGACAACACAATTGTGCCAACTACTCCCTGCCGACTAAGCATCACTACTCAGCATCTCACATTGGTACAGTACGTGTTTGCTCAGCATAGTGGGTGCGCACAATTCCTATGGTTCGAGCGTGCAAATGAGGACAAGAACCTGAAGTTCGAGGAAAAGGACAAGGAGAGAGCCTTGTGCGACAATATGGACATGGTAGAGCACCGGCTGAAAGAGCTAGTGAAGCTTGGTCCAAAACCCATTCGATTCTTGAGGAGACATCAGGAAGCTGATTGGGCAGTGGTGACTCATGCTGAGATATGCTCAGGCCATTGGTCAAAGAATCTGCGCAGAATCTGCCACGTGTGTCTGGGAAGGCGTTGATGCTGCATCACTTGCTCGAAGGACCTGAAAACACGACATGGGACGGTCCTCAGTAACCCTGCGCAATTCCCCAGTCTGATTTGGTGGTTCAAGTAGGTTCCAACCATCATGGGTTGAGCCCTCAGTTTTGCTTGTACATATTTAAGACTTAAAATAAAAAGAAAGACAGACAGAGAGACAGACAGAGAGAGAGAGAGAGACAGAGAGAGAGAGAGAGATAGAGATAGATTATCAGATAGATTATCAGATAGATTATCAGATAGATTATCAGATAGATTACCAGATAGATTAGGAGATAGATTGCCAGATAGATTATCAGATAGATTACCAGATAGATTTTCAGATAGATTATCAGATTAGATAGGTTAGGTAGGTTAGGTAGGTTAGATAGATTACCGAAGGAAGTTTAGAAGTCAAACTTCCGACAATATGGACAGATGGAAAAGCAGAGGTGGGAAGAGTCAGAGAAGAGCAGAGAAGAAGCAAGAAGATCAGAGCAGAGAAAGAGTCAGAGAAAGAGTCAGAAGAAAGAAGATGCAGGTGCGCGAAAAGGTAGAAAAGACGCGAATCACTGTGTTTTTCCAATGATTTGTGGCTCAGGAGGGTCGAAAAGTAGGCTCGCTAAAGCGACGGGTGCGAGCCATCTGGCCAGATGAGAGATGACAAATTGCATGCCGTTGTGGCGCGAAGCACATTTCCAAGTCAAAATGTACAAAACACCTCAGCTCCGGAACACTTTTAGAAGTTGAGACGTCGAAAAAGTGCACGCCGTTGAGGCGCGAAGCACATTTCCAAGTCAAAAGTGTTAAAAACTGACGGCCTTGGACGTTCAGATGTCGCTTCGTGTGGCAGGCGCAAGGCATTCTGTACAGTGTCAAAAGGAAGCAAAACGTGAAGGTTTTGCAGCCGTTTCAGCTACAACGACCACTACACTACACTACACGACACTCCACTCCACTCCACTCCACTACAACTGCATAACACTACACTACACTACCCTACATTACACTACACTTCCCTAATTACACCACGCTACACCACACCACACCACACTACACTACACGGACTACAACTACAGCTACAACTACAACTACGCTACTTTACGCTAAACTACAACTAAAAGTACAGCTACAACTACAACTACACTACTTTACACTACACTACACTGCACTAATTACATTCCACTACACTACACTAAACTACACTCCGCTACACTACACTACACTACACTTGATTACACTACAACTACAGCTACAACTACAATTACAACTGCATAACACTACACTACACTACACCACACTACACTACACTACACTACACGACACTCACTACAACTACAGCTACAACTACGCTACTTTACACTACACTTCCCTACATTACATTACACTACGCTCATTACACCACCACAAATGCAACTGCAACTACACGACTAAAAAGTGCACACTGTTGTGGCGCGGAGCACGTTTCGAAGTCAAAATGTACAAAACACTGCACTACACCACGCTAACCGCTAACTACAACTACAATTACAACTACAGCTACATTACACGACGCTACACTACACTACACTACACTACACTAGGCTCCACTTCACTACACTACACTACACTTAATTGCACAACACTACAACTACAACTACACTACATTACGCTTCACTAATTACATTAGACTACGCTAATTACATTACACTACGCTACATTACACTACGCTCCACTAAACTACGCTCCACTACACTACACTCCACTACACTACACTACATTCGATTACACTAGTCACTACAACTACAACTGCATAACACAACACTACACCACACTACACCACACCACGCCACACTACACTACACTACACTAACTACAGCTACAGCTACAACTGCAACTACGCTATTTTACACTACACTAGACTAGACTACACTAACTACAACTACAAGTACGGTTACAACTACAACTATGTTAATTTACACTACACTACCCTACATTACATTACATTACACTACACTCACTACACCACCAAATGCAACTGCAACTACACTATACTAATTACACTACATCACAACTACAACTCCACTACGCTACAACTACAGCTGCACTTTACCACACTACATCCAGCAGCTGTGGGTGAGGTGACCGACCAGGTGACCACTGCAACCATTGTAACCACTGCAAAAAACACAGGCCCAACCGGCCCAACCACCTTTCAGTCCATCTGTGGATTCGCTCTGCCATCCGTGATTCACAACAACCAACCTCTCCTATAGGTTTCCTATTTTTGAAACTTCCGCCACCGCTTTGCGCAGCACTACTGCTATAGATAGAGTAGATAGAATTGATCGGTTAGATTAGATTAGATAGATAGATACAAATATGCTATGGTTGGTTGTTGAATCATTAAACAGCAGTTGTAACCCCAGGAAACTGCTCGCAGGATTGGAGACTGCAAAGGCCGTGATTTTCGTAAAGGATGCAGCCGTCACCTTGCCTTTGGCCCAGGGAATCGTTGAAAATGTCGGGGTCATGGCTGAAGCTTACTATGCCCAAAGAAGAGACTGCGCAAAGATCCTTGATGACTTCAGGTCTGGGACAGTGCAGGCTTCTGGGATTCAATGGCCCGAGAGGAATGGAAACATGTCACATAGTTGAAAAGAATCAAAGTTGGGGTGTCCCAAAACCCCATGGTTTCATTGTTTTATCATAATTTTCCCAATTAAAATTGTCATAAATTGGGGCATCCCAAAATTTGAGACAAACCCGACATGATTTGGAGGTTTCTACAATGATCTATCTACAATGAGGGTACCCCCAAATCATCCATTTGAATAGGATTTTCCATTATAAACCATCCAGCTATCGGGGTACCCCCATGACTATAGAAACCCCCATTTGTTTTACTCCACATCTTCAGATTCGTTATTCTCTTCATCTAAGGTGTTGGTCTCCACAGTTGCTTTGGAGGAAGGCCTGGTACTTGACTGCAGCTGGGTGGTTCGCTTTGACCACTTCACCTCAACTCGCAGTCACGTTGCAGGCAGTGGCAGGCGGGATCTGACTTAACCGGACTTAACCAAGTTTGAACTCAAAACAAATCAAAGCTTTACAAACTGGGCCGCACAGATCCACGGTGTGTGATTTGGTTTGTTTAAGCTTTCAATGAAAAAGTTCTTGGCATTTCTCACATGAGTCGGAAGCCGCCGTTTCGCTGGCCGGTAAAACCCGAATGTTCAGTGGTGCCCGGATAATTCTAATGATATCAGCCAGACAAAGTTTCCTCCACCATCATCACCCCTTCGCTGAGATTATCATGTTCCAATGATGAAGGAAATTATGATTGATCCCTCAAAGAAGTATCATACAAGTATCATCCGATCATCATCTATGAATATCTATGATCTATAATGTACAGCTATATATATATAAACAGTTATCTCATGTTATTTCATTTGTCAATCTATCATGATATTTCCTTCGCCAGGGGCTCCAGTCGGATTTTCTACTTCTGCAACGATCCCAGCGATGAGATCCACCGAGCCTCGGAGCTGAACGATGCCACGGCCCGGGCGGAACTGCGAGGGAAGCGGCAACGCCTTGACGTCCATGTGCCGGAGGTAGGTGTCAAAATGGTTCAAAGATATGGCTGAGCTGTTGGAAATGGATGGAAATGGTTATGCCATAACATAATATAATATATACTATAATATCATACAATACAGTATAATATGATGGCATGATAACGTATATAAAGTATGTTAAAGTTATATATATATATAGGCGAAGGAAGTTTAGAAGTCAAACTTCCGACAATATGGAGAGATGAAAAGCAGAGCAGGGAAGAGGCATAGAGAAGAGAAAGATTAGAAGAGAAAGAGTAAGAAGACAGAAGATACAGATGCGC
>Ga0126342_10005582_pt1 | contig 22011 bp, 17 predicted proteins | sample Cyp1metagenome_FD_92528 | JGI IMG/M metagenome (GOLD analysis project Ga0126342, IMG submission 92528) | Coral microbial communities from Lord Howe Island, Old Settlement Bay, Australia - Cyphastrea 1 metagenome | ecosystem: Host-associated > Invertebrates > Cnidaria > Coral ... | reverse complement strand
CTAGTTTTTAGTATTAGGGGGGAGAACCCACAAATGGTAGGTTGATTTTTAAATTGTTTTTAAAGGGGATCAATTAAAAGTCAAATTGGCCAAACTGAAATTTTCGGAAATTGGAGATGGATGGCTGTTTTTAGTATTAGGGGGACGTTTAGTATTAGGAGGAAGGGGTTAGTTAGATGGGCACTATTTGTTTGCTACAGTAACTATTTATCACTTGGCAAGTGGGGTATTAAGTGGGATGATTCGTGGTTTATAAACATCGTTACTTATCAGCTACTTACCAGGGCCCATTTTTCCTATGGCCCACTAACTTCATCCCACCTGGCTTGAGCGATGATCATTGGTGATGCTGGTGCAAGTCTAATTGTGGCTTTCTCATTCCCTTTGGTCAGCAAAAAATAACCACGTTCTTCTGGCTAACATTTCCATTTCTGGCTGTTTAGGATTCCACATATCAAGTTGGATGTATCTCCCACACACAAAATTATATATAATATTACAGTATGTATATATATATATCCATATATCATATTCCATGATACCACCATGTTTGCTGCTTAAACTCCGTAGCTCGAGACTTCCATGTGGTGATCTCGGATCCCAGGACGGCTTCAGCGCGCCGCGCAAGGATATCAAGAGCCCGGAGCGGGAGACCTCAAGGCACATCCTGGGGGTTCTCGGGGCGAGGCCTACTGGAAGCAGCAATAGCAACAGCCCATTTTTTCCAACTTCCTGATACTTCATGCCCCCAAAAAATATGGAATTTACTGTTTCGCTGTTCTGGGGGTAACTACTAAAGTTTTAACGTCTAGTTGGAGTTTAGTATATCTTGCGAGGGAATCTGAAGCTAATATGGTTCAATTCCTCAAAATGGTAGTTTATATAAACATGCTCCCCGCAACCCCCTGGTTCGCCCACACTCAAACAACACATCCAAACAATATGATATACTTATCACCAGAGGATCAATGAAAACACTGGCTATACGCAGTGATTTTGACTTTCAGTTTTCATGATTTAGGGTTTTATTTTAGGGTTTAGGGTTTTAGGTTTTAGGGTTTGCTGTGTTTGTTGTTTTGGAAAGTACAAAACTTAAACCCTGTGCAGGGATTTGAGCAAGTCAAAAGATATGCGAGATTGGCCGCGGGCAAACCTAGGGGTTGTAGCGAACATGTTTCTTGATTATGTGACTAGCTGAAATGGGTAGCTAACAATCCAAAAAGTGTGTTTTTCACCAACGAATGAATATGGTGTTGTTGTCGCAAAATCGGCGGCATCCATTTAATTTCATTGCAATTTTGCTTTGGAAAGTGAAGTTTTAGACTTTAGACAATGCTATTGGATCTTGGGATTTTACATACATTTGGAGGCACTTCCAAGTCATTTATCAAATTGATGCTTTCCGCTGCTTTCCATTGCTTTCCAATACTACATAGATACTAGATTGCATGTTTTGTTCCTACCATACCCATAGGATCCATGTATGCTATATATGGTAACATGGATCCCATCAATATACCCCAGTCATGTTAGCATTTTCATATACCAGCACCATGGATCCTATGGGACATGGTAAGCTAACAAATCTGGGAGCCAAGTGATTTTGTCTGATGAGCCGCGTGGGCCCCAGTTTGCACTTCCAACCCCCGCCCTGCCATGACAAAAAAAACCATAGGGGTAACCAGTGAATTTTGGGACACCCACATCCATTATTCGTTTGATGTGCAAATCCCGTATATAGATGTTCACATATAATTATTGCATATATATATATATATTCATTTGATTATATATGTATTTGATGGTGAACTCTCTTTAAACCTTCCCTTTAAACCTCAATGCAGATCTTGAACAATAGGAATGATTAATATTAGAACTGGCTCAGATCTGGCATGTTATCCCTTTCCGCATTCATATGAAATGCCGCCCAATGAAAACCTCGATTTAGTATTGGATCTATTCCTTTGGGGGATTTGTTCGGATTAGCGATCACTACTGATGTTCGAAAAATATATCATACCGTCATCACCATCAAATCTAACGAATGAGTTCGAAAATCAGGACTGTTAATTATATATTATAGATTTCTATTGTTGTTCCCTTTGGAAGAACCACCATCAAATCATCATTGGTATTCCTCTTACATCTCGAGTTGCAGGACTGGGTCGCCCAGTTGCTACAATGGTCCGAGTCCATGTCCGTGCAAAACGTGGCCAAACAACAGCTGGTGACTGGGACGCGGGGCAGGCGGGGACGATCCAACATTGCATCAGATGTTCATGGATTGTTAGTAAGTAGAATTTGATTTTAAGTAGGGTAGTTCGTCGTTCGTGGTTTATAAACGGTTCTAACTTATATATATATATAGTTACTAACCAGGAATTGTATGGAATTGTGTTTTTTCTTTCTTATGGCCCTTCCAAGCGCAAGTGGTTTGGACTTGGGTTTTCACAGGCTTCAAGGAACTCCTAGCATAATGGGATGGGGTGGGATCGAACCGGACGTTTTTTTTTCATGTGGTACATCATAAATGATACAGGGTATAGCAAGATAGACACATACAAGATCAGTTACACAATTTAAAAATAAGAAAGGGAAATAATATATTACTTAACCCATGGGTATATAATATAATATAATATATACTGGTTATATCCCCTTAACAATGGATAACTATAATTCCCCACAAGAAAAAAGATTTCAGGTGAGTCTTGGCTGGGATGAGCTCAGGTCAGGCTTCAGTCGTGGCATCCCTATTAGAGGCTTTCCAAGTGAAGCCGCCTCAAGGGTTAATTTCCTTTGATGAGCGGAAGGCACCAAGATAACAAAAATGGGTCAAACCCTCAGCACATCAGCACATTGGTGAACATCCCAAACACGAAGGTCCTCCCAATAATTGGTTTTAGTGAGGGAAAAGGATGAGCGCTCATTATTTTTTTTTGGTCGCCAGAGATTTTGACAGACCCATATGACTTGTGTATCCAGCCATCATGCGACGCATGTGACGCACTGAGCGCGGCTGGCTGAGAGCTCTATTGAGGTGATTGCCTTAGCATCCATTGCAGTGGCCTTGTGCAATACCACTTGGAGCCTTGGTGTAGCAGTTATCCAAAGATGGGATAGACGGGAACAGACATGTGTGCAAACATACATGGGTTTATTGATTAATTTGTTCATTTATTTTATTTATTCATTTATTCATGCATCTATTTAGTTATTCATTTATTCATTTATTCATTCATCTATTTAGTTTTTCATTTATTTATTTTATGTTTGATTTATGTACCTTTTTATTTAGTTATTTATTTATTTACCTATTTGTATATATATTTGTATATATATATATTTGTATATATATTTATTTGGTTTTAATTATTTTTTTTATTTATATATATATATATATACATTTATTAGTTTTATTTTATTTATTTATTTATGTACTTCTTTATTTATTGCAGGGGTGTTAGTTTTTCCCCAACAAACATAGGAGAAAGTTCAGCTAACTTTCTCAATTCAATGTGGAACTCTGTGACTACGGAGAACGATGTCCATTGCCAGCCGCCCTGTGACGAACAAAACATGCGGAGAATTTCAGGTGTAGACTTGATGAGGATTATTCATAATTATTGGAAGATTATTTAAACAATAATATAATATTAGATTATTGCCATATGTTTATTTGAAGATTCTAATTATGTTTTCATAATTGCAAAAAAAATGGGGAGTGTCTATTGCCATATTAGATTGCCACAGGGTACACTGATCATCCCAGTGGCTGGTAAGCCAGGTTTCCCAGCCAGTGATATCTACCAGAAACTCATAGTTAACCTAGTGAACTGACCCAGCTTAGCGATCTACATCCCATGGAAAATCCCATTTTAATCCCCATGTTTACTGGGTAAAATATAGCTACCCTCTGGTAAACAATCACATAACATAACTATGGAAAATCACCATTTTCAATAGGTACTATAAATGGTCATGTTCAATAGCTATGTTAAATTACCAGAGGCTAACTTTCGGGGGGACCAAGGAAGAGCGTGGTCCACGACCTCTTAACCTTGGCGGAGCGACAGCCAAAGATCGCTTGGGGCACTCTGTTGATCATCCCCGAGCAGCTGTACCTTGCGGAATGGCGGGGACCACGTGTTGCCCAAAGAAACAAGTCATCCTGGAGTGGATGGAATAGATAGAATATATAAATGTCATGTTCTATCTACTTCAGGAGGATCAAATAGCTATATATTCAAATGTGAGATGATTTATTCATTTCTTTTGTTATGCATGCTCACGCCAGGTCAGAACTGAATATATGCTGGGTGTTGATTCGCCACTCCCTGAGTTTGCTTAACTTTTTCGGGCTTACACCGTTGTATTTGCTTGATATCTCAACCAAAGATCGCTAGCTCCTGTGATTTGGGAGTTACTAGTAGTGACATTGCACGGTTAGGCCAACTGGCTGGTGGCTGCATGAAGATCGTAAAACAGTGATCAGGGCCATACGCAAGCTTGATGGTGTTGCAACTGTTTTTTTTCAACCATGTCGGTGTGACCTCGGTGCCTGCCCTTATTTTTGCCCGGGGAGGTGTATTCAAGGGCGTTGCTGCTGGTAGATTGGACCTTCGCTTCCCCTGTGATGGTTGCTACAATGAAGTCTAGTTGCTCCGGTTCATTTCCAAAGCGATCTAGTGTGTACCCAAAACGATCCTGTTTGTGCCCAAAGTGAGCCAAAGTTTATGACCCAAGTGTGCCTATGCCTTCAAGTATTGGATCCAAAAAAAGTTGCGGACCCCCGGTGGGGGAGTTAATTCTTAAGGTATTACTTAAACCCCCCACATTGTTGAACAATGTTAATGTTCAAACTGATTAAATAATCCCAATTTGTTGGAAGTATCCTGTAACATCGCGAGATTTTTGGGGATCTTTGACCAGTTTATGGACGGTTCCATAGTCGGGTTCTTGGGAGTCCTCCCCGGAAGCTCAGGTCTAAGGTGGTGCACAAATACCTCAGAACTGATGCGCCTCGGCTGCCACGAACTGTGCAATTTTGGTGAGACCAATTAGTGTCCTATGGGGTTATATATCCTATGATCATATAATACCAATTTTGTGCAATATCATACCAAGTGGGTTAAATATCCTATGATCTTCCCTTGTGATCCCTTTTGTTAGCGGTAAATCCCACTTAACATGCATAGCAATCCCCAATCAGATACAATTTGGCAAACGTCCTTCTCAAACTGGTTTGTAAAACAATATTCCACATATGATTTAACCGCGGATATTTTTGTACACCCCCATGTCTCATGAAAAACGCCAGCCCGACCAACAGTTAGTAAATAGGTTATCTCCCTGTTCCTATTAAACAACCTTAAACTATCATCAAACCATTCAAACCATCAGGTAATCAAACATGGCTGGAGAATCCATCATTTGTAGGGGATTTTCCAGCTAGCCACGTTTGATTATCAGAGGGTACCCCCACCATTTTTTCGGTTGGAATATCACACATCTATGTATCTATCTATCTATCTACCTGCCTGCCTGCCTGCCTACCTACCTACCTACCTAATCTATTTATTTATTTATCTATCTATCTATCTATCTATCTCTATCTATCTATCTATCTGCCTGCCTGCCTGCCTGCCTGCCTGCCTGCCTGCCTGCCTACCTACCTACCTACCTACCTAATCTATTTATTTATCTATCTATCTATCTATCTACCTACCTACCTACCTACCTATATATCTATCTATCTACCTATCTATCTTTCTATCTACCTACCTATCTATCTGTCTACCTATCTATCTATCTACCTACCTATCTATCTATCTACCTACCTATCTATCTACCTACCTATCTATTTATCTATCTATCTACCTACCTATCTATCTATCTATCTACCTACCTAATCTATCTATCTACCTACCTAACCTATCTATCTATCTACCTACCTAATCTATCTATCTATCTATCTTTCTATCTATCTATCTATCTATCTATCTATCTATGTAATTATGTAGTTATATCACCATTGAACTAGGATTTTATTTTTCTATGTTTTTTGGGGATTACTTTGAATCATTATGTTTTTTTTGAATGGTGACCACCAAACCATACAAATCATAGATACGACCACAAAGACACATTACAGTCAAACCATTAACATAAACAATTATAAGACCATATCAACCATATTTTTTTAAAAAAATAACATGATCTAAACCATTACTATTTGTAGACATTACTACATTACTATCAAACAAAGCTATGTGGTAGTATTTGCTATCATCATTACTATCATTACTATTTAATATACTAAAAACTATGTATTAAATAGTATAATTTAGGGTAGACCACTATCTTATCATCATTACTATCATTACTATTAAATATACTATTTACTATACTATATTACCGCTACATGTTGAAAATTCCTGAGGACAAGACCCTGGCACTGCTGGGCAGCGCGGGTGGTCTCCTGGATGTGGCGGCCAGATACCCGGCGGCTGGCTATGACCAGGACTGACCTGGCATTTTTTTAATGGTTTCGTGAGGGCTTTTCAATGGATGACTAGTTGGTGGTTTGAAACCCCATATTTAATGGTGAAAACCATGGTTTCCTGTAGATTTTCCCTTGTATAAACCAATCCAATGATATATAGAACAACATATATACTAGTTGGTGGTTTGGAACATGATTTTTATCCTTCCATATATTGGGAATGTCATCACCCCAACTGACTTTCATATTTTTCAGAGGGGTAGGTATACCACCACCCAGATGAATATTAATTGGATATTGATTGGGTATGATATTTCATGATACAACCATAGAAAATATCATAGTGCAATATTTAATGATTCAACCATAGAAAAGAGTTCCATTCCAATATTGAACCATCAAACGGATCTACTTAATCTCCACGAGGTTCACAATTGACAATTTACAATTGACAAAATCAACTCATTACAAAACATGAACCGATTACCTCCATATGATTTCCCATTAATTATAGCAACCAAAAAATGGAACCATGATGTATAATTACTTATTTATTTATTTGTTTATTTATTTTGTTTTTGTATTAGCTAAACAAACTTAACATTGTCTGGGCGTTACGATATAGTTGTTATATCCAATAAGTTGATCTCGCATTTCTGAACCCCAAAACCATCCATATGGAAACAACATTGCGGTTATAATTGCATTGTTATATCAGATCCAATAGAAATTATTTTCCTATATATATATAAACATATGTGTTATAGAAAGTTGAAAGTTATATCCTATACTTTCCAATATAATTATAGTTATACTTATTATAGTGTTATTTAAATCCTAGTGAAAATCCCATAGTTGTTTCATAAACCCCAAACAACTCCCCGTTGGGCTTGAGCAACTGCCAGGCGCCCACTGGCACGTTGACGGATTCCGAGTTCTCGTTGCGCTGACGGATTCCGTTTGTGAGGAGAGTGGAAGCCAATGAAACACTTCAAAATGGATTTTAATGGATCTTAATGGGACAATTAATGGATCTTAATGGGACAATTAATGGATTTTAATGGATCTTAATGGATTTTAATGGATCTTCATGGATTTTAATGGATCTTAATGGGATCTTAATGATTTTAATGGATCTGTAAAATGATTTTAATGGGATCTTACTGGGACAATTAATGGATCCAATTCATTTGATCTTTGTAGGATTTTAATGGATCTCAATGGGATAGAAACGGACTGGAATTATATTGGGATTGAACCATCAACTATAGGGATTTCATACGCTGTTGTTTCAAAAAACATTGGATTAAACCACCAAATTTTTGGGGATAAAAACTGATACATGATGCGTAGTTTATTGGTTATGGTAAGTGATTCTACCATGTACAACCTGATATGAGAATATGATAGCCCACAATAGGAATACGTATGAACCAATCAGTATTGTGAAATGACAATTTGTCTTGAACACAACTCACTTGTTTGGGTGATTTACAACGACCTCACCAAGACCTCACCATGAATCATCATTTGGATTCCCGAATCCATCAGCTTTTGCAGGTCAGTGAAACATCATAACTTAACCAGACATCGTTAAATCTCACGTGATTTACTGTAGATAGTATGCCGATGATGATGATGATGATGGTGGCGAGGGAAATTCTTGTTTTGGTAGGACATCCATATCAAATTATTTAACTCTATATATTACGACCATTGGTATCTGTCAAAATTGCTGCCCCTTGTGCTTTAGAATTGGGTACATATATGTTGACTTTTGAGGGCCACTGTTCTACTTGCAGGGTCGAATCATGTGAAAAAAAGGTCACGTTTTGCCACTGATTCGATTGCGCCAGCAGCCTTACTGCCGCTCTATCGTGTTTTTACTTGCATACGCGGCTTCCAATATGTGACAGCATTGCTGTAGCCAGTTACATTGGGACAAATCAGTTGGACAAAGTGGCAAGGGTAGTTTGTCACTAGCGAATTACAAGAAATCCGTGTTTTTTTGGTGAAAAGCGACAGATTCCCACCAATGAAGTCAAAAAGGGATAAAAAAGGCATATTTGTAGATCTACATGTTCGAAACGGCATCTTTCATTTAAAGTTAAATCTGTTTAAGCCACATGTTCAGATCATGTTTTTCTTCCCCCGCGAAGAAGACATTGAAGTGTAAGATATCGATCCAAGCATTTCTTATTACTAGAATGAGTTGTAATTATTTCACGACCCTGTCTGCTAAGAAATTGGGGCTTTATTAAGTCACTTGACAAGCTGGCACCCATTAATCAAGGGTTGACACTGGGGTCACGAACTAATGGTCCCACAAAATGTAGCCAAGCACTTCTCCGGGCAGATCATTTTGATACAGTTTTTTGCACTGTCTAAGAATTTAGACGCAGTTTTGTCTATGTTCCGTATGGCTCCCGTAGGCAAATCCATGAATAGTAGCCCTCCCACTCATACTATTCGAGTTGCTCCGTACACCCGTGTCAGTGAAGATGAACCAAATCACCTTCCTAGTCCCCCAGCTGCCCCAAGGCTTGCTTTGCAGACAGTGACGCAATGGTCCAAGGTCACAGGGGGCACCCAGCAGGATTTCCCAACATCAAGGTCCTGATTGATTATAAAATCGATTTCCACTATAAATCCAAGACTTTGAAGAGTTGATACCACCCACTTCTGGTGATATCGGGGATGGTTTTTTCTTGAGTTTTCAGTTCTTTCATAACCTCATCAACGGATATATCCACCAAAAACTCTAGTTGGCCTAGTGAACTGTTCACCAACTTTGCTATCATGGATCAGCTACAACTCTTAAATCGTTATAAAGCACCTTTTTGGTTGGTTAAATATTAGCCATACATCAATTGAACTATCACCAATCGTTTCTTTCAACATATAGTTTGAGTCAAACTGAAAACTGTTGTAATCATTATTACTTAACTCTTATTTCTTTGGTTATCCTCATCTAACTGTTGGTTACAGCACCATTTCATTGCCATTTCGCCATGACCAAACCTCGCTCCACAGAGCCAGGTGATGGGTCTCCAGGTCATCGAGCACCAGAGCTTTGCGTCGCATCTCATTGGACTCATCGGAGCCTTGGTGACGGAGCGATGGAAGAAATCTGCCAAGGGGACGTGGTGGGAATTCATCATATTTCGTTATATGATGTTAGTACATGAAAGTAACATATGTATAGTAATGTTAGAATGAATGTTAGTAATGTAATGTTAGAATATGTTAGCAGTGTATAATAACTAATATACATATATATATAACATATATATATATATTAGTATATATATATATACATATGTTAGTATGTATATACACACTATAATATCATTGGTCGTAACGCCGTATGATAGTAATTATAAGACTATTATGATTAATGATATTAGTTCAATGAGAACTCACGATAACCCAATGATTGTCAATGCTAGTGTGATCATTATCACTACATTGATGGTAAATGATGATGCCAACATGATAGTGACATGATAATGTTATCAATGAGTGAATTGTAACACTAACATGCATGATATGTTCAAGTAATTGACGTGCTAATCATGATCATAACTATTGATGATATATACATAAGTTGATATCACGCTACTCAATGTTATTTCGATAATGTACATACTTGATTTTTTTGTGTTAAACACGAATTACAACAGTCATGAAACTGACGACAAGAATTATACGTAGTTAGTGTTTATGTTGCTTGAAACAAGACATGAGGGTGTGCTAACTTTGCTGTCGCCATAATATGTTGTATCATGTCCTGTTTTCTGGGCTGCATAGAGCCATGCACTTTCATGTTGTGCCTTTGTGTTCCAATACGGCTGCCAAACTTTCGCCATCAAACGGAAGTGGCGTGTTCAAAGTGATCCGAACCATGGCAGATTTCAAGAATCCAACATGTTTGTTGATGTCTTGCCATCGGCACATGACATTTTCCCAAACAAATTTAGCAAAAGATAAAACAATAGGGATTGGAACAAACAACATCCATGATTTTTAATTTGTATCAAACAAAATCTTTGGCCATGAGCGAACAACCAAATTCCTTCACCCATGATGGGATTCTAACCATCCAACATGCGAATCAAAATGGGTGGTCAATGCAAACAAATGACATGGAACTGCGGGTCGTCCACATATTGGAAATAATTCTGCCAACATTTATGGTCTCTTCAAGTGTCCCATAAAATACAGTAGCCGTTCTTGCGCCCCTTTTGGATTTGTGGTGCAAAGCCCATCGGTGATAGACCTCAAGGTTGTCAACAACTTCCGAAAGCTGGTGGATGATGCAGAGAGGATACAGAAAGTCATTGAAGAGCGGTCTCAGTCTCCAAGGACGCAAATTTATCGACATCTCACAACTTGAAGCCTGGTGACTTGAAGCCAGTTGTTGAGCCAGTTTCCTCAGCGGATGATTCAGCTGTGACCTACAGCACCATTGTCCGCCATTGTCCATTGAAGGAAATGAAGTTGCAGGTGAAGAACTTGAACGAGCGAACCGAATGGTACCAGTCATCCTCTACCTTATGGTTTGGTACATGGCTTTTCTTTTCCATATATGGTTTGACTAATGTTCCCAACTGACGAACTCCATCATTTTTCAGAGAGGTAGGTATACCACCAACCATTTAGGTTTATGCCAGGACAAGAGATTGAAGTTCAGACCTGCCTCAAGAAAACGATCAGGCAGAGGATGTTGCAGTCCTCAACACTAAGGTGGAGTTCGTGCACACCATCACAGATGAGAACGGATTTCAGAGAGAAGCGCAAGAGCTGCAGACACCCCCTTCACTGTGAGAGTGTCCTGTACTAGCTTCAACCCAGTTTTGATGGTGTACACAGTACAATAGTACCATGGTATTTGGATGGTTCCCCTCCAAAAAAAAAATGTCCCCAAGAATATCTGAAAACTCGCCAGTTTTGGTGAAACCCAGGAAGCCCGGCCATCAACTCGGACGTGGTGCTGGACACCGTGCCTGGGCCTGGGTGGGTTGGGCAGGTTGGGCGGCCTGGGCCGAGGCTTCCAGGGTGCAGCTGGCTGGTTTAAGCAGCCGACATGTTGGATTTTTTGTTTAATTGGATGTATGAAGAACAGAATGTATGTACCTGAATGATTCCTGGAATGTATCTCAAATAATCCTCTCTCCCTAATACTAAACCTCCCCTCGCCAAATAATAAACACCTCAGTTGGTTTTTATTATTAGGGGAACCAAAGCGGACCCTAATAATAAAGTTCAAACCCTACTGTAATGTTTTTTTTATATTTCAAAATCAATTAATTTCCTTTTATAACGCAATTAAAATATTGCCAATATTTGGATTTCCAATCGGACCCTAAGAATAAATTTCCTTAATAAAGAAACTGTGTTTTGTTTCGATTTCAAAATCAAGTAAATTTCCTTTATAACCTAATTAAGATATTGCCAAAAATGGATTTCCAAGCTTTCCCATAATATTAAATCAAAAACCCTAATATAAACAACTAATTTCTTCGGACGGACCCTTAAAAAAAAAGGGGGTTTACTAGTCTTTATCATTGGGGGGTGAAACCCACAAATAGTAGCTTCATTTTTAAATTGTTTTCTAAAGGTAAGAGGATCAATTAAGAGTCAAATTTACCAACCTGAAATTTTCCAAAATTGGAGATGGACCCTAGTGTTTACTATTCGGGGAGGTTTAGTAATAGGGGGAAGGGATTATATATCTCAGATATGGAGGGGTCATATAATGAGATATTTACGGGGAGATAGAATCAACAACATATGACAACAAGGTGGGTCGTATCCTCTGATAATTTGACTGTTTGCTATGGACAATTGTTAGAAATAGGTTTATAAATCATCAAACCAAATGGGCCATGGTTTCCATACCAAACTCTTGAATTACCACAGGGTATCCTTAAAAAGTCATGTTAAAGAGGAATATGTGCTTCCGATTGATTGGGTTTTGAAAACGCTATATTCAGACAAACCTTTTGTTGTCCTCGGATATTTTCCTTTTTTCACACATAAGATTATATATTTGTGTTTAACAAATGCTCCAAACTGATGATGATGTGTTTAAGCGGGTGTTGAAGTTGTAGTAGGATTTGTTTGAATTGATTTCAATAGCCACTTTCCACATCTCTTAGTTCCGTGGATTTCTTATGGGCATGCGAGCATTGGCCCCTTTCCCTTCCAGCCGTTTTCATCCCCCGGGAATGCCAGCAGATTAGCTGAGTCACACGAGTCCATTTGTACAGAACATGTACACGCACGCATGCAAGCAGGGCGTGTGCATGCAATATATGATATAGAAAGTTGGTGTGTACAGTGCATATATATATATTTATGTTATATATATATATATATTATATTTATATTTCTTTATATATATATGTTATATATATATATATTCTGATATATATATATTCTAATATATATATTCTTTTCTATATATATATATATATATATATATTCTAAATGTATATATATGATTTGTATATATATATATATATGTGTGCGTGTATTAGTTGTTTGTGTATGCAATGTAGAAATGTAAAACATGATTGTATATATATATATATAGATATGTTAAAATGAACATTTGCACGGGATCTCAAGGTACCCACATTCCATGCAGTGACTCTGGCTGCATTCCAAGGTCCTAGAGATCTTGCGCAGGTCCGACGGGGCCTTCTTGATCTACGAGCCAGCGGCTGGGCACACGCAGGAAGGTTAACCGACAAACCTCCTGAAGAAATGGTAAAATGGTGATTTAATGGGATTTAACTATCAAAACTGCTGATTGAATAGGATTTAACCAGCAAATCTGATCAAAGCTGGTAGTTTAGTACAATACAGTAACCAGCAGACATGGTGAAAAAAAAGACACCACACATGATGGTAGGTTTGAGTCACAAGATGGTGAATACAAGAGAGGGCACTTCGTGCATATTAAATCATATTAAGATCTCTGTGTGGGCGTTTTTTTGATACACATTCATCATCGCGCAAATTTATATATTTGATCGTTTATTTTTTACTTCGCCAACAAATCCACTTCTATCAGACCTCCAAATGAAAAAGCCCCCATTAAGCCTGCGTGCAAATCACTTCAACAAAGCTGATAGTTTATGTTTTTGGTTGTTACCGTAATAAGCACCCAGGTTATGTGTGGTTTACCGCGTCTGTCGGCTTTTGCTGCAGGATTCCATGAAAAGTTTGGGATACTGTAGTCACAAGGTATATAATAAGTGAGCAGCTAACAATATGCTGGCTATACATGGCTATAGGCTCAATCAGCGAAGATGGAAATTACCAGGCAGCTGGGGTTGGTGTGCATGTGTGGGGGTCTTGATGGTAATTTTTTAACGCGGACGTGTATCCCATGAATTGAAGATTGGAAACTGTCCCAGAATTGCCTTCTTTGGGTAAAAAAGGCAAACAACTTTGATATTTAGGTAAGTTTTCGTGCGTTCACCTTAAATTACTCAATCAATGGATTATATAGTTTCAGGGAAAATCTTCAGGAAGCCATGGGATTTTAGCCCCAAATATCAGGTTTTCCGATAGGTTCTAAACATGTTGTTTTTCCAATTCTGGGCTAGAATCCAGTGAACTTCTCCAAGCATCCAAGGCTCAACAGGCTGCCCCTGCTTTGCAAAAGACACTGGTGGCTGTGACTCGCTCGCCGCTTGGCAGTGAACTCCATGTGAGCCGCAGACCGTTTTGATGACACGGAAATGGATCACCGCTAGATCACTATGATTATCAATGATAGATGATCTAGTTGACTCTTTTAAGATATTCATAAACTTTAGTGTATCAAAGAATGCTTCTCAACTGCATGTGTTCCTTCAATGCTCAGCATATCAGCTTAGCCGGCTTACTCTCTAGTGATTTGTTTCAGTTTGCGAACTGGAACATTACAGTTACAGTGGTTGAAAGCGGTAAATCATAGAACTATTCATGGGCAATGGCTTCCATAGCAAAATGTTAGATTACCAGAAAGTAAGCTGTATTCATCCCACCGAGGCCTTCTTATCAGTTATTAAACGACATTACTCGGTAGTTGTGTTGAATATATCCCCATTGTACCACCATTATGTTGCGTAAATTACCTGTTTTTCATGCTGAAATCCCGTTGTTTGAGAGTTAAATCCTATGTGTTCATCCAGAAATTGCATGTTTCTTGGGTTAAGTCAAGTCCCATCAAATCACAATTGCTGTTGGTTAAATAATGTTGAACCCCATGAAATCGCCATGTTAATATGATTAAAAAAAAAACCTCACCACGTTTTACCCAACAAAAAAACGGGTACCGCGGAGGATGCAGACGATGCTCCCCACCCTCGAGCAGCACGCTGCCTCAGCTGCGCAGCTAGATGAGGAAGATGCACGGCGCCTGGCGCGCTGGGCGGAGGTGGTTCCTTGGTCCTGAGAAACTTTTAGTGGCGGGTGCAACATTATCCATTCGAGTACCATATTATTCAGTATGCTACCATATTCTACATCATATATCATTATATATATATGGATAGATAGATAATGATATATATGGTTTATGTTGTTTTAAGCTATTATAGTTGGTTGATGATTTTATTTTGGTTATATTAAACACAGACATATATATATACACATACTGTATATATAATATCATTGTTATATTAATAAGGTTATTTGGCTATATGTTATATTTGGTTAATGGGATGATATATCACCATATAACCATATAACCATAGGTATCTTGATGATAATGATATATGTATATATATATAACCATATATGGTTAAAACTGGGTGAAACAATAGTTTCCACCACCCATTTAGGAATGGTAAACCTATGGTGATGACTGGGGGATGGTTTATGATTGATTTACCCACATGAGTGGAGGAAAACTGCCTGATGTCCGGTTCCAGATGTTCCTCTTAAAAAAACACAAATGGTCCAAATTTGGCTGAGAAACACATGTCTTCCGCCTCCAACTTCCCTCAGAAAAATACCAATCCCTGTCTGGTTGGTGGTTTGGAACATTTTTTATTTCTCCATATATTGGGAATAATACTCCCATTTGACTAATATTTTTCAGAGGGGTTGAAACCAGCAACCAGCTGTGGTTTTGCCGGTGGCCCAAGGCTGGAAACCTCATCGAAGCTTATACGCAGCTGCTGTGGTTGGACCAGGAGGTCTCAGAGATTCTGCTCCTCGGCACCGGACAGCGAGCGGACATCACCGGTCAGCGAGCCCACGGCACGATGGGGAGGATGATTTAACGGTGATATTTAACGGGATGTATCGGCAATAAGAATGGATTTTGGATAGGTATGGCTTATGGATGAGGATGAGGATGAGGACGATGAGGATGATGAGGATGAGGATGAGGATCAGGATGAGGATGAGGATGAGGATGATGATGATGATGATGATGATAGTGGCAAAACACAAAAACACATGGTAAATAAAATGATGGCAACAACATTTTTGAACATATTATTGGTACTACGCTTTACCCCGACCTTCCAAGCGGTTTTTGTGCTTCCAGGCTGCGTTTCATCGCTGCTTCCTTCATGGTGCATCCCAAAGTGGCACAGGCTGTGTCTGAGCTCTGGGCCGTTTTAAAGGCCGGAACGGAGTTCGGTGGCCGGCGATATCCGATATCCCATATAAAACAACCATGTTTGACAGTTAAATCACCACTTTTGATGGCAAACGCATATCTACTACAGTAAATGACATTCGAAAATATCCCGTTAAGTCCTGTAATTTCCCTCGAAAGTCACTATTTTTGTTGGTTAAATCCCTAGGTATCCCGTTGGGATCCCATTATGATGAAATTTGTACCCACCAAATCCCATTAAGTCCCATGAAGTTCCATTAAACTCCCACTAAAATCCCATCAATTTCCATTGGGTCCCCATGAAATATGTCTATTAATTCGATTATTCCATTAAAGCCCCAATAAAATCACATAAGATCCTATTTATATAATCCCATCAAAGTCCATTAAACCACCATTAAAGTCCATTAAATCCAATGAAATCACCATCAAGCACATTATATTTTGTTGCTTAGGTTCCTTGGAGTCACTGGAAACCCTGGGCCATCGCTGCATTTCTCAGGAGGCCAAGCGCGACGGCAAGCTGCCGGAGGGCGTGATGCCCGGGCTGCTGCAGCGCTTAGCGGAGCCGCCGCGTGGCCAATGGCTGGTGCTGTTTAAATGTTGATTTAACGGGAGTTAAAGCAACAAATTATCATGTGTTCCATGCGGATCAATAGGATTTAATGTTGATTTTCCATGGGATTTTTCATGGGGGTTGAATAGAATTCATTGACATTTCATCTAATTTTATGGGATTTAATACTAATAGTAATGGCTATGGAGAGAGAGAATGGTGATGTTCCAGCTAGCCATGTTTGATTACCAGAGGGTATTGCCATCAACCATAGGAGAGATCAGTCTTGTAGATAAGCATCAAATTATCGGTATAGTTACCCTCTGGTTATGACTAAGATAGCCATGGAAAATCCCTCATAAATGGAGGTTTATAGCTGGGAAAATCATCTATAAATGGGCAATTTTCCATGGCTATGTTAAATAACCAGATGGTATGTTATTGGTACAGGTTGTTACTTGTGGCCAAAGGAACGACAACATACCAAATTGTTGATTTGATGAGTTATTTTTCTCCAAGTCAGCCTCAAAAGATTGTCAAACATTGAAGTTTCTTATGTTCTTTCCCGCGCTGCTTAACGAACACGGGAAAGGGGTCCTACAACAAGCGGGAAAAAGTGGCACCAGTGGACGCACACCACTGGCCGCCTTCAGAAGACTTTTCACCACTTTCAGTGGGCCAATCGTTTTCTCCCATAGCCATGTGGCATTGCCACAACAACATCTTGTACCTCATGTGGAGGTTTCCTAAAGTGGGGGTACCGTTAAATCATCCATTTATAGATAGATTTTCCATTATAAACCATCCAGCTATTGGGTACCTTCATTTATGGAAACCTCCAATTGGTATCATCCACAACATTGATAGATTTTCCATTATAATCCAACCATAAATTTTCCATAAATGCTGATTTTTTCCATGGAAAATAGATTTTCCATGTTGCAATCAGGGGATTTTTGACGAGTTGGGCGCACATCCATCAGCTTCCTGGAGACCAACGGAGTGGTCAGGTAGCTATACAGTAGCCGGTGGTCAAAGATGGCCATGGAAAATCCACTTTATTTGTTGGTAAAACAATCATAAACACCATAATATAGATGGTATAAACCATTAATACATGGATATCAATGGTAATAAACATTTGTATAATCCACCAATGGTTTATCCCCCAAATCACCAGAAATAGATTGTATAAACAATTCCCACATGAGTGGTTTATTATTGTTTTACCCACATTATATATATATATATATATTTGATTTTCGTGACATCCATTAGTTCGGGGATTTCCCAGCTAGCCATGTTTGATTACTGGAAGTTACATCCCATCAAAAATGTCGTTTTGCGTTATTTAGAGCCAGGCAACCACCAACTGACGCATATCCAAAAGAATCAGGACATGTGGACATACAAATGACGATGCAACCAACAAACAAGGGAGCCTTTGCCAAGGCTTCAAAACCATAGGTATGGGATGATTATCAAAACCATAGGTATGTCCTAGATGGGATGAAATAATAATCACCAACATATAATGTGCGCAATCTTTTTTTGGGATACTTAAACTCCGGCTCAGGAAGTGATACAATGTGCCCGTGACCAAACCGAATTGATCCAAGAGCAGAAGAGCATGTTCCAGATTTGCTTGTGTTTTCTCATACCTTCTGATAGTCAAACAAACAGGGCAATGGAAAAGAAAAACAGCAAACAAAAACACATGAGTTTCACTTGTCATGATGTTCGATTACTGGAGATGTGCATTTTTTCCTGCAGGACGACCACGTTCCCTGACTGAAACCATGCAAGCTCCAAGACAACAACTAAACGCAGCAGCTAATCATTGATGGATTCAGGATGACAGCAGTGATGACAAATCATTGGCTGGTACAACGACAACAACAACAACAGCATTCCACAACAATAGTACTGGAAATCGTGTTGTTGAGATCCAGTACCCTTCGGAAGTCAAACATGGCAATGGAAAATCACCAATTCATCGATGATTTTTCCAGTAAAACTTCCATCGATAGGGATTTTCCCAGCCAGCCATGTTTGATTACCAGAGGTTAAATCCATTAACACTATATAGATCTAGTTATATTATCCCATTACTATCTCATCTTATATGATATATGTTATGACCGGAGGTTTTTTTTGATGTGTTTGGCGCTCAGGAGCATCCATTCCTTCGTCCGCTTCAGCCGTTTCGATTCACCCGAAGACCGTGCTGACCTGGTGCAGATGAGAAGTGCGCAGCAGGATATTTTGGTCGACATGTGGCGAGCCACGAGGGGGCCGGGGGAACTGCCCTTGGTGAGAGGAATCTCAAAAAATAATTATCTGGGAAGATATATTGAAAACACGGTCGAAAAATAGAGATTTATATACTTTACTGGTATTTTAATATGGTTTTGTATGGTTTAATATGGAGAATCATGGGAAAATAATGGAAGAATGATAGAATATTTATGGATATGAATGGATTTGCCCTCGGGCCCCTTTTTTTGCAACCTGTGAAAAGTCAGATCCGCAATACTCTGCGTTATGATCAAACATCGCTAGCTGAGACATCCCCGAACTCAATGGAGCGTTTTTTTTAATACGGGAGAATCATTGATTGTAAATGTAGATTTTTTATATAAAATTACTGTAACTATGTTAGTTTACAGGAGGGCCAAGGACAATTATACAGTATAACTGTTCCCATTTGAGGTGGGCCGGCTTTGTAAAACCTCTCAGGTATATCTCTGAAGAAGAATCGAGAGTTTTGATTCCATAGTTTCACTCCAGAATCACAGGTGGGTATGTGCCATTAAATCTTCAATGGCTGCATATGGTGGGTTCCCCAGGATTCTCCAGCAATCGTCACAGCTGGTAGCGCCAAGGTACTGCATTGCAGCTGGCACAGCCGAAGCACAGTTGGTCCTCTCTACCTTGTTGCATGGCAGCCTGGAACGGCACCCGCCAGCCCTTGATGTGCTGAGTCGACGGCCTTTTTTCCCGATGGGAAATCCACTACGACTGGTGAAATCTAGACGGAATTAGGGTTGATTTTTGGGGGTTCCACATGCAAATCCAAGTCATTGGTAAAATCATGTGTATGAATTATTGTGCCTTTCTGGATTGTTTCATGCATCATGTAGACATCTCCAAGTTCTTTGTTTTGTTTCGCTCCCCAGATGTAACTGTGCAGCTACACTTGGTACAGGGGTGGAACTTGCACTCACCAAGCAAATTGGGTGCAAATTGGTAAAGTGTAAAGCCATTTTTGAGTCTACCCTCCGGTAATCAAACGTAGCAATTGAAAATTCCTCACTTATAGATAGGATTCCCATTAAAACCTCCATTTATAAGTAGTTTTCCAGCTAGCCATGCTTGATGGCACTGGAGGGTAATGCTTGACAACGATTTTAAAGCCCCAAATCCTTTTCCAATGATCAACACCCCCATGAAGTCTGGTAAAATGATAGATTTGTGTAGGTTTGTTCATGATTCCGGACGGAATTTTGTAGCTATTCTATAATTTGGATTATAACATAATTATGTCTTGTTTTTTTTGCCCGTTTGTGCTTGAATACTTTGGATGTGCAACTCACTGTGCCCCATAGCCGTGTGTATAACCCATGTATGAGGTTGTAAAATATGATATAAGCTCAGTGCTCAGTTCTGAATGAATTATAATTTCAATAGATGGCTATGATCAATACCATAATGGCTACGGCTATTATCGACATTGCTTTAGATTCCCAGCTTTGTTTCCAACAAATAAACTTACAGAGTTTCTCCAATTAGTTGATTTGTAGGTATAATCTTGATCATCCATACAGTGAGGCTCCCAAGATGGGTAAGTTGGTTTATGTATATATAAAGTCCTGAACGATGCGACTTATGCTGGATACATCGAACTGCACTTAACCACGTTATACCCACCATAGAACTACAGCATTAAATGTGCATTGTTTTGGTTTACATTAACTTTTATTTGTTTTTTCTTATATTCCTACTCCTGTTACATGGGCCCCACATTCTAAAGAACAAAAGTCTGGGCCCATAAACAGATATGATTTAATTATATATACAATAGTTAAAAATACACATCTTTATGGTGTATGCTAGCGATAAGCCACATATTTGGGTCCCAGCAAGCCACGGAACCCCCAGGCTGAAGCAATTAGAGAAGGCCGAGGCGGCGGGAGACGCTGTCGGCGTGGAGGTGGTGTGGTATGCCTTTCAAGGCGCGGCCGCGGTGAAGCGAAGGGGAAAAAACATTGAACATTCCACGTGTGTAAATATATAATGTACATTTATAAATATAAATATAATGTGTGTACATATGTATATGTATATATATAGAGATGTATATTTATATATAGAGATGTATATGATTATATGTGTGCGAATGTACCATAGAAGGGGAGCGAGAGACATCGAAAAACAGCAGCCAGGCATTGCGGAGGTCATCGCCGATGAACCCAACGTCCCCGATGCATTTCATTCGGTTCTGCGGTCGGTGGTGAAAGACACTTTGATGCATCGAACATGATTGGAAAATGATCAGATTCATCCCATTTAAATCAAATCACTTCTCTCTCTCGATAATGGCTACTGAATTATTGGCTATTGACGATGCGAACGTCAGCTACGTAGTTGGTGGTTTCCAACTTTCTGGCATTTTTATCAGTGCCATTGTGTCAGCCCTGCTACCCCCAGATGGGAGGTGGCCTTTTTGGCTGTCATGCAACAAGGCTACAGGCCTGAAATATAACATGGAACGGAACACTGAACAAAACGAGATAAGATGGACATGTTGCTGTTGATAGTGACATTTGTGAGTGTCAGAGTCATATTTGCCAATTGTTTGTTCCTGAATATTGATTGTGATCAGACAAGGAATGTTGTAATATACTGGCTCATATGAGTTTCAAGTACATGGCCGCAACACATTCTTGGAACACCCGGTCGATGGCCTGGGACCTTGCGAGTGCCCTCCGGTAATCAAACATGGCTAGCTGGGAACCCCATAGAGGGTTTAATCGGAAAAATCAACATCCCATCCCACCTTCATCAACCATCATCAACCATCATCCACCAGTATTACCCATTAATTACCGGTTATATATTAATCATCATTAATCCATCATGAATCCATTATTAACCATTATCAACCATTATCAACCATTATTGACCATTAGCAACCATCATTAATCCATTATAAACCATAATCAACCATGATTAACCATTATCAACCATCATTCACCATCAACAGAATCAAAATCCTCATCCTGATCCGTGTCAGAGTTCCTTTTGGTCTTGTACATCATT
>Ga0126342_10005581_pt1 | contig 22011 bp, 17 predicted proteins | sample Cyp1metagenome_FD_92528 | JGI IMG/M metagenome (GOLD analysis project Ga0126342, IMG submission 92528) | Coral microbial communities from Lord Howe Island, Old Settlement Bay, Australia - Cyphastrea 1 metagenome | ecosystem: Host-associated > Invertebrates > Cnidaria > Coral ... | reverse complement strand
TTTAATTTATTTAATTTATTTGATTCATTTAATTCATTTAATTCATTTCATTAAATCAATTAAATGAATTTAATGAATTAAATATATTTTCCATTCAATTCATTTAATTCATTTTATTCCTGGAGTCCCCAGATTCCAGAAACAGTTTTCCATTGAATTAAAATTTTCTAAAACATTCAATTCGTAAAACTAATTCAATGAATTAAATGAATTAAATGAATTAAATAGATTTTCCATTTAATTCATTTAATTCATGACATTAGTTAAATGAATTAAATGAATTCAAGATATTTTCCATTTAATTTATTTAATTCATTTAATTCCTGGGGCCCTCAGATTCCAGCAGCAGTTTTCCATCTAATTTATTTAATTCATTTAATTCATTTAATTCATTAAACTAATTAAATGAATTAAATGAATTAAATAGATTTTCCATTTAATTCACTAAATTCATTAAATTAATTTCATGAATTTAATGAATCAAATAGATTTTCCATTTAATTCATTTAATTCATTTTATTACTTTAATGAATTAAATGAATTAAATATATTTTCCATTTAATTCATTTAATTCATTTAATTCCTGGGGCCCTTAGATTCCAGCAACAGTTTTCCATTTAATTTATTTAATTAAATGAATTAAATAAATTTTCCATGTAATACATTTAATTCATTAAATTAATGACATGAATTAAATGAATTTATTGAATTAAATAGGTTTTCTATTTAATTCATTTAATTCATTTAACTAATTAAATGAATTTAATGAATTAAATAGATTTTCCATTCAATTCATTGAATTCATTTAGTTCCTGGGGTCCCCAGATTCCAGAAACAGTATCCCATCTAATTTATTTAATTCATTTAATTCATTTAATTCATAAAACTAGTTAAATGAGTTAAATGAATTAAATAGATGTTCCATTTAATTCATTTAATTCATAAAATTAATTTCATGAATTTAATGAATTAAATAGATTTTCCATTTAATTCCTTTAATTCATTTAATTCCTAGGGCCCTCAGATTCCAGCAACAGTTTTCCATTTAATCTATCTAAATCATTCAATTCATTTAATTCATTAAACTAATTAAATGAATTAAATTAATTAAATGAATTAAGTGGATTAAATAGATTTTCCATTTAATTCATTTAATTCATTTAATTCATTACATTAATTCAATGAATTAAATGAATTTAATGAATTTTATAAATAGGTTTTCTTTTTAATTCATTTAATTCATTAAATTAATTCAATGAATTAAATGAATTTAATGAATTTTATAAATAGGTTTTCTTTTTAATTCATTTAATTCATTAAATTAATTAAATGAATTTAATGAATTAAATAGAATTTCCATTTAAATTCATTGAGTTTGACCATGTACGTCTCCAGAAGAGCATCAAGAGTAGATCTTAGGGGGGGGGCTAGCATCTATATCTATATCCCATGATTTGACTGAGTTGGTTGGCCCAACTGATTATCCCATGATTGATTATATATATATATAATTCAGTTGACCGAGTTGACCCAACTGTGAAAAAGAACCTGGTTGGCATGGAAGAAGAACCATTCTTGGTCACTCTGGAGATAGATAATCGTGGCCGCACTGTGTTTTCGCTGGCATTCACATGCACACATGCAGTAACTTTGGCCGCACGAGCTTTGCGTCATATTCTCTTCATGTTGATATTTGTTGATCTGCTTTGGCCATCACTACTCGAAACGCATGACAAAGTCTGTCGTGGCGACGCCTCATCAGGCAGGGATTATATACACGGAATGTGTCAAACACTGTAGAACAGATACTCTCAAAGAATTTGTGGATGGGGCTTACTGTGGCCCATTGATACAAGACCAGAATGAAAGCAGCATCCGCGACACCAACAGCTGAGGAAAAAAGGTAAGATTTGCTACAGCAATGGTGAGACTTATTTGGAATGGAAAACTGATAGAATTTCCGGGGCGTGGGGCCGTGGGGTCTACACGTGGCCGGGGCAAAGTTCAACGGCGACTCCGAGCGCCCAGAGTTTCTGCCCTGTAAATTTCGGAGAGAGCCGATGTTGGGCCATGGCCAGGTGTAGTCACCAGGGTAGAGATGACAGCCGTAGGCGCAGTGCTTCTATGGCGAAGCAAGAGGCCTTGGAGTACTAAGTGAATTTTATGCAGTATCTTTCAATAGTACCAATAGAATGCAGGGGTTGAAAAAGCAGTGCATCGAACCGCTTGCATGTCTCTTTTTGAAAGTATGCCAGACGCACGGTTTTATCTTGCCATAGCATTCTAGTTGACCGGTACTGTATTGCACAATTTGTGTTGTTACATTCTGCCTACTACACTGCATAAATGGGTACCGGTCAAAGATACACACTTTTTTGGCACGTTCTTAAGTACCAATTGCTGTCCAATTTTGAGGTAGCACAAAATGACTCGACCAAACTGGAAGTTCCTCATTCAAGTCATTCAAGTCACAGGCAAATCATCATAAATCATCTAGATGTCCTGGGGGATTCTGTATTGACCAGAGGGTCACCGGTAAGCAGAATGGGTACCTGGTGGGTTCAAAACACCTGTAAAGTCAAACCACTGGAATGATGAAGCATAGAAACCTCTGCTTGACCGTCTGGTTATATAAAGCCAACTTGTATCTTTTTAACAGGAGATAATTTAGGTATGTTGACAGAATTTGGATATTGTGTTTGAATCTTATAGCCAATCTAGTAGATACTATATGAATAGATTGTATGCATCACCCCCAATCCAGAATATTTCTCCTCCCCATTGACTTGTTTTGTTTCGTTCTCGTTCCCCCAACATGATTGCTGTCGATCTGGAAAAAAGTTGCCATCCATTCTTATAAATTCATTGACCCGCTATACCACACCTTAGACCTTTTTTCATGAAAATCTGGTATCCAAAGGGTATATTAGACATATATTGGCAGTCTGCCTGTCAATCAATCACTCAATCAATATGTATCTGTATACAGTATACATGTCTGGACACATATCTTCTATCGACGCAATTTGTACAGTAACCCCAAAAAAGATCCAACAGTATAATTTTCTTTCTAGTATTACAACAAATTATTGTAAGTATTTTTTCAAATTAAATAAAAATCTCTATTTTCTTCAGATTTAGCTATGGCCATCCTCAAAATGCTCCAGGTGGTTGAGGCAAGCGTGGTGGAGCCCGCCGCAGCAGCGCCGGCGGCGAATCAGAGCGGGGCGCCGGCGTTCTGCACGCAGTGTGGCGTGGTGATACCAGCGATGAGCCCGGGGCCGTGGGGGCCGTGGGGGCCGGAGATGGTGCAAGATGGTACCCAAAAAAGAGGAGTTTCATGGGAATTTCATGGGATTTCTTAAGATTTTAAAGGGATTTTCGCCAGCAAAAATATGGTGAACTCGAATTTCACTAGGGTTTATGCTAGATGTATCGAGTGGGGTGAGACTAAAGCAACTTATCTCGGCGGCACCACCTTGTGGTAGGGTTGGATGGGTGATGACACCCTTGTTGATGGGTTATGACATGTGGATATATGTGGATTATGATCCTTCCTGGTTTGTTGGCGATGATTATAACTCATTAAGCAACCATATAGTGAGATGGGATCAGGGTATGTTTCATGGCTCACTTAGTGGTTAGTAAGTCGTGTGAGCAGAAGTCACCTAAGTGGGGTTGTCACATATGGTACAATGTCAGGGCCCCCAGTTGCAAGTTGGTTCATAACCCCCATCAGCTATAGTTATAAGTATCACACACCATACTGGAGTTGTAAACCTAATCGTTTGGGGGCTCCATATTGTAACTATGGTTTCCAGTTGCGAAGTGGGGGGATCCTCCCATACTCATCCTAACCAGCTAAAGAAAGATGGGCCAGCAGGGGGTGTACTGGCCCAGATAAGCCATTGACATCCATTGACCATGTCATTTGCACTGGTCAGTGGATGGTTCATTGGAATGACGAATGACTTTCACACTCTGCATGGACCAAACTAATTGGCCAAGCCCTGACAAGAGTGTTGCTTGCTCATAGGGGGCATCGGAATTGGGTACCCGGGTACCCATCACAACCAGACGGCCAACACTGAAAATGAGAGAATCAGTGACCCGTACCCAGCTGGGATCCGAATGATAGGGGAAAAATGTCCACTCCCCCATGCAGTGCGGTGCATCGAACCTGGCTGAAGAAAAACATAAGTACTCTTTTGGATTCTTTTGGCTATTTGGGGTTGACTGGTGCCTCACTCTTTGGCGATTGTTCCTCAACTCGACTGCCGACCTCAGCTCAGGTGGTCATGGGCTCCCGGTCGGCGGCAAGTTCTGTGGAAACTGCGGAGCCGCTGTGGCCGTGGCGGCATGAGCAAAGGGCGACTTTCCATTCAGCTCCGGAGGATTCTCGGGTTGAGTCTTTTTCTTTTTGAGAACTTCCAAAAACATATATATATATATATATATATATGTATGTATACATATATATATATGTATGTATATATAATATATATATATATATGTACTTTTTCCGAGTCTCCAAAGGCCAGATCCTCAGAAAGTCAGGCATCGCCAAAGGTGATTGCCGGGTTTCCCTAAAACAGGACTTTCCTTCAATTCCGATGGATTCTCACGACAAAACACGACTGAACCTGGATTGTCACCATGTTGCCCCTATTCAATGATATTTTTCATAGTCTTTTTGGGGGATTGTAGCACAATTGCAGACACAGCCATGTCGGATGTGGCTACTGAAGTTCTTGAGATATTTGTTGTGAGATGATTTGGAATACATCCTTCTTTGGAAGGATGTCAGGGTATTGTTTGATTTTCGGACGCAGGACCAGCTGGAAAATGGCGCTTTTCGGTAAATCAGACCATCATAGTCATCATAGACCATCTACCCTCTGGTAAACTGACATAACGATGGAAAATCACCATTTTCAATGGGAAAATCCACTATAAATGGTCAGTTTCAATAGCTATGTTAAATTACCAGAGGGTAATATATCATAAATGATCATAATATTATCACAATGATTACAACTATCATTATAATGGCTATATTTATAAGTGGATTATCACACAGTAATGCCGTTTGTGCTTTTTTTTTTAAACATATTACTATTCGGTGATATTCTATCATGAATATAACCATATTATCCCATTATATCATAGAATGGTAATATTGTAATCTCTAATCATATCCCATTCTATCCACCATGAATCCCGCTTCACGTTTTGAGAATCGGTGACTGCAAAAATGGTGCCAGATCAACATTGTGGACACGCCCGGGCACGCCGACTTTGGCGCGGAGGTGGAACGTATTCTGAATATGGTCCCTTGGAGGCCACAAGGAGGTACCTCCAATAGCTGGATGATTTCATGGAAAATAAAAAAATCAGATGATTTGGGGGTACCCCCATTCTAGGAAACCTTCAAATTAGTATATAGACACACATGGGAATTATGTCAGAGGGAAAATACATGGAAAGACTATGAATATCATCGCAAGATGGCTTCAAAGGCCAATTGTTTCGTTGCCGAAGCTTCAAGGAACTTGTGAACATCTTGGAGGGCCCTTGTTTGCTACATCCCCTTGTAACCCCATTCTAACAATGCTATGACATCACTATTGTGGCTCAGGATTCGCGGAAGTTCAAGGGCAACTTTCCCAACAATCGGGGTTGAATATGCCCCATTCGCAGCTGTTGGTAGTGGTTAACCACCTGCAAACATAGAGCCTAACTTCTTGCGGGGGTAAGTTTTTTTTTTTGTTGGGAGGGGGTTCCTAATTCTGAAAGTTAGTCCCAAACTTACTGGTGCGTTAAACACGCAGGGAATGGATGGGTTGCTGGGGGTTGCTGGGATGATGACATTACATATTATATATATACATATTGTTACTAGTGATTTAGTGGGATCATTCCCGACAAATTCCCGTTGCGTGTTTAACGCACCATGCTGCGCAAACCATCCAAGCAATCTGCATGGCCATGCTGCCGAGGCGGATGCCTGCCTCCTGCTAGTGGATGCAGCGGCACGGTCGCCCATGGGTCGTGAAGGATGTATCGAACTTTGTGGCATGGAATGGGTTACCCTCTGGTGAACACACAACAAAACATCAAAAAACTATGGAACATCACCATTTTGAATGGGTAAATCAATGTAAATCAACTATTTCAATGGCCATATATGTTCAGACACTGCGCAGTGTCAGTGTCGATGTCGACCATCTTCATGGATGAATCAACTATGGCGGCCCGCTGACCAGGGCACCCAATGGTTTTGGCCCACAACCAGCCCAGATAAGCACATCACTACTGCGGTTCTGGGCTGGATTTGGGGAGATTGATTTATCATACAATCCACAAAGAAATCCGTAGCTTTTACTTAGCAAGGGATCAACAAACCACCAAGTTGGTGGCACCAAAAAAACAAATCCAACTGTGGACATTGGCATCACCCGAAGATCAGAACCCCTTTTGAGTCTCAGACCTCTCCAGAGATGTGATTTCGACCTTGCCTAAACGGGGAATTAATCCCAAACTTATGCAAAATTGCTATTTTAATAGGCACATAAAGGACCATTGTCATGAACCAGGCTAGATTCTTTTCGGTCTTCCCAATATTTTTGGACACAGCTTAAATTGGAACTGATGAATTTGGTCGAGCGAAGTCGGCCTTGTGGCTCTCGTGGCTCTCAGCCATTCAGGAAGGACCAATGCCTCAAACCAAGTTCGTGTTGAGGCTTGGTGTTTGGGCTTGGCCAGGAACCGGGATTGATCTGATACCCTAAAACAGTTCGAGCAAACGTCACGATTCGTCGTTTTCAGAGGCAGTTGTCGACACAGCTGGGGATGGGTCAAAACCTATGAAATTACCACATGTGGGGGAATGATGATCCATTCACCAGCTATTTTAGGTTACCACCGGGGTGACAGGGTTTTGACGAAAATAGCCATACTAAAGATCAACATGCCACAGACCCAGCCATTCTCAGACCTTGTCGCATGTTCTTATAGCTCCACCATCCCTGGAAAAGGCAAGCCTTGAAGTTGAAGAAGAAGATCATCGTTTGCATCAACAAGGCCTGGCTCTAAATTTCTTTTGAGGCCGGAAGGATCTAACAATCCAAGGCGATCATTTCCTGAAAGGGACATCAGGAAGCAAGGGCCACCAAGGAAAGAAGAAGGCAAACGACGAACAAAAAAGGAGAACAGAGGCAAGAAGAAAGAACAAAGAAGCGAAGAAAGCAGACCTGGGAGGAGTCGAACCTTCAAACTTTGCATTTCAGCCAGAATGGCTATATAACGGGGCAACAGGTCCTGTAGCTTATTTTTTGCTTTTGTGCTCTTTTGTCTCCTGCCCTTTGACCCCCTGCACTGCTTTTGCTCCTGTGGATCCCTGGATGTGGCGCCTTCGGAATTACTCGGTCACAATATTTGTGGCCCCGTTGTTGAGCACCCATAATTGGCATGCTGAAGGCTTGTAAAACTTCAGGAAAATCGTTCCCTTCCCCCATCAGCGCCATGCGAGCAAGGTTGACAAGCCTGCCTCCCGAGTGGATTGGGTCGGACGCCTGCATGGGTAAAACTGTCTGGGAAGAATGGAGCTGTTGTTGTCTTTTATTCACGGGAACCAGAAATTAGAATCCCAAAATCTGCTTGGTGCTTGTCAATGGTTATTATGGATCATTCTCCCCATTTCGTACTAAGCACCAGCACGGATTTGATGGTGAAAAGTCGTTTAACCATTCACCCAAATGCCATTAACTGTCATTAACTATTATATATTCCATGATTCTCCCATTCTCCCATTTTGAAATATTTTGAATCCATATAAAATTATCGAAAAAAAAACATCTGGGGTTTCATATTGGGCCTTCATATGATCATGACGGTGGTTACACTGCCTCAGCTGCGATTCCAAGGTCTTGGATACCACCTTCGATCTCTTCGGCTGCCTCGGTGCGGACGACGAAGCCTGCGACTTTCCCGTGGTGCCACGGCAGCGGTGAGTCCGCGGGTCAGCCCATACAAGGCCAAACTTGGGGGGATAAAAAAGCCATAGCTGGAATTGGCTGGAAACTATGACTATCAGGTTTTTACTGGGAATATGTCTAGGGCAAGGAGGGAACAGAATGTCTTGGGTGCTCTAGGACGGCTTGAAGATGGTTTCAGGAAGTGAAAGGTTGGGAATTTACCGAGTTTGGATAGAAGAAATGTCGAAGAAATGTTGCTGTTGCTAGCAGTCACACCAAGGGGATGTCTTGCGACCCCTGAGTATATGAGTGAAATGTGGGAACATAAAGTATCATAGATTACAACATGGAGGATATTCAGTGGATACCTAGTGGATAGATTAATCAGAAAAAAACAGTGTTTTGCCAATGTTCCTGTAAATAAATCCCAGAAAAACAAAAACAACGCAATGATTGTTCTAAAGATATTCTGACCCCCAACACGTTTTACGGGTTTTCATATATGGAACTTGCCCCCGCACACTTCCAGTGCCTGTCTTGAATGGAGTTTTTGTGAGGTTCAGCAATGAACCGACCATTTCCATCTCAGGATATGCAAGGAAAACATCATGTCGATCCAGGTTCAATAGAATCCCAACATTTTTCATCTGGGATATCCCCACTGTACTAAGCCGGGCAATATGATGATTGTTGTGAGTCATTTTTGGGGGGTTTTCCCCAAACCATTTTTGGATATTCCCCAAATGACTCTTGCATGTTCCAGGGTGTTGCTCCATATCATGATGATGTGTATGTATATATGTATAATGTTTTTGCAATGTAATATAATTTACCCTCTGGTAATTTAACATAGCTATTGAAAATGGCCATTTATAGTGGATTTTCCCATTAAAAATGGTGATTTTCCATTGCTATGTTAGTTTACCAGAGGGCAATGTAATGTAATATAAGATAATATGATAATATATGATATATGATATAATATGATATGATATACACATAACATCATTCCACAGCCATCGTGGCTTTGGCTAAGAGTCTAAGGTCTATGCTTCTGGTTTCCAGGGCGTCGCATCCAACGTGGGGACTTCCCAGGGCACGGTGGATGATTTATCGTCATTGAATAAGGCTTTTAGCCGCTATCAGAATATGGGGATCTAGGTATAAGTGATACCCTCCAGTAAATTAACATAGACCCTGATTTTATCACCAATTTTTAATGGAAACTAGTCTTCCAACCCCGATGACTGCCAGGGTCTATGTTAATTTACCAGAGGGTAAATATGAGGTTATACTTTTCAATATGCAGGGGAGTATCATCCACTAGGGGAATCCTGGAGAATCAACCAGGCAAAATTGAACACTGCGAGAATGGGATGGGCAAAACCCATGGAGAATCAGATGTCCAGGTTATTTAAGCGTTGCCACGAATGATGAGATTTGAAACATTGCGACTCAAGGGCATTTTCCAACGTTCCCCAGGTTCTTTTCTCGTACCGAGGAATCCTTGCAGAGATATGATACTCCTCCCTGTCATAAGACAGAGCATGTGATCTAGGCGTGGTCGTTCACTCAAAAAGATAGCGAACCTCAATTTAATTTATTCCCACGCTTGGTGGATTACACTTGATAAGACGTATATCTGTAAATATATCTGTAAATATATCCACATCATATCATCATGGTATTTCTGGAAGTATAAGAGGTATACCAACCATGGATTATACTCATATTATACTCATCATATCGTCATGGTTGGAAGTTCCATCCCTATTTCTCCAGGATCTCACCCAGCATTTTTCACAACGGATGAGAAGCATCATCACCTCTGTATGACTTATAGCGACCTCACAACGAGCTCACCAAACATGACGGTATATGTAGAGAATTATCAAACACATAGATAGATAGACAGACGGACGTATTGGATTGGATAAGATAAGATAAGATAGGATTAGATTAGATTAGATAGGTAGAATCAATACTACATTATCATATTAGAAAATGTACAATTCAGATGAAGTAATCATCCCATCACCTAGCTCTTTTTGCCCAAGTCCACCAGATCTGCCTGGACCGTTCCCAGGAAGGTCCAGACTCATTGGAAAAGGCCGGACATTGGAAGACTGGGACATTGGTAGATGGGGATGCTTGGAATATCTTGGAATGGACCGACTAGACCTTTGATCTGACGTAAGTGACTGTAAGTTACTGAAGGTTTAATACACCAGAATTATCGGCTTTACGGTGGTTAAAAACTTAAAAACTGCTGAATCAGCAAAGCTAGCTTGGGCTAACTGAAGTCCCTCTTGCCAAATGGCAAGGTATTGGCAGGGGCTGGAATCGCCAATCATATGAAACTTCACAGTTAACTACCCCTCCATCATTTTTTTTTTTGTAAGCAGTGTTACGCAGTTTTACCGTGGCTCAAGTTCCCACCGGGACATCGTCGCCATATCGTCGCAATCATCAGCATACATCACAATCATACAATCCACATGGATAAATCTTTGGTGATAAATCTTGGTTTCCCATGGTTTTCCCATGGTTTTCCCATGGTTTTCCCATGGTTTTCCCATGGTTTTCCCCATGGTTTTCCCCATGTTTTTTCCCATCAACATCTCCACGTTCCACCAGGGGAAACCATGGGGGATCCACTGAAAACCAGGACTTGACGCCTTTGCTGGATACGATCCTGGAGGCGGGTGATGCCTGCTCCGAGTTGATCTGGATGAATGGTTAGTAAAGGTTAGTAAAGGTTAGTAAAGGTTATTTATCTCTAAATGTCCTTTGAACTTAGTGAGTTACTATAGTTTGTGATGTGTATATGTGTCATATCCCCATGATATCCACGTTACGTCCCCGGAAAAGAATCGCGATGATAGCCGCAAATGGTTGGAAGAACCTCCAGACTTTCCATGAAAATCGGGAACCATGAAAAGAGTGCCATAATGCACCATGACAATTATTTTCCCCATTGTTGGTGAATACACACCCATTGTTGGTTATATTAATCTCATGATGTTTTTGGTGCTTAGCAAATATATGGTTTTTAATAGTTATATAGTGATTCATTATGGGAAATATTCATTACTACACTTACATAAATAATGTTACAGCAGCTATCCTGGTGACCAGGACGTCCCACGCCACGTGTTTTGGGTGTCCCACGCTGCTCGTCAGGAGACCCCTTGTCCAAAGATCGACAACTCGGCACCTCTTCAGATGTTGGTCTGGAACTCAACCGACCCCGTCCGGACTCAACGGACACGAAAAAACGGAAGTCTTGGTGAATTTTTAGGGATGTAGCCTCTGGTAAATGGTGGGAAAAGCCATGGAAGGACATGGTTGATTTAATGTGATTTATATTGAACATGGCCCAGTCGAAATAGTGGATGACTACCCATGAAAAATGCATGGTGGATTTTCCATAGTTATGTAGACGTTTCCCAGAGGGTAAAGGGATGTAAATGGATGGTATCTATAGGTGGAATCATCAAAGTTGATAGATGAAAAAGTAGAATATAAATCATGACTGATATAATTGTCAGAAGATTCATAACCAGCTTATTGCCGGGTGAAGGTTTTGCTGAACAGGATCTAGTTGGTTCATCTAATAGTGGGCTTTCAGGTTTTTTTCCTGGGTAAATCTGGTGTATTACTACATACCCTCTGATTATTTAACATGGCGCCATGGAAAATCACCATTCTTAATAGGTAAATATCGGTAAATCATCCATAGATGGACCATTTTCCAGTTCGCTATGTTAGTCATAACCAAAGGGTAATTCCTTGGGAAAAATCCTGGTGAAATGATAGGAGGACCATGATTTCTACTGCTTGGTGCGAAGATTTGGTCATTTTCCACCCTAAAACCGGGATGATGATCCGATAAACGACCCATATTTCTCGGGTTGATGCCATAGAAACCAGGAAAGTCTCCCAGTTTTGTGCCTTTCTCAATGGCTGATCGGCTGATCATTGAGGGCCAAGGAGGCATGGTCAATATTGTGGTAAAGCCAATGCCGTAGTCACCGTAAAACTTGTTAATACTGGCTATTTAATGGGAATTTCGGAATATCATTGTTATACAATGGTAAAGCCAATTTCATAAACCATTCCCAAATGGGCTTTATGAAATATTTGGTACACTCCTATTGGGATGATGTAAAGTGATGACCCCAGTCCTGGCTGGTTCTGAGTTTCCTGCCAGTTTTTGAGTTGACCCATGTTGACCCCACGCCGCAACATGTTGGAACCCATATCATATCAATTAAATCAATCTAAATTATAAATCAATATAAATCAACAATAATCAACATGAATCACATGTTCTTTTTTGGCATTTTGATGCATTTTGTGGCTGTTCATGTCACCCATGTCACCAGTTCAGCGTATCTTTCCGCTTGGATTTTCCCATTGGAAACCCCACCAGCTGAGGTGTCGAACTTGGACTACGATGACTACGTGGGGTCAGGGAGTCCAGGGTGGAGTTTTGAATGGGGAGATTCCACCGATCTCGGGATGTTTTTTTTAGCAGAAATGATACGTCATACACATTAAATACACATTAAATACACATGAAATACACATTAAATACATTTTAAATACACACTACTATACATTACTATACTATATTAGGCTTTACATTAGCTAGTTGAAGCATGTTTCAAGTGGATTGTGGACTGATCCCATGTCCGAGCCACAGGAAACTATAGGAAACTCCTTAACCAAGGGGCCTCAGAAAAGAATAGATCCACTACGATGCAGAGATTCCTCTGTGCGGATGATGCTTAGAGGCTTCATCGCCCAATAATAGTTGGAATGGGTGATAGTGGTTGTTTAGGGTTTAGGCTGCAGTTCCACTTTTTAAGTGGCTATTCATAATGTCACAACTATGGTTATTTTTCACCATATTTAACCATATTTAACCATTTAGTTGGACCATGGTGACTATGCCCAACTTATGGAGGTTGCTATTCAGATTTCATACCCCCAGTCCTACAGCTCCAGGCCGATTTGGGGCACCCCAGTCCTCCCAACTTGTAGGGTTTCCATGGTAAAACAACACCATGGACACATGATATGACATGATCACGGGGTAATGTAGCTACATTACTTCTATGACAATATGGTCCTATGGTCCTATGGTCCTATGACTCTTTTTTTGATAGGGCCTATATAATATTATATATATAGTCATCCCCAAATAGATGGAAAAGTAAATCCCTACTAATTTGATGGTGATTCACTTTTCCGTCTATTTGGGGATTACTATAATTATGATTTATATACCAATGGAGACACCCCCATCCCACAATCGTCACAAGTTCTACTGGGCTGTCGCCCAGGCGCATTTGCATCGGTCGTTTGATCTCTGGAGACTTGAAAGTGGGTCAGGAGGTGTGGAGTCCTTGGAGGATAAAGCCAGCAGATAAAGCCAGGGCGTGCCAAAAGGCAACAAGGTCCATTGTAAAGACATGTCAAGCCAAAAAAGGATACCCAAGTATACCAAAGTTCAATACCCAAGTTCAAAAGATATATGTTTTTCAAACGATCTTCAAGTGTGGTTTGTCAAAAAACTATTTGTTTTGGCAGTTTAAGGTGATGTACTAGGCGTATACACCCATTCGGCTTCACCCAAAGATAAGGGTGCATGCACGCAGCAGAAATTTCCGCCCTTCAAACACACCATATTCTCTGTGATAATGGCAGCTTTTCACCATTTCTGTTGATGAACAGTAGTATGATTCTCCACGCCATCCATCAACAGTCCACCCCAACATCCACCATGGAACGCCCCACAGAACTGGCCATTTCACATAGGAATGGGTCAGAATTTTTGGTATCAATGGACTCTGAAAACTGGCCAGTTTTATTATCAAAGCATCAACTTTTTGGGATGATGATGTAGACAATGTAGACTATACTCCAATGGGTTTGTCTGGAACCCAAATGGCACTTTTTTCACGGGGAACTTCTGATTTTCTGATGAGATTTCGGGATCTTCCCAAAAACATGTAACGAGAAGACACGACAAAATAGAGAAGACCACGTTCCATAGCCAATTCCAAAAGCCATCAAATAGGAAGTGGTATGTACAGTAGTGGGGAATCCACTATAGATGGCCATTATAGGTATTTATCCCATTATAGAAGAAACCAATCCAAAACCAGCTAATAGGTTCACCATACCCAATTCCAAAGTCCAGTCTGAAGCCCCAAATAGGAAGACTACCCTCCAATAATCAAACATGGGGGGTTGAACCCCACCAAATATGGCTCGATGTGAATTTCCGATTTTCCCACTACACATCTGCATGTAGTGGGGAAAACCCAGCTAGCCATCATTACATCCCATTTTCGGGTGAATCCACTATAAACGGCCATTTTCAATAGCAAACTGTTAAATTACCAGAGGGTATGTCCACATAAAATCGCATTTTTTATCCCATACGTTTACCATTCTTAGCCAGCCATATTGGATGACGCAACGTCGCCAGGTTGGCATCAAGTATGGTGAGGATGGAGAGCTTCGGAAGGGGAACGTCTAGGCCTCGAAATATGTACAGCAAAAGAACTTGCCGTGGGTTGGTGTTAACAACCTTAACAACCTTAACAACCATAGTTATACCCATTATCAACCATTAATAAACCACTGGTAAACATACATATATAACCACTGGTAAAAATCACCATGCTATTCATAGGTAAATCATGGTAAATCACCATTTAAGGGATTCTCCTTAGACGGGACCGACCTACATAAGAAACATGGGGATCAAACCTTACGAAGAATGATGAGGGATGAACCCCATGGGTATGGGATCCAGCTGGGAAGGGGCGGCCCCATGACCCCAATCTTGCTTGACACTGCTCAGTTGGATCAATCATCATGTATCAATGATATCTCCATGATTTTACCCTCTGGTAAACTAAGAGTTTGCTATTAAACATGGCCATTGAAATAGTTGATTTACCCACGAAAAATAGTGATTTTCCATAGTTTTGTTGTATGTTTGAGGGTAATGGTTGAAAGCCAATGAAAGCATCACATACTGTCGACATTTGATGGTTCAAACCCCAATGGCCAGCAGATCAGCTGACCGGCGACCAAGGTCACCAAGCTCTGGCAGTTCAACAACAACGACCGAGTTCCAACCGACGTGGCTGGGAACTCAGTCCATGGCAGGAGCAGGTTTGAGGACGTGATGATGCGTGGTTACAATCCCAGCTAGGACAATAGTTGAATAGTTGGGCAATCCAAGTCTGGAATTATGAACAGCCATGATGGGCCATGACTCATTGAATGTTTGCAACTGAACATTTTCATGCAACTCATGGATGGCCGTGTAAAACTCAGGGGACAAGAATCCATCACTGCTGGATGGCAAGTAGCGGACCATCCAGCGGTGGTCATGACATGACTTGACCCGCAGACAGAACAAAAGTTGATCAACATCTGAGACCGAAACCAGAGATTTTCAGCTTTCCAGCCCCGGAAAATTCGAAAATGACACGGAAAACAATATTATTTATTCTGTCAATAAACAACTGGTTGGTGGTTTGGAACATTTTTTATTTTCCATTTCATAGGTGGATTATATGTGAGATGTCATCTTTCCCATTGACTTTCAGTCCATCATTTTTCAGAGGGGTTGGTTGAAACCACCAAGCAGACAAACTCTTCGTTTCCCGTGAGTTCCTCAGATCAAAGCTGGAGACATCTGCTGCTTCTCTGGCATTGGCGAGGCACGGCGGTTTAGCGTTTCGCCATGCGTTTTTTCAATCGGCACGGCCATGGCCAGCTGGCGTTTTTGGAGGTTTCCAAAAATGGGGGTACCCCCAAATGGATGGGTTATAATGGACAATCCTTTTAAATTGGACGATTTGGGGTACCCCCCCGTTTTAGCAAACCTCCATTATGGTTAACATACACTTACACGTTGTACTTATACACATGCCGGATGATAAACATTGTATATCCTTAGTAACAAATCAATCCAGTACCGTGCCAGTATGTGCCGTTTTGGTAAAACGTTTTCACCGAACTTCTTTTATCTTGAGCAGTCTCAAGAAAACAAGTTGGTTGATGATTGCAGGAAGTTGTACTCCCTAGTATTAGGGATTCTTATTATGATTCATTCTGGGAATCCCTGGCAACCAACCATCATAGTCTTCCAGTATCAACCAATCATAATCCCAGACCAGAAAAACCAACCACCTTACCAACCGTTATACTTATCGCAAGAAAGATAGACACGTAATTTGCCGCTATTTCAGAATTTGACTCTACTTTTCTATTTGTTTGGGATCTTCTATAACCGTTTAACAACCGTCAAACCTTGGTAAAACAAAAGCCACCATTGACTCGGTTTTCCTTTAAAATTTTGTCACTACCCTTGGTAATTTTTGTAGTTTTGCTCATATTCCCCAAATTACCAGTCATTATTGCAAACTACCAAATGGAGTTTTTAACAGATTTGCCAAAATTTAACCATATATTGACCAAATTAATATGAACCACATGTTTTTTTTGGTAGATTTGCTAATATATTCCACTATATTCCACTGTATTACCATAATATATTACCCTAATGACAATGAAGCAACTGATTTCGCAACTCGTGGAGGTGAAGATCGGAGATACCGTGGTGGACCTTGAAACGCCCATGGCCTTGCCTCCCATCGAGGTGGAGGTGTGGCCATGATCAGGTTCCATTTTTTTCACTTCAAAATCTGGGAAAGATATGGAAAGATCATGAAAGATCTAACCGTTTTTGATGGTTTTTGCTTTTTCATGTCTATGAACTATATGAACTATGGCATTTAGAATCTCTAGTTTCATCTAGTTTTGGTGAACAAAGAAATATCTGACTGTCATTATCCATGTTTTTCCTATCAACATGTAGCTGGGATCATCCAATTTCTGTCCACATCCTGTGTTTTCCGGAACCAAAAATCATGCTGCTGGGCATGTTCCAGACCTTTGCCCACGAAAGTAAATAGGTAGATAGGATCGTTGAGGTGAGTTATAGGTGTATAACCATGGTAGTACTCCCCATAAGTTGGGAGTTGGATATAACCCCCATAAGTATAGTTGAATATATATATATATATATACATATGTTATCCCGGCCAGAGACCCCAAACAGTGGGCATCAGGGATTCTAAAGAGGAAGGTGGAAAGGAGACAACACAGCAGTGGCTCAAAGCTAAGGTCTCTGTACAAGGTCTCTCTGCCAGGGATCTCTATGCATCTCCACCTAGGGTCTCTTGGCAAGCACTCTGTACAAGCTCTAGGTCGAAGATCCCTGAGCAAGATCTCTGTCGGAGATCTCTATGTCAGAATGCTGCAGAAGATGTCTGTACAAGGTCTCTCTATCTGAGATCTCTATACAAGATCTTTGTAAGACATCTCTATGCAAGAGCTCTCTTGGCAAGATCTCTGCAAAAAGTCTCTGTGCAAGGTCTCCTGGCAAGATCTGTGTACAAGCTCTCGACGAGACATATTTTATCAAGATCTGTGCGAAAGCTCTCTATAAAAGACCTCCTTGTCAAGATCTCTGCACAAGAACTCCTTCATAATCAAAATGAGCACCACGTCACAATTAGAGTGATGTGAGAGGCTCAAAGTGACCAGAGGGTTGCGCGAGCGATCTGACAATGCGCACCGCACCACAACGAGAGCGATCCCAGAGACCCAAAGTGACGAGAGGGTTGTGCGAGAGGTCTCCGGGACACCACTTCATGCGGGACTTCCGGCGGTGTTTGTGCTATAAAGGTCACCAAATTTGCCGGACACCCCGGAGAACACCTCGAACGAACACCCGGCCCTAACAGTTACCGTAAGAGCGCCAAGTGTGGCCACACTGTTTGGGGAATATATATAATTATGTATATATATATATATTACATTTAATATACATATCCACTTGTATCTGGAATTGCCCCCCAAGTATGGTTGCCGATTTTGAGGATGGCGCAAGATACCCGTATTGGGATGGGTCACCGTTGTTGGGTGTGCCACCATGTTGACTGCGCACCAAACACCGCGAAACACAAACAACACATATCTACAGAGTTCAATGCATCTGGATGGATCTTCAAACATTTATGGGATGGGTTGGCCAGATAATGTCAGCCCCGGATTTATAAGCTCTGCTTGAGTACCCTCTGGTAATTTAACATAGCTATTGAAAATGGCCATAGAAATAGTGAGTTTTCCCATGAAAAATGGTGATTTTCCATAGTTATTTTGACATAACCAGAGGGTAACCCCTAAAATGATTTGCTATGGAAATGGTACCTGGCAATTCAGCAGCATTTTTCCCCAGCGTTCGAACCGCGTCAGGAACCCACTGTGGCCATGGAGTTTACCATCAACAAATCCCCCTTCGCCGCGAGGTTGAAGGAACAGATCAGTTGCCCTCTGGTTATGTCAAAATAACTATGGAAAATCACCATTTTTAATGGGAAAACTCACTATTTCTATGGAAAATCCACTATAAACTATGGAAAATCACCATTTTTAATGGGAAAACTCACTATTTCAATGGTTATTTTCAATAGCTATTTTGACATAACCAGAGGGTAAGTCATGTTTTAATTCACCATCTTTCATGGTCGAATCATTCGAATCCCCTACCTTGGTAAAATTTTTAATCATCACCAATGACTGGACAGTTCAAGTTGGCTTGTCTCCAACTTGAGCCTGGGTAAATACTGATCGCAATCTGCAATTTGTTTCAACATACCCGCTTTGACAGATGCTTATTTACTTTTTTCATGATATGTTCCAATGGGTTCTAATCTTGATAATTCGTTTTTGCTTCTTTAAAATCAGACCATTCTGTTGGTTGTATGTGGACGTGCGTTTTGCTATGGCTTTCAGGCTAAGTGTAGAGATCTTCCGTGCATGTTGAGTTGTTTAGACCATGACTGACTAGTCTAGTGTCACCTGAAAATGTGACGCAGAAACCGCAAAAACCGCACTGACCAGTCAGGCACATCTTCCAAAACCAATCTGGGAATTTAACCATGGAAAATGACCCAAGTAGATGATTTACCTATGAAAATTCCTCGACCGTTTTCCAACGTTCTCCATGGCATAGATTACCAGAGTTGATGTATTATTTTAAACACGTATATTCTTGGATTTTCTAATAGCTATCTAAATATATATATATATATATATTCCCATTCATATCCCATGTTTGTATCCAACTTTCCTCAGTTCATCATAGTTCATCCATCATTTTCCAATCATTTTGCATCGAATTTTGCCCTAGGGACTCTCTACCCTTGCCTTCCCGGTCGACTTTCTGGAGGAGTCCACGAAGGTGACGGCTCCGCAGGTCAAGGCGGGCACGCCATGTAGACTGTAAATTATAACGACCTCACGTCGCGACCGAACCCTGGAAATCATGGTTAGTTAGGGAAATCATCCCCAAATGGCCTTAATTCAGGTTAGTGAATTATTATAATTTACCCAGATTTTATGATTCTATCATGGAAATTGGCCAAATGGGCTGCTGATGTTGATGATTTTTGATAGACATGATATCTATTTATAAACCATAGATGATCTGGTTGGTGGTTTCAAACATGGCTTTTATTTTCCATAATATATGGGATGTCATCCTTCCCATTGACGAACTCATATTTTTCGATGGTTAACGCCACCAACCAGTTTTATTATTCTCTCATGGAAATTGTATGAAATAGTTTTATAATGTTTTATAATCATTATATAATATTATATATAGAATTTTCTAGCATAAGTGACTATATATAGCTAAATAGTATACTAACTATTGTATAAATAGTCTATACACTATAAAACAAATTAACTATGTAGATTATTCTATCGCGGAAAATAGTCATGAAATTTTGTTGACATAGTATGACATATGGTATACAGCTATAATTCTAGCATAAATAACTGTATACATTATATATATATGATTTATGTAACTATTTGACCGAGAAATATGTGATAGAGTAGACAGTGGCCAAGAATATATGTACACATGTTCTGTTATACAGCCTCCTCCAAGTAGAAGGAATCGGAAGATCATCAAAGAAAAATGGTATGCGACCCAAACAGCTCACGAGGCGCGATTAGAGAAAGAATGCCTCACCAACTTGGCCATTCGAATGGATGGCGGGAGCACGTTGCGACCGGCGTGTTTCGTTTAAAGGGCTGTGGTTGGTTTGAACTTGCCCAAACATTGGTTTTCAAAAAATATTTCGATTTGAGAGCGTATATTCTGATCAATTTTTTTGAAGATACAGTATGGCAATTTAAAACAGGAACATGATGATCCACCATTGGATTTTTGGGGAAATTTCCAAGGAAACGATCATCTATAAATAGGGAAAAACCAAGCGCGCATGACGTTTGATTATCCCCAAAATGATAAGCAAAAAACCATGCGCGAAATGAAACATCTTAAGCTTCTTCAACACTTTTTATGGTTGAGTTTAGAAAACCCTTCAATGTATGACGTGTGTTCAAGGTTTTCCAACAAAAAACTGATCATACAGTCCTGAAATTAATTCAACCTTGAACTTTGTGGCTGCGGCCAACTGCAGTTGTCAATTGCTGCACTGATACCTCATGTTTTATGAGTACAACTCCCTGTGTTTTGGTCAACTCCCCATTCTTGTGCATCTGCCCTCTGGTAGTCTACCATTGCAATGCAGAATCCAGTATGGAAATGATATATTGTATAGACATGATATCCATGTATAAATCATAGATGATCTGGTTGGTGGTTTGGAACATTTTTATTTTTCCATATCTTGGGAATGTCATCGTCCCAACTGACGAAATCATATTTTTCAGAGGGGTTGGTTGAAACCACCAACCAGTATCTATTTATAAACCATAGGTTATCAAGCATACCTGCAACACAACATTTACTATTCATCAGTATCAACCATTATTAGATGATTTAGATATCATAGGTATATCATAGGTGATATCTACAGGACGTTCCAATGGTTTCACTGGCCCGCCCCGAAAAGCCAGGTCAGAGAGCTTCAAAGTGAAGGGCCGTGGCACTTTGCAGCCGCAGGGCCGCAGGGAGATGTCGCCGGGTGTGGCGGTACATTTGGGTGGTATAACACGAAATCGCATGAACATATGGTAGGTTAAACATGGTGCAACACGCGCAATAGATGGGATGATTTTTTCGGACGTCACTAGAAATGAGGAGAGTTGGATTAGGTTCACAAAGTATCCTCAATGGAGAACATGTTCAGCTTGGCAAATTAGTATATTCCAGCCAGAAATCAGAAAGATGGTGTGTTTCTCAAAAGAAGAGATTCAGATGAAACTGCTCGGCGGTTTTTACCAATGGGTGTACCAACCAAGAGTAAGGATACAACATGATACAACTGGATAATGAAACTGCAGATTGGTTTGTGGTTGTATACATGTCATATTTTCAAGCAGAGAAATGGGATGATGATCCCCTTTGAAAGTACCAACGATGGAGCCAGAACCGCAAAATCCGCCCTGAGATCAGCGTCGCAACGTGCACACTGTTTCTTTTTTTTTCTGACATACGGAAAATCCACCATTTATGGACTGGTTGTTGGTGTGGAACCGTGGAATTTTATGGCTTTCCATTCAGTTGGGAATGTCATTATCCAAACTGACTTTCACTCACTCCATCATTTTTCAGAGGGGTAGGTGGCTCAACCACCAACCAGTGGATCCTAGTGGATCGTGGGATGTCCTGCCCAGAGGTTGGGCATTTTGATGGAGAACATGCGCCGCGAGGCGTCGATGGTCTCGATGAAAACTGCTGCGATGATCCCGGTGACTGGTGGTTTCTGAATATTTCCATGCACACACACACTTTACACACATATGTATAAATAATATATATATATATATATATATATACATACATACATGCATACATGCATACATGCATACATGCATACATGCATACATGCATACATGCATACATGCATACATGCATACATGCATACATGCATACATGCATACATGCATACATGCA
>Ga0126342_10005580_pt1 | contig 22012 bp, 18 predicted proteins | sample Cyp1metagenome_FD_92528 | JGI IMG/M metagenome (GOLD analysis project Ga0126342, IMG submission 92528) | Coral microbial communities from Lord Howe Island, Old Settlement Bay, Australia - Cyphastrea 1 metagenome | ecosystem: Host-associated > Invertebrates > Cnidaria > Coral ... | reverse complement strand
TATATATATATATATTACTGTCCGGCAAGCAAACATGGCAATGAAAATGATTTTCTCAATACATATCAGTATAACATACAAATCAGGAAGTGATATTTGATTACCCAATGGTACGAATCAAAATCCTGCTTGGCTGTAAAGGTCACCATTTTGACACCACCACAACTTTATCATTCACAACTTTGCGTCCCACCAGAAAAGCGGCCATGCGCGCTTAACCAGTTCATTACAGATATCATCAGATATACATGCTTCTGTTTGAAGGCTTTTGGTGGGGTCCAAGCAGTTTCAAAAAATGAAGGGCCTGTCTGTGATCTATGAATCTATCTGCATCTGCATCTACATCTTGATAAGCCAAGGAAAACGTAGCTTTGGGCGAGCCAATACACATACACAAACGTTGGCGTGTATCAACATACAGCGCATATAGTACTCAGTTCTAACAAATAAACAATACAGTTTTAAGCAGTGAAAACCACGCACGCACGTCAACCCCCCGAAAACGCCATGCTGCTGGAGGAAATGCGACACTCTTCGCCGGTGCCCTGATCTCGAAACTCGGCATTCATCACCTTGATGGCTGAGACTTATTCCCCAAAACACAAACAGCTACCACTTGCATGAATAATTATGTATTTTTTGAGTTTATTCTAATTCCCAAGAAATATATATATATACATTATATCATATATATATATATATATACACGTCAAATATGTATACATATACATAGTTTCAGAATGGCTCAGAATAGTTTATTTCCGCTACTACACATCATCTATCTCGATCTGAGGTCGCTATGATCTATGCAATATGTTTGGTACTGGCCCCTGATTCACTATCCACTATCGCATGGTGGGATGATAATCCAAGCGTTTGGCTGTTGATCTTGCATATGTGTTTGTTCTCCGTGAGAACCATGGGCTCGCACCATGGATAGCCCCTATTCATCAACCAACCAGCGGGAAAGGACATCTATCATACCTTCCAGGGATTGCACACAAGTTGTTTCTATGCTTGGAATCAATCTAATTTGCACGGATCTGCACTACAGATCCGCCTGCACATCAAAAAAAAACATACATCAATTCTGGCCCTGTGGAGACAAAGTGACAAAGGCAATACTAATGCAAATTTCAAATAACAGAATGAACAGCTGTACTGGGCATGACAAACATCCACCATTTCGGTACATGTTTTGTGCCAATTTGTGCCATCTCACAACTGCGAAGTGAATATTAGAACCCCCAAGCATGGCTATCTCTGATAGGCAAAATTATTGTAAAACATAAACTATGGTAAAACATTTAGACAGTACACATCGTTCCACATGGACATAAATCATCTATATAAACCATCAAACTCATCATACATCGCTCCTCTTGCACCCATTGAACCAAAAATTCCACCCTTTTTGCTTCCCCAGAAAATCAAAAATGTTTCTCCATTGTGCCAGGATTCCCCATGGTACTCCTGGCTAAAAGCCTTCACCACAGCATCTCTGGCCTTTTTTGGACAGTGAAAAGCTCCCAGAAGGTGGGTCGCATCACGGCCCACCGCCCGAAGCTCCAGGCACAAGGCAACATGGACGGAGTTGGGCACCTGGGCGTTGAACATCATGAACAACAAGTACCCTCTGGTAACTAAGGATTTGCTATTGAAAATGGCCAGTTCGTTGATTTACCTGATTTACCCATTAAACATGGTATCTTCCATAGCTATCTTAGTTTACCAGAGTGTAATAACAACCACCAAATGCGAAGAACAAGCAGCAACAACAAACAACTACACCAACAACAAACACCAAACAGCACCGGATGGAGACATGCTGATTTACACTGGAGCGATTCTGAATCCATGCCTCATTCCAGTATATAAGAGTCGATCAAAATGGAGCCCAAACAAGAAACATCTATCAAATGATCAAATGATGCAACGGTCTTTGCATATGTACTTTTTCTTTGTCTGCAAACAATCTGCTATGTTACAGTACTTGTGTGTGTCTCTCCCTCGGTGTCTCTCTCCATATTTTATACTGTATATATGTATGTATATGACAAAAAATGATGTCCATATCAACACACACACACATATATATATATATATATACGTATGCATGCGTGGTTATATTGAGCGATCTCGAAAACCCTAGGTTCACGGAAAGGACATCCACAAACTGGGAAAGGTCCCATCGCTTACCACACGTTTGTACAATATGATATATGGTAAACTTGGGTGTATCGCTTGCAGGAAATTGCTATATATATATAAATAAATATATATATATATATATATATATTGATGTGATGTGATGAACTATATATATGTATATATTCAATATATGTGTGATGAGCTTGAGTCCAGACCGCGATGTTGATATTTTTGTTTCATCCGAAATCTTCGGTGGAGTATTCGGAGCTTTCTGAAGAGGAATCGCTGGAAGAGGTGCTTGGTGACTTGTTTGTCTTGGCATTCAGGAATTCGAGTTTCTTCTTCGCCCTTTTGGGTATCACTAATATGGGTATCAGCGAAATACAATGACATCACCTTGAAAAAGGGGTATCGCTAATTTCGAAAGGTCCCATCGCTTACCTCATGTTTCTAACAATTTCCATAAATTTCGCAAAACCAATGTCCGTCCAATACATATTTAGTATTGCCAGGGTTTTTGCGGTGGCTTTTATATATATATACACATATTTGTACATGTAACTGGGTACATCTGAACATGGTACTTGCAAATTAGATTTATAAATAAACATCTAGGAATGATAGGAATATCAAACTCTAAAAAACGTATTTCATAAACAAAAAAACATATGTATTTACAGTACATGCAAATATCTTTCATTTAGAAAAAAATATCTATTGTATGATGACGGCTACCCTTCTCCCGGCGCCTCCGCGGCTGGAGGACCGTCTCCAAAGCGCTGCAGCGTGGCAATGAGCTCCGCATCCGGCTCTTGGACCAAGGTCAAGGAGCTGCCTACCCGGCCGCGGGCCCGGCGGATGCCAAGAAGTTGAAAAAAAAGCCACAAAACAATTTCAACTAAGTACTTGTTCAAGAAAATTATAGCTATAATTTCGTTTGTAAACTAAGTAAACTGTATGTATAGTTACTATACAAACACACGAATATATATATACATATACATGCATATACATACATTTGAACATAAATCTATAAATGTATATATATATATAAGTAATTTGTTGAAACATGATTTGCCCCAAACGTTTTTGGGGGTGCGGTTATATACTATAGTTGCAGGAATCAGAGATTTGGCGAACTGATCGCCCTTCGGTCTAGCATGTTGCAATACTTTTGCAAAGTGGTAAGTTGTGGACACTTCAAACATCCTTTACCTGTGACCTATTTAGTGCCTCCCGCAGATCTGTGAACTGACAGCGCATCTGCTGAGACAAGGTTCCAGCAGAAACACCTGCTTCGGACAAGTTCGCATCCATATGCAGTTTCTTGGTGTTCAAACATAAGTGCGAACACCAGGCCTCCCAGGATTCCACAGGCATGGATTGTCAGTTGATTTTTTTGGAAAATGAATTGAACTAGATATATTTTTTGGAAAATGAATTGAACTAGATATAACTAGATCATGTTTCACACTGAGATCTGCGACAACCATGATACTGCACAATACTCTGCTGCTGAAAGAGAGACAGAAACAGAGAGACAAAGAGAACAAAAACAAAAGGCAACAGTGTGATGTGCAATGTGCCAAAAACATTCAGGCCTTAGTCAAAATATTACTTACCCCACACCACAAACACATTTTGCTGTATATGCATGGGTCGTTTTTTCTCCATGATTTTTGAACCATCAAATCCATCAAGTCTGTTGGGTGGCAATTTAGAGGCGCACCATTCATCCATCTTTGGGAACCTCTTTTCTATGGAAGTTTCCAGACACTTCCAACTGCCAAGTGGCTTGGGTGCACAACGCTTCGCTGGCTCGGATTAGGACCTCTTTCCTTGCGATGTGGGGTAGGCATGGAATCGTCTTCTGACATACATTTTCTTTCGGAGCAAGAACTTCATCACATTTATGCGGGTAAGACAAAAATAACCTTCCCCCATGGCCCCATATCACCATAGATAAGTGATAAAAACAAATATTTCAGGTACCAAGCACCTGAAACAGGATGATACATGATTGATCATGATTGATACATGGTATGCCAAAACATCAGCCAAGCTGAGTAGCCACGAAATGGCCATTAGACATGGCGATATGCACCAGGGCAACTGGCTCTCAAGGACTTCTGTTCCATGATCAACAGCTCCCCCCTTTTCGGTAGGAGTGTGCCAACACAGCTGCCGAAGCAACCAGTTGATCAAAGTTGCACGCGTGTTGACTCATGGCTCGGAGGTGTGCGCCGCCAAACCCCCGCATTAGGCGCTCATGGTCCAAGCGTCGTCATGCTGGCCCCCTGCTTTGCAAGAATGACATCAGCAGGAAACATTAAAACCGACGTCCGTTTACACCAACATTGATGGTGCGGGGCAGGACGCTCAAATCACTCTCTTTTATAGCTCAGCTGTCAAGCTGAGGCTGTTAACCAGTTAAACCGCCCTACCACAGCCAAGTAGGGGGTTCCCGATACCAAGCGCAAGCAGCAATGGCAAATGGTTTTTACCGCAGTGCTTGAGTCAAAAGTAAGGTGGCATGGCCAGAATGAATTGTACACACTTGGAAAAACTAGCTAGATACAAGGGATGAGAAGAGGGATGCCCTATGGCTATTTCACATGGCATATCACAACTATAAACCATTCCCAAATGGGTGGTTTAGAATATTTTATGATTGTTTTACCATCATTGCATTGAATCTTATTATAGAATGGAAAGTGTCAAGGTGCGGCGATGAAAAACAGTGACTGACATACTTCCAAAAAGGTCGGTGACCCGCCCAAGAGCCATGGCAAAAGCTGGCACCACAGCACTCCTCAATGCTGATCGGTGGCTTCAGATGGTGCACTTAATATGTGTTTGTCAAGTAGAGCAGATCATCCCGATTAGGAGTGGAAAAATAGCTTAACATGTCAAAATTGAAACCGCCAGTGAATATGGGGTTACATGAACAAATGCCATCACCAATGCTGGAGGTTGTTTGCGTGCGTGAAACCAACTTCCATTTTGCAAGATGTCTGGTCGCCAGTGTCTGATAAAGTTTCTGATAAATACCTGGCCTGATTCAGCTCAGTGCTACGCGAATGATATGTTCCTCTTTCATCCTCTTTCTGTAAAACCAATTCAACACTTGTCAGTGTCATTGGAATATTTATTCATGAGGACCCTCTGAGGGCCAACATTTCAAACCTGGAACAACGCTTTCTCAAACATGCAGTGCCCGTGGGATAGGACTATATAATTGTCACAATATGTCACCCATTTATGGCAACAAAAATACCTATTGAAATATTGAAACCACCAATCAACCCTGGGGCCAAGCAACAATACGTGATAGAATGGTGAAAGAACCATTGGCGAATCCTTCCCCTCCATTGCAGGGCCGAGATTCACCATGTTGTTGGGTCTTAGCTCGCTGATTTTGCATGAACTGACACCTGTGCCAGAAAAGGGTCTGCAAGGTTAGCTGCCCGAGCCAACAAGTTTTGAGAATGCGGATGTGTGGGGGGTGTATTTTGATTCCATGTCTGTGTTGACTGTCTTATCTGTATGTCTCCCTCTCTCTCTGTATCTTAATCAACATGTTGCCCTCCCTTTACGCACCCATTCATTGGTCACACGCTTCCAAGACTCGACTAAACATTCAATTTAGTTGATGACACATGGTTTTCCAATGTTTTTCATGGTTTACTGGGACTTGTTGGGTATGTTCCCATTGTGTTGTCCATATCCACCGACCCCTGCCTAGCTTTGGCCTAGGAGGGGCAGTGCCTGGGATCATTGCAGGTGTGCGGCATCTAAGGCCTCCTTGTGCGGCCTTCTCAAGCCCTCCAAGCTGCAGGTTCTAGTTGGCCCTCGCTGCCCACCTTCTCAAGCCTCCCAAGCTGCTAAGTTCTACTACGGCCTCCTTGCCATCTTCTCATGCCAAGTTTTACTAGGGCCTCCTTGCCTCACCTTCTCACGCCTTCCAAGCCGCCCGGTCGTGTATCTTTAAGGGGTTTCGAAACTGCCGTTTGGCAGTTTTGGTTCACTCCAGCCTTCCAAGCTGCCTGGTCATGTATCTTTGAAGGGTTTCGAAACTGTTGTTTGGCAGTTTTGGTTCTACTAGGCCCAGCCCGCCCTTGCACCACCAATACGCTTGCCCGACTAACTTCCGCACTTTCTTAAGCCTTTCAAGCTGCCAGGTTCTACTAAGGCCCTGTTGCACCACCTTCTCCAACCTTCCAAGCTGCCTGGTCATGTATCTAGTAAGGGTTTCGAAGCTGCTGTTTGGTGGTTCAGCCCTTGCCCCATAGCCGCCTGGTCATGTGTTTTTCAAGGGTTTCGAAACTGGCAGCCCCACCTTCTTTGGCCTGCTAGGGCCTCCTTGCCTCACTCCAGCCTTCCAAGCTGCCTGGTCATGTATCTTTAAGGGGGTTCGAAACTCACTGCATGCGCCAGCGCAAACGTAGCTTGGCCACCCGCTCCCCAGGCGCACATCGGCGAAATGGGCTGCAGGGCTGCTCAGTCCAAACAAAGAAATTCATGGATCTGGATATATATATATATATATAAATATACATTATATTATATTTGTATATATATATACACACATTTTTTGTTATATATTATATGACGCATTCCTTCCTCCCTCCTTGACAGGGGGTCGGCGGCACCAGGGCGTTAGCCCTTGTATATCCACAAAACCGTGCAGCCAGGGCCTGAAACAGTTGACACCACAACTTCAAAAGGCTCCGCTTCAGCCGTGTCTCCTAGCAGAGTGGCTTCATATTTGGCTAAAGGCAGGAGACCAATAATGAATTGCTACTATAATACTACTATAATAGTTTGCAACTATAATACTCTAATAATATAGTCATGACTATTATAGATTGCACCGCCCATGAATAAACATGCTACGAGTAATCACTTGTCTTGCGCAACCGTCCAAGGTCGGAGCCGTGGCTGGTGCTATCCCGGTTTTCCAAACAAATGGCTCTGACAAGGTGTTTGTTTGTCACCAATATGCTGCTCAAATGTGGTTTGCCCGACCTGCATTCTTCGTATATGCGTCACATTTGCGCAGAATAACATGTTCCCTTTTATTTCCAAAATTACATGCAGTATGTCTCAAGAACAATACGTATCTTTACATGTGATACTTTTGCAATTATACAACAACATGTTTTTGTGAGGGGAAAACAACTATGTTTGCAAACGCATGTACATACAACATATACATATATAATAGATAATTATAAGAACTGCGTATAATTATTATATCTTTGTATATGCAAAACACCTGCTAGAGAAAAAAACAAATGTTCACTCTAGCAAGGAAAGTTGTTTATTGAAAAACATGTTCACATATGTGTCTTAAATTATATAGAAAAATAGTCTTATGTATTATGTTTACAGGCTCAGGCCAAATTCTGATGAAGAAACATAAAAAAAATCACATCAAACAAAAATCTAACTTACGTTGTCAGATATTGCCAGCAACATATTCAACGCATTCATGCTTCCACGATTTAAAGAAAACATATGTAGAGATCCATGAGCATACATTCAATCATCACATGGTTTGAAGCATTTCCAGAAACGAGGTAAATTGAGGCCCATTGTCCCCCTTTTGGACCAAAAAAAATGGATATATATATATATATATATGTATATATATATACATACATACAGTATACTAGTACATATAAACAATTGGTAGTTTCGGCGCTGCAACAAAACCTTTCTAAAAACAAGACTCTCCAACAGGTTGACTGACTATTGTGGCACGACTCCTGGGAGTTGGCTGACTTCACTGTGGGGGTAGATAACCGGATGTGCAAAATCATAGATGTAAAAGTGTCAGTGTCAAGATGTTTCTTTAAGATGCCTACATGCACAGATGTTTACATGTATAGATGTTGTTATGCGTAAATGTCATGATGTACAAGTTTATACATATGCATATATGTGTCCAACAACACAATTTGCACATGCTCACAATATGTACTGTAAACGTCGATTTTGTTTACATACACACAAATGAACCTACTGTGTATATAGTATAATTAAATCATTCACGCACATATATATATAATTCTATAATTATATATTCATGTATGTGATTTGTCTTTGCACATGTTCCCGTCTGTCTATACATTATTGTGGACATCAAATGCGCCTGGAACACACGCGGATTCCGGCCGTCAGGCCTCCGCTGGGGCGCAAAGCTGCTCCATGGTGTTCGGTCCTAAGCACCAACTATGGGGAAAAATGAGGATATGTTATCTTACAGTTAAAGCTCGAAATACCAGTTGTAAATGATTGTAAATGGGGTTATCATTCCAAAACTTGGGTGTCTTACTGACTTATAATTGGTATTTCGGGAAAGTGTAAGAACAGCATCATGTTTACAAGAACAACAGCGCCAAAACATGTCAAAAAACAACACCAAACATGGCGTTCTCATTGACAGCTGGTGATTATCTGATTTCAACAGAAATCAGATCGGAGATGATCCCCCAATCCCAACGTCGACCATGCAATCCCTACAGTGATAGATATGTGTATGTAATATATATATATATGTATATATATATGGAGTCTTTGGTTCCGCCGGCGTTTCAGAAAGAAAGGCGGCTGGTCATAGGTTACCTTTGGTGAATTTGGTGTTAGATTCATATTAGCCCGAAATATGCATACATGTACTCATTGTGTCCATGAATAGTTGACACATGTTGACACAGTGTCATCTTCCAAAATCTTTGTCGTTCAGGACATTCTGATGGGGGGGGCCCGGTTATTCCTTCCTATGATGGTGTAAAGTACTTCGATTCGAAGCGCGCAATCTGGCAAACGTAGCCGCAGGTCTCTTGTAATTGCTACAGCTAAGCAAACTCATCCAAAAATCACGCTAGTCGCAAGCTTTTGATGTAGTGACAACACAGCTATGATTCAGCCTGACATGGGCTACTACGGCTACTTCACAGGTTCTAGCGCCCCGTCTGGCACCGCGCTGGCGAAAATAGTGAAGCCATGTTCTGCTGCGAGTCTGATACGGTTTTCCAGCTTCACGTGGCCCCTGGAAAACCAATTCTATCACATGCAACACACGGTATTGTATATTATACTGTCCTCGCAGTTTTTGCCCGTACTCTCCTCACACTATCTGTCCATCTGAGGAAAAGGAAAACGACATGAAAGGAAGAGAGGGAAAGGAGAGGAAGAAGGAAAGGAAGGGGGAAAAGGACCTGAGAGGCAGAGGAAAGGGCGCGGACATGAAGATCATGAAGAGGATAAAGAAGTCATCATCACTAGAGCAAACATCCTGACATCCAAATGTCCCACGAAGACTTTAAAGAAAAACTTGCGATATGTTTTTGACATCTCACTCACCACAAACACACACACATATATATATGCTGAATCAACTGGAGTTTTTCGGTAAACAACCAGTTTGTCTATGGGCAAAAGATGTGCACATATATCCCAAATCTTCTTGGACAAGAGATATCAAGAGATTCAGCAATCGCTGAACCACACATTAAATGTTGCCCAAGCGACAGCTCGTATTCCAGCCATGCTTCTGGCTCAATGTGGAACTTGTTGGGATTCAAGTCCTGTGCGGCTTCATATGCCGTTCTAGAAAACTGCAAGGTGACTTCCATACGGCAAACTGTTTGCACATACACTACACTCCATTATTTTCCATTACACTCCATTGTGTTGCATTATATTTCATTACTTTACTATATAGTATACTTTACATTACATTATATATATATATCATTACATTAGATTACATTTGATTGGACTAGACTAGATTACATTACAATACATTACAACATACCAACAGACAGACACACAGACAGACAAACAGACAAACAAACAGACAGACGTGCATCACTTTACTGTGCATATTTACAAATTTACACACACATACACAAATACATAAATGCAAACATGATACTACATTACATTACATTTATTTACGTGCATTACAGCGCATCACCACATTGCATTACTTTCCAACACATTACATTACATAACATCGCACTGCATTCCATGACATTGCCTTACATCACAATATATACATTGCATTGCAGTACATTACATTTCATTTCAGTACATTACATTTCAGTACATTGCATTTAAGTACATTGCATGCCGTTACATCATCACATGACATTCCATTCAACTACAATACACTGCATTGCATTACGTTGCAGTGCATTGCACTGCCTTGCACAATACATACATTGCATTACATTACATTACATCACATTACATGACGTGACATTACACTATACCTTACATTTCGATTACATTGCATACACGTAGAACCTTCGACGGATTAAATCGGAGAACGCAAGACCCTCAGAGCTTAGTAGTCGGTGCAGTCCCCATCGGGTGCTTGACGGGCATCAAAACATCAAAAACATCGCTGGGCAAATTATAGGGGAAAAAACACCGCGCTGACATGGGACAATGAATGATAATGATCATTTTGGGTGGCTTCCCCGTTCCCCGCTCAACATCATGGATGCCAGACCAGGCGGATATGAGCTGTCTATAATTTGCCCAGAAAAAAGGCTGAAACCTGCTGAACCAGAATCGTACTTCTGGCAAACCTCAGTTTGCAATTGCTGAACTGGCCGCTGTCACGCGTTGACATCTACAGTTTCTTGATACATATGTACATATAAATCGATTGTTGGCCAGTCTTCTCGCTATTCATCGGTCTTTCTTCAAGTTAGGAAACTTGTTTTTTGCTTCGCGCCATCCCGAGAAAATCTGAAGCATTGCCTCCGAGCAATTGGAGATCAGCACCTCAGCACCTAAATATCCAAACAAAATCGATGTTTCGAGAAGACATATTAGAGATCACCGAGTGGGGAAAAACTGTACATATAGTATCTATATACAATATCTATATAAAATATGTATGCGTATATATATATAGCCTTTTCAGAATCTTTAGATCATCATTTTCCAGCCTTACAAACAGTGGCGGTGCCCAACCCCTGGGAATTCCACACTATGTCCACTTCGCGACGAGGCGCTTTCTTATAGAGGACAGCTTCGCTGCCTTTGGGCTGGAGCTTCGCCATTATTCTTCGTTGTTTTGGCGATACTCTGGTAATTTAACATAGCTATTAAAAATGGCACATGTATAGATTGATTTGCCTATTCGAAATGGTGATTTTCCAGTTCGCTATGTAAACGTTTACCAGACGGTATCCCATCATATCGCAATCATCTCCGCTATCTAATCTCTCATCTAATCTCTCTCATGGACACCTCAGCTTCCCACAACCAGCCAGCCTTTGTACTTCTGTAAAAGTGCAGGAATCATGTCTACCTTCTTTGGGTTGCGACGGACATAGATCGCCTTCATGAAGGGAACGCTATGGGATGCTTGAAAAGGCAAGGGCAACATGGGATTCTCATCGGCACTTGGAGGTCAGATTAATATAAACTATATAGCCTTGCCAAGTTTCGACCCAGAGCCAGGTCTTCTTTTTCTGTTTCGTCTATAAATTTCTGTAAGTATCTGCTTTGTCAGTGAAAATCACCAGCCAATCCCCTTGCACACCTCCAGCTGCGCTTTCCAAAAGCCCTGCGGCTCATCCTCCCCTTCCCGCGGTCGCTTCCGGCTTTCCATGGCTTCCGGCTCTTGGTCCATGGTGACTCGTGGATGATGGCCATCGGACGGGATGTAAATCCCAATGTTTTGCTCGAAGGGACTTGAATCATCCAACTTGTGATATTAAAACAAATGCCTGAAAGTCAAGCCTCAGGAAGCAACATCAACAATTATATACAATTCTATGATTATGTCAAATGAATTCAAATGAGCAATGCAGCAATGCTTGTGGTGACCATATGTGACCATGGTTTCCGTGCAGGATACGCTTGTGTGTGTGTGTGTCGAGATCAAAATCAGACTTTCGTTCTGAGCGAGAAGTCGTCGCATCAAGCCTGCACGTTAAACTTACTTGTGCTTAGTAGGGAGTGAGGGAATGATCCACAATAACTATCAATCATCATCCCATTCCCCCATTCCCATCCATTCCCTACGTTTAGCACCAGTAAGTAAATAATTTACCAGAATAAAACTACAAAAGTGTGACCAGATTCACAGGGAAATCAGGGGAAACCACGGAACGAGCCGTGGTACAGTAGTCTTCCAGATGGATGGTATGGATGGTATGGGATCATCCTGAATGAAATGGAGTTGACAATAAAACAAACCTTTGAAACGGGCAACCAACCTTTGTTTCAGATTGCAGTATATATACACATATATACACCATATATCCATATGTCCTGGTCATATCCCCAATTTCTGGTTGGTAGAATTAAGGTTGTTTCCTTCAGATTGAAATTTAGCTATTTATCAAAATGTTTGCCTTTGTTTGATACTTGCTTTGGTTCATAAACACATGTATATATATATATATATATGTATATTTCCTTAGTTAACTCCCCAAGTGTGGCATTGCGATGTGTTGCCCGGTCTCCTTTGAGCCCCAGGGTCGACATGGTGATGTTGCCAAGTGGCATGATCCACAGTGCCTCCAGGCCTCCTGCAGTGTAGTTCGAGCAACCTCGTGGTAGCTCCCAATGAAACATGGCCATTTGATGCCATGCTGACATGGAAAATGCCATGGAAAATGCCATGGAAAATGCTGATCAACTTGGAATGGGGTACTAGACATATTTTGTGGGCGTGGAGATGAACATCCTCATACCTCATGGGAATTCAACCACCAACTGGACATTCATCCGCTAGCCCGTGGGTTTTCATGTTTCCACTTGGGATCAGTCACCGTTGTTTTTTTTTTGCCGGGCTCCTGGGATGACGTTATCGGCAACACGAGAAAAACTAGAGGGTCTCAGGGCTTTGAATCTTGATCGTTCGCGCATCTGAGAAATGGTTACCTCAAAATTTGTGTTGTTTGTCAATCATGAGTTTCTGAATTTCCAAAATTGAAAACACAATATTGAGATAGTCCCATATATTCTCCCTTTTTAGGCAGAACGTTAAAAAGTAGCCAGTCTGTTTTTTTCGAGTGGCCGCGAAGACTGGCCATGATGGCTGGGCCAAAGGAGCGCGCAGGATTGATGGAACAACCAGTCACCTCAGATCCACCGGTAATAGTAAGGATGGTTTATTCAGTTTACCACATTAATGATCCACCAATGGGGGAGCCCAACATCATCGCCGGCTGCAACCACATCCTCTCCAACACAAGTCCCATGCAACAGTCATGCAGCCATTATAATACGTACTTCCCTAACTCACAACTTCTCTCAGTCATCACTTCCCTAAAAGTCATCACGTGCCTAGTCAGCCTTCCCCATGTCACCACTTCACTAATTAACTCATCACTTCCATAAGCCAACACTTCCCCAAGTCAACACTTCCCAAACTCATCACTTCCCTGAGTCACCAATTCCCTAGAATCCCACTTCCAAAAGTCAACACTTCCCCCAGTCAACACTTCCCTAAGTCAACCCTTCCCCAAACCACCACTTCCCAAACTCATCACTTCCCTGAGTCACCACTTCCCTAAAATCCCAATTCCCGAAGTCAACACTTCCCCCTGTCAACACTTCCCTATGTCAACCCTTCCCGAAACAACCTCTGCCCAAAGTCATCACTTCCCAAAGTCAATACTTCCCTAAACCACCATTTCCCAAAGTCAACACTTCCCTAAGTCAACCCTTTCCTAAGTCAAACCTTTCATAAATCATCACTTCTCGAAGTCATCACTTGCATGCACGGTTGGTGCTGTCACACATTGCCGGAGGCGAATGGGTAATTCTGACCCCAGACGGGGGCCTGTATGCGGAGGATTTTGGTGCCAACAGTCACGAAACCGACAGCTGGAGACTTCTCGATCCCCATGGCCCATTTCCACATCCCAAAGTCAACACTTCTCTCAGTCATCACTTCCCTAAGTCAACCCTTCCCTAAACCACCACTTCCCTAAGTCATCACTTCCCTAAGTCAACCCTTCCCTAAGTCATCACTTCCCTAAATCATCACTTCCCTAAGCCAACACTTCCCGAAGTCAACACTTCTCTCAGTCATCACTTCCCTAAGTCAACCCTTCCCTAAATCATCACTTCCCTAACTCAACACTTCCCGAAGTCAACACTTCTCTCAGTCATCACTTCCCTAAGTCAACCCTTCCCTAAATCATCACTTCCCTAAGTCAACACTTCCCGAAGTCAACACTTCCCGAAGTCAACACTTCTCTCAGTCATCACTTCCCTAAGTCAACACTTTCCTAAACCACCACTTCCCAAAGTCATCACTTCACATTTGTCATTATATGTCCACGTTTGTAACCCCAGCTACCACCTCTAAGAAACAGCCACCATCTTGATCCAGGCACCGGCAAGAGTGTGAGCACTGACACAAAGACCGCACCCGAAATCCTTGGTTTTGATTTAAGCATCAAAAACCAGGATTGATCTAGGAAAAACAAAGGGATCTAATGGAATTTAACGGGAAATACAACCAAGAATTATGGGATGGGCTATACTGCTACTTGCAAGTTTGATAGGGAACGGTGAGAATACACCCTCATTTTTTGGGGTATTCCATTTTCAGATATATACATATATACCAAGAATACCTGGCAAACAATTGCATATGTATATGTATATATATATACACATACTACGGCAAAGGGTTCTGTTTCAAAGCGCCACAAAAACAAGTTCCACTTGATGTCCATCAGTTCCCCCAGGGTTTGTTTTGGTTGACGCCAGGGCTCGCGATGCAGGCGTTCCTTCCACATGAGCTCACAGGTGACACTGCGCTTTCCCAAACGGTGAAGCATAGAAGGAAAGTTCCCATGGCTTCCTGGAAATGCAGATTGCTCACGGTCAACTAATTCACGGCAATATATTTAGCATCTAATCAAACGTGGCAATGGAAAATCACCTATGTAGTCCGAAAATTTATGAACATCAGCTTTGAAAGGGAGATTTTCCATCAAGTTTGACTACCGGGTCTTCCATTGCCAAGAAAGACATACCACGCGAAGCAAAAACCACCATCGCCGAGAGTCTGCCACCACCGCTTGAGCATCTGTGTAGCCTGCGCGTTTTTGGACCCTCCGGAAGTTTCAGGATGCAATGGACTCCAATGATTGGCCAGTGATTGGCTGGAACACATCCATGTCACATCCATGTTTCTTGGGATTTCTGTAGATCAATTCTGTGAATTTGTGAACTCAAATTGTCAGAATCGGTCCCATGCAATGGCAAAGTGTGCAGTCACAAGCACCACTTCTGGAGGCAATCACATGAATGAATGGCTACACATTGGAAAGCAATGGTCAATTTTACACTGAAGTGTGTAATGCTAAATCGTTTCATGCCTGATGTTTATGTAAAATAAAAATATAATCAATAATTGTAAACGTATATAAATAAGATAATAATATAATATAATATATATATAAATATATATTATACATATTTATTTACTTATGATATATGTATATATATACACATATATGGCGGTTGTTCTAAATTCCTATCTGCAAACGGCCATTCTTTGCTGAAAACAAAACTTTCCTGGGGTCTCATGTTGAAACTGTGGCGGCCTTGGCAATTAAAAACCCTCTATATGTGGTGGGAAAAACAAACTATAGCTTAGGAGATTGCGTTACTTTTCGTGGGCTTCTGAATCTCATCGCTCTTAGGAGAGAAGGTGAGCAGTATGTTTTCAAACTTGTACGCAGTTGTCTTTTTACACAGCCAGCCGAAGACAACTTTATCGTGTTAAATATGTGTTTTTTTTTTACCACAGATTTTGCCCGCACTTCTGGTGGTGGATAGATATAGGATCCATGAAAATGGAGTACCCCAAGTTAATGGTTTATGACGACGGTTTACGTTGCCACTCTAATGGCTATCTTGGGAAATTCCCCCCATTAAATCCCATTATATATGCGCCATAAATCCACAATTACCCATTATGCTGTTGTTTAAATATCATTAAATCCCATTGTATCCCAATATGTCTTCGCAAGTTCCCCCATGTTGGTTGGATACATCCAACTATATGCATGTTTTCATGAACGCAAACTCTAAACATACACCAAAAAAATCCAAGTAAAAACGAGCGGTGACATCCTTAAAAAAAATGTATGTATGTGGGTCAATGATAAACAAATACCCGTGGGAACTATTAGGAAGCCAAGTAATGAATATACTTATATAGATTATGTAGATTGAGTAAGTAAATAACCAAAAGTAACTAATATATGTATATATATATATATAACTATAGATACTTATATAAATTATGTTTTTGCGAGTTCCTGGGCGCCTGCTGATGGCATGTTGGAGGCCAAATTGGTCGTCAGGTCCGCCTCGCATGGATAGATGGCCTTCGCGCAGGGTCGATGGGCTTCGCACATGACATGAGGCCGTGGGTTGCCAACAGATATGGAAAACCCATGATTTTTCCAGGAAAATTATAATGATTGGATTTTCATGGATTTTCCATTACTACACATGGGAAAACACATAATTACAATGATGATAATAGATATACAAATGGTGGATTTTCTACATATAGAAGGCATTTTTTGTTTTACAGGGGTGTATGTAATAAACAAATAAAGAAATATAAAGAAACTCAAGAATACGATCGACATGTCATACTTGGTGTTGGATGTTAACCAAACATGTTATATTTTGGGAAAAACCTACTCAAACGCCAATACGTTTGCAGAAATTGGATGACAACACCACCAACACCACCAACACCACTGCCACAACCAGCAGCAGCACCACCACCACCAACAGCAACAACAAAATAGTAACCGCATCAACACCACGCACGACAGAAAACAAAAAAAACAATAAAAACATAGCCAGAGCAAAACATTTGGTTAAGGATGGTCCATGTTCAACTTGATAACCAGGGTTCAAATCGAATTGTTCAAACTCTTGTTCATTTCGTAAAATGATAAGAAACGTGGAGTATTGCAAAAATGTATGTTAATAGAATCGAAATGCTACACATCATATAATATTGATTTCAATCACTGGATAAGCAAACATATGCAAATAACATATATATATATATATATATTATTATATCCAATGATATATTTAATGATTCATAGTTTAAACATTCATATTTATAGAGATACTTTATGTATAGAGACGCTTTCTACGCAATGTCTATTTATGAATCTACGTATGTTCATAGTCTATCTACCTATCCATCCATCCAACCATCCATCCATCCATCTCTATCCGTCTATCTATCCGTCTATCTATCCGTCTATCGATTGATCGGCCTGCCAAACTATATATTTACATATATATATATATATATCCACCAATCAATCAATCAATCAATCAATCAAATCAATCAATCAACCAATACTTCTATCTATCTATATAACGTATCTATCTACTGTGTCTACTGCATCTACTGCATCTACTGTATCTACTGTATCTACTGTATCTTCTGTATCTACTGTATCTACTGTATCTACTGTATCTAATGTATCTACTGTATCTACTATCTACTGTATCTACTGTATAAATTGTATCTACTGTATCTACTGTATCTATCTATCTACCTATGTATCTATAAACCGTATCTATCTACTGAATCTATCTATCTACCTATGTATCTATAAACCGTATCTATCTACTGTATCTATCTATCTACCTATCTATTTACCTATCTATCTATCTATCTATCTATATACCGTTTCTATCTACTGTATCTACTGTATCTACTGCATCTACTGCATCTACTGTATCTACTGTATCTACTGTATCTACTGTATCTACTGTATCTATTGTATCTACTGTATCTACTGTATCTACTGTATCTATCTATCTATCCATCTATCTATCTATCTATCCATCTATCTATCTGTATATATATATATATCGTATCTATCTATTGTATCTACTGTCTCTATTTATCTTTCTCTCTATCTATTTATATTTCTATCTATCTTTCTATCTATGTATCTATCTATATACTGTTTCTATCTACTGTATCTATCTTTTTTTCTATCTATGTACTGTATCTATCTATCTATCTATTTTTCTATCTATCTTTCTTTCTTTCTATCTATCTATCTATTTATCTATCTATATACCGTTTCTATCTACTGTATCTATCTATTTTTCTATCTATCTATCCAGCTAGCTAGCTAGCTTGCTTGCTCGCTATCTTTCTACCTATCTACCGTATGTTTTATATATATATATATATTTATCTATCTATCTACCGTATCTATATACCTACTCTATCGATCTGTCTTTATCTATATATGTCTATATTCATAAAAATCTATCTGCACATATACTATGCATCTAATACTATAATTATATATATAACACATATGTTATATATATATAATACACGTATTGAACATTCAGATAAATATGTATCAAACAGTGCCAGGCTACGCACAGGAGGGCAGCACCCAACAAACTGCCAATGATCTGTGCCACAAAGTTCGCCAGGCCTCATCCAGCCATGCTGAAAATCGAGTGATTTTTTGATGTTCAATCCTTGGGAACCTCCCAAAAAGGTGTGTGGCGGCCCCAAAGTTGCTTCATTAAGGAAAGCAATACTTCAGGAGTGTGTTTCCTTCTGTTTGTCACAAAAAGGAGGTCCTGATAAGAATAAAGTAAACAGTCAAACTAAAAGTGGCTACCGAAAAGCATGGCGCAAAATCACTCAAACCAGTATTATATATGAATCTATGGTCTCTTTGGCAACAACTAGCCTTCTATTCAAAATAGTCTCCCTTCCAAACCCTGAAATTACATGAAATACTCTTCAAAATCAGATAAGGCTGGTAGGCTGGTAAGGAAACAATGTTCCAGCAGTAGTTTCAGGGTCAGCAGGTCTCATCCAAAATGGACAGTTGTTGGCCCCACTGGTTCCATCATTCTCAATTAATACTGCATCACTAGTTCAGCCTCGCCCCCACAAAACATTAAAAAACCACAGGTCTATGGATCCAGGGTTAACATATACAGTATATGTTAACATTGTCCAGAAAAAAGAAAACAACATTGTCCAATCTGTTGTCAGGCGGAGAGGCCTTGATACCACGGTACTGCTTTTCCAAGAACCAACCTCAGCCCAAGCCCATCCACGCAGAGCTGATGGCGTTGGAATCAGAGTGGTCTGTGTCTTATGTATGTGAATGGGGAACAACGATATGATATTGCAAGGTGGGGCCTGATTCGTTCGCTAAGTTGGATTAGTTCAGTAGTTTAAGTTTTAAGTGGAATTTATGGTAGATATAACTATAGTTGATGTGGTGAACATAAACCAACATACAAACAATACAACGTGTGGAATTCCCACCTTTTTTTCTTTGATGTAACGTCTTCCAAAAGGCGCAAGACTGGGTCCAACTTGGCGACCCCTTGTACTTTGCTGGATTTGTCAATTTATACTGTTTTACCATATATTACCCATTTGTTGTGGTTTTCCGGTTTTTCTATGCTTTTCTAGGATATGTTTTTGCAAGCCATGTTTCATCATGTTTCATTACTGGGGTTCCTCTCTGCTTTGGTCATCCTGTCGTAGCCCAAGTAGCCCAAACAAGAATGGAGCCTGTTGAACTTTGAAACCTCCATGGGAACTATGACATGTAAGATGTTTATAGATTTTTAGTATCCCACGTAACATATCCACAACAGAGACGACGGTGGTTTCAACCTCCCTGATGAATATCGGCCCTGTAGGAGGGAAAATCAAGAAGAAACAAAGAAGCAAACCATCATTGATGTCATTTGTTATATAGCCACTATATCCGCTGCTTATGTAAGCAGTGTTCAAAACCATCCGTCGTTAATAATTATTGCACGCTATGGAATGTGATTGATATTCCCCATATATTGGTTTGAGTAATCATCGAACTAATTATTTAGAAACCACATTGAACTGCTAAGATTGTTAAATCCCCATAGAGTTGTGGCCCTTAACAGATTTACATGGGATTCTAACTCTTAGATTACATTTTACTTAAATGAAGGTATAAGCCAGGTATAAGTGTTGAGGGCTAGAACTGTACGAATGGTAATCCACAAACAACAGAAACAACGCCAGTCACACTGCTCCACTGTCCACAGCATCGTCGAACCAGGTGGCGAGAAAGTTACCGCGGGGTTCAGATGCCCTCCACTGTGATGACCCATCGAGTATGCGATGGCCTTAGACCCAGACCCAAGGAGGTTTTTGTTCGAAATTAATACCATCAATTTGATCGAACATTGCTGGACCAACAGGAAAAAAGGTGGTTTATGATTGGGTTTACCACAGTGAAATAATTCATAAAAAAAACCTTGGATCATGGGACCAAACATTGGGCTCATTGGGGAACACGACCATGCTGAGGTTTCAACGGATTGGTTTAAGGGAAAAAAACACGGAAACCACAGAAGTTTGTTCAGCAAATGAAGGGCTGTCAGCTTGACCAATTCCGGCTATCAAAAATTGCAATTCAACAATTGGGCTTGGGATTGAACTTCACTGGGAATATACCAACAAAGAGGGACTGGACGGGACATCGACAATGTAATAGGAGTTTGTGGGTATGCCATCACATATTCCAATTATCACATATCAAAAGTAATCATATGATGATTTAAACAAATGTGGATTGTTTTGGGTACCCAGCTACTCAACAAACCCATATTATATAAGGCAGAATTGATACGGCCACAATTAACATGAAGACCGAAAAGGCCATCAACAAATCAGTGAAGATCTATCAACTTTCTAGTCAATCCGATGGGTCAACCCCAAACTGCAGGGCATTTTGAACTGACCTTATACCTGGGACATCCTGGGAGGCAATGACTGGGTTTCAATCCTAAAGCTCTGCGCACGTTCACAACGCATTTATGGCATCAGAGGTCCCGTCCATTAATACTTGAACATTCGTAGGTGTGGAAGCGTCTTGCAAAATTGATAGAAATTAAACACTAGCAGAAATTGGTCATTCGACGAATCGAATCTATGGGCCCAAAGTCAACAATTTAATGCGTTAGTATGTTGGCTGGTTGTTGAATCCGGGTTTCAGCGGCGGTTGTTCATATCGATTTGCTTTATCTCTTTTTTAGGTACGTACCAGCCAGTCTCTGGAAAACAACCAACATATTTTGTCAGTGGAAGGCCATCAGCATTGCCTATTGGACTTATCTTTTGTTTTTTTTTCCCAGTCTTACATTCCTGAAATCACGTATTACCATGTGGTGTCTTTTTGGTATTCCTGAAAAATACGAAATAAATACTGGAAAAGTACACTGAATTTGGAGATTCCCTTTTTTTTGTCCCCCAGCAACTGAAACAATTCCACCACGGCGCCAAGACAGACAGTCCGAAGGCAAAGGCGACCACCAAACGCGTTGGGCCATCGCTGGGACCATAGGCCATAGCGGCTCCTAGGCGCCACGGCCAGGAGATCTGAGGGTGACACATGTCAGTGAGGAGATTTATCAGCCTAGACATGATATATAAATATATTATATGTATTTAAATTATATCATATTTATATATATATATACAATAAATACATACAATATTTATATGTTCTACATTTATATATATATATTGAAATATATTATAACTTATATATATATATACATATATTATATTATAAAATAAATTATCATAAAAAAAACAGATCTATTACATATTATTTTTTTGTGAACAATATGTTTTATATGTACTATAATATATATAATATATATTCAATCATAATAAACTATAGTATATATACAATTTATTTTATGTATTACATATGTATGACCCCGGACGCCCAAGCCCCCCCCCCCCCACCCATGGTCCCCCCACCCC
>Ga0126342_10005579_pt1 | contig 22013 bp, 19 predicted proteins | sample Cyp1metagenome_FD_92528 | JGI IMG/M metagenome (GOLD analysis project Ga0126342, IMG submission 92528) | Coral microbial communities from Lord Howe Island, Old Settlement Bay, Australia - Cyphastrea 1 metagenome | ecosystem: Host-associated > Invertebrates > Cnidaria > Coral ... | reverse complement strand
TTGAAAAGGGGTATCGCTAATTTGGGAAGGTCCCATCGCTTACCGTGTGTTTTCAACAATTTCCATCAATTTCCATAAACCAATGTCCGTCCAATACATATTTAGTATTGCCGGGTTTTTTGCGGTAGCTCATATATATATATATATATATTTATTTATATTTATATTTATATTTATATTTATAATATATTAGATAGTGGTATATAATGGTGTATATATATGTGTGTGTGTTATTTTATATTATATATATATATATTACTATATGTATATATATATATATTACATTATTGTATGTCTTTCATTATCAATTGTATAGATAACCTGTCACATCATTATCACTCAGTTAGATTAGTGGGATATATGTACTGATTATTAGATGTGGGTTCTTAAGCACTTACGATTTCTGGGATGCAGCCAATGCAGCCGCAAGTATATCTGCATGAATCACTTGTTTGATCTGGATTAGATTTGATTAGGGGATGTATATATGATGATGATATATGATTTTTGTATGTAATGATGTTGGCTTGTGATTCACAAACTTCCACTGGCTGATAACATGTCTTGTCATGTCTTGTCCCTGGGATTGCTTCGCCGCAGGCAACAGCTTCGTGATCAACGCGGCGATCAGCGCATGCAAATCCGCCCAGCAGTGGCCACTCGGTTGGCAGCATGAGGCAGCTGGGTGGAAAATTATCGATGGAATACCTGGTATCTACCTCCTTATCTACTGAAATGGGAATAGAAGATGCATTCACCCGTGGAAAGAGTCTGTTGTCAAACTGGAATCCATGATTTATCATGAATTCATGACATTTATCACGGACCATGGCTGGGAGCTGAGTTCGGCTTTGGTGGAATTTTCCAACTTGGAACGGGCCTTTGGCCAAGCAAAGCTCGGAACACCCCAAGCTAGTGGTTTCCTGAAAAAGGGCTACCCCAAAGCATCCAAGTCATGACCATGATTTAGTATTGAAACGGATGGTGACTTGGGGTACCCCATATAACCTCCAAATTGTGGTTTCCTTTCATTGTGTTTCTTCGACCAATGGGTAGGATGGGATTGGGGAATCTGCCTGGATGGGTACTTTAGGACTTAAATTGGTTGCATTCTTTTGCTATAAATGGTGACATATGTATAAGCCAACTAAACAAAACATGAAACATGCAGGGTATCTAAGGTTTGCCATGAATGAAGATGATTTTCAAAAAAAACGCAATACCACGAAGTCAACTTCGATTAATTCTTACATTTGCCATTCTGGTCCACTTGTTTTTGCCTGAGGTGCTATATGTACCCAAAAAATCATCCATTTATGGCAATTTCAATGGGGAACAATGTGTTTGAAAAACTAGTGGATGTTGATGGTTTTCCCACATGTTTGTCCCATTTCCCCTGAGGCAACAAGCCGTGGCCCTTCTGCGCTTCGGGGAGGCGCCTTACGCTAACCTTAGCTGCAAGGTGGGCCTTCCAATACAAACAACACCCGCGGCGAAATGGTGAAATGGTGAAATTGTTACAACGTAGGTTTAGTCAATCAAACGCCATTTAATCTGGTTGAGAGTGGTTCTGATCTGGCATATTCCCGTTCACAAACCAACTGCTGACTTCAGGGATTATCCCAGTTTATGGTTACCTATGTTACCTAAATATATTGGGTTATATGCTCTACGACTTAAGGATCTTTACAACCTGTGAATTTAGAATCACCATCGGGAAATTGTACCAGCTTAGGGAAACATGAAAATCGGGTGACCCAAAAGTGGTGGCCGGGTGGGACCACCTGATGGCGGCAGAATGTTGCCCAGAACAAAAAGCAGCTGAAGACTATGGGGTACCATCGATTCAAATCTATTTGTTTTTTGGGGTATACCGGTATACCAGTATACCCTGACAACAAAATACTTGCTACCTTGGTTCGGTTGTTTTTTATATATATATAGATAGGCTATGTCATATCCATATGTTTCTTGCAAGGTAAGATCAGCAATTGGCAAATTTGGCAGGATGCTCCTTGGGAGTCTCACCTTCAAAGATTGGAAACTGATGGCCGCTGATGGCTTTCCAGTGGCTTCCCAGGCCGATGTGATCAGCTACAGCAGTGCCATCAGCGCCCTCTCAGAGGTTGATGTGAGGGCTCCGCAGTGGGCTCTACAGATCTGGGCGGAGATGGAGGTGCAGCCGGGATTCCATGGAAGATGCCTTCTGGAGAGCCTCTGTGGCAAAAAAAACCATGGAAAAACCAAGAAAAATTGAATGAAAACCATCAACAAGTGGCATTTGATCATGAAATCATGTTGATTTGACATGATCTTACCATCAAAAGTGTGATTGCACTCCAAACAAAACATGAAACCTGAAAGATAGCGACCCTGTTAGATGATGTTCCGCACTTGGATATGGCCCACCTGAAGATTTCCATTCTGGCTCGTGATTTCAACCAACTTACCCGAGAGGGGTTGGAGGTTTAGGCGAATTGATGGGTCGAACAGGTGGAAACATGTGGAGACCTTCCAGTTGGTTGGGTGAAACTGCACCAACCCTGGGGGCCAACCTTATGAGGATGATCTGTGATTTGGTTTCTGGGTTTCTGGGTTTCTGGGATTGTGTGTTAAAATAGAGTATCCTCAAATCACCCAAAGTGATCATCATGTTCTCCGGTAGTTTCTTCCCCTGTGAGGAGCAGCACGTGGAGCCAAATGTCATGACCTACAGCGCCCTGGTTGAAAAACAACGAGGGTCTTCGATATCCACAGGGATCTTGATGTTTTCCTCTAAAGCAGGGATCCTGTAGGGGTCTCAAGGTATTTTTGTATTTTGATAAATGTTTTCACCGGAAAATTTACCGATTACCATGGATTACGATTGATGGGAGTGGAGACCAGGATTGACCAGGGGAATTTATGAAACGTCAATTTCATATATGCTGATGTTACATAACTTTTCTCATTTCGCATCCTGGGATTCGAGATATTCAAGTCCCCAAGCCGCATCAGACAAAGGATGGCTTAAATACAATCGCTTAGATCTTTGCGCCGGTGGGGTCATGCCACCATGGCTTCCCTTAGCATGTTATAACCAGGTTTTCACCTATGGGATGATGATCCCCAATGATCATCATATTGTTAAAATTGTTGTTGTTGTCGTTGTCGTTGTCGTTGTCGTCTTGGTTGTGGTTGTGGTTGTGGTTGTGGTTGTTGTTGTTGTTGTTGCTGTTGCTGTTGCTGTTGTTGTTGCTGTTGCTGTTGCTGCTGGTGCTGTTGTTGTTGTTGTTGTTGTTGTTTGATGTTGTTTGTATATTCCCATTATATTCCCATTATATTCCCATTATATTCCCATTATATCCTTGTCTCGACGGTATCATGAAATGGTTGGCTATATAACCCCATATTTGATCGCCCTGGGTCAGATTAAATACTCCAAAAAAACACTACCCTGGTGGAATACTCCTACTATATATCAAATCCTTCTATATCCATCAACACACGACTATTTTAAGACCCGTACATCAACATCCGAAGACATCCATGAATCCACTGATCTGAACATAAAAAAACGGTTTGTTTCCGAAACATAGGGTACTGCAAAATCCACAGGTTTATCATCAGATGCCCGCTTAAGTTGTCATTTTACCCCTCTTTCAGACACACCAATATTGGATATAGTTGGTTGTAAATATCCCCATGATATATATATATATATATATATATATTTGTGTGATTCACCATGTTTTGTTGGTGCGACCCAGTATTTATATGTATTTATTTCATATTGACTATTTTCTGGATTAATTACAATGACCTTACTGTGACGTCACTGAATGATAGTATCATCCCCAAATGGTTTTATTATAACAGTTATTTTCAGGTTGGTGAATTAGCTAAACAATCAGCCAGATTATTTTATATATGTATATATATGCTACCCCGCCCCCGAAGACCCACCTTTTCAGATAGGAATAAGGCCACAAAAATAACATATACCCACATACACATATAAATAAAGTAGACAAAAACAACGAACAAATTAAAACAGTAGAGCCCTTTAAAGAAAAAGGATCCCTACAAAATATAGAGCATTCCTCTGAACATGAAGCGTTTCTCTCTGAAGAAATGCAGTGTTTCTTTCAGAAAATTATTCGGCCTTTGTTCAATCATACAGTATTTCTTTCAAAAATAAGAAGCACTAATTATTTCTGCAAGAGAACCACAAGTGTGGACAGATTATCAATAAATAGATCAGAATTCCTTCCTTTCATTTTTCTTGTAAGACCATTCTTAAGGAACAACTTAATTTCTTCAAAATCATTGCCTTCAAGACACGGTATTTTTTTAAACCTTAAGTAAGAAATAGTATTCTTATAGAATAAAACCATGTTTAAGGAAAGATGCAATACATCCTTTAATGAAGTTCATCCTCTCGCTCATGTTTTCTGCCTGACATCTGTTCTTAAAAGATAGACTTTACTTCTTCAAAATAATGTTGCCTGTGTTTTCAGATGTTTCACCCAAATGGAAGGTCATATTGCATACACACAACCATGACCTGTATCTTAAAAAAAAAACTACATGGACAACGGTGCATAGACGGTCGTGGCGTTTTGTGAGTTTCAATGTACTTCGGCACTGTTTGAAGTACACCGTTACAGTGGTTTTCACATGCATCCAATTTTTCTTGCTTTGACAGTGGTTATTCCATGCTAAAGTTGCAAAACATGTAGTTTTACCACAGCGAGGTGTTAATTTTCAGTTTTTTTTGATTTGACGCAACTAATTCGGTTCGGATGTTTTTTCTTCATGGCGTGGGTCACAGCAGTTCTTCGAGCTTTGCTAGAAATTTCTTGGGTGTTGTTGTTCCAAGACTTTGTCTCCCACACCATCTATATAAGTCTATGTATATATATACAGTATATAGTCAGGAACGCTGGGGTGCATCTTGCTTTGCCCTTTATCTTTGTACTTAAGGTACATTGGCTTTGGCAAAAAGCCTTTCAAATTTTGCCAAGTTCTCTCTATATAACATTTTGTGTCCCTGCAACGGACATACCGAAGTGAAATTGTTAACTTGAGGAGTATCTGTGGAATTGCAGGAGAACGTATCCAGGGCAGCATGCGTGTGAGCAATGCACAGCGCATGACGTTATTAGCCCCACCCCACCCACCCCACCCAGCCCATGTCGAGGTATGCGCAGCTGGCATGATGCATCTGTGGAATTGCAGGAGAACGTACACTAGGCCAGCATGCGTGTGAGAACGCAAAGCTCACGACGTTATTAGCCCCACCCCACCCCACCCCCCAAACAATGTGCAAAAAACTACAAAAACACACGGCCGTCTACGTGCCGTGGGCCAAACTACATACACCACAGGTTCCTACTTCATAGAAACGTTTCTTTGTATTATTGCATGGCTTTCAATCAAATGGTTCACTCCCTTGTGAAGGAGGCTCTGCACATACTTGCACCAACACTTTCTTTCAGGAATACCAAAATCGGTTAAAATGGTTACTTAAAAAGGATTTCATTCTGTCGTAATGCTGCTGTTCTCTTTCCATAATTTCCTTTGGCTTTTCAAGAGAACTTTGCACAGAAGTAGGCCTCTTTGAACATAGTTTTACATTCAGTTCAAATAAATGCTGCAGTCCTTTATGTAAGGTGCCTGTACAGAATGATGTCACTTTACGCAAGAAATGATGTGGCTTTATGCGAGGAATGTCATGTTTGTTGAAAAATACTGCTGCACAAGGCCTATATTGGAGGATGTTGCTTTGACAATAAACTTCAAAATCCATGCCGAAACTTGTTACTTACTATTATTGTTTCTAGTCTTGGCTGTCTTGGTTGCCTTGTATTTCCTTCCATGGTTTTAAGTAACTTTCTGGGAGGGTGCTCAACCCATCAGAAAGCCAACAAAAATGCACACCTGGATGATGTCCATGAGAGGTGGCTGGGTAAACATGGTGTTTGCTTTAATCTCCATACTTGCAAGTGTGTGCTTTGCTTACCACCCCAATTTTTAGACTTATGCAATATCTTGCTGAACCTACTGCTGCTACTCTTAAAGGATGTGGATATGCATTACAACAAAACCTTGAGAAAACAAAACAAACTAAAACAACAATTGTTCAGATAATGTCTGGTCTGAAGCTCATGATTTGTCTCTTTGGTATTACATCTATATTTTTTTGTTTTGACATCTAAAAAGAACTCAAGTTTTTTTTGGATAATATGCCCTTAGCAGAACGGCCGGGCATTTGCAAGAAATTGCAATTTCTGATGGCTGACAATGCTCTAAGTACCTGGTTTCAAGATTCAAGATTCAAGGCTCAGACAAAACTTCTTGGATCCAACCTCTCTGGGTTCAAGATTCAAGATGCAAGATTCAAGGCTGAAGCCCCCTTGGATTTAAGAAGTTTTTTTTAGATCTCGAATCTTGAATCTTGAATCCGATGTAGGGAAGGTTGGGATGGCAACAAAGTTGCAAACAAAAACAATGTTTGATCCAAAAAAACAAAAACTGAGTTTTGAAGTCAGAAATGTATTTAAAAGACCCTGTAAATACCGCTAACTTTGCTTAAAGGGTGGGTCTTGAGGGGGGACCATCTGGTAAACTCCTATAATATTATATACATCCCACGAATTTGGCGTAATGTTAGTAAAGCAATAATAAGCCACCCATATTTTGATGGTGTATACCACCCATAAACATTGTGATTTTGGGGATGCTTCCTATGGGGGACCCCCATCTCCTCAGGCGCTGTGCTCAGCCTTTTGGGCCGCGCAGCACAGTGGCAGAGCGCCCTGCAATTTTTGCGGAGCTTCCAGAGGCAGCGCTGCGATCCTTGCCGCGCATGGGAGAACTCGAAAATCCATAGAAAACCATCTAGCAATGGGAATTGAAAATGGGGATATACATGGGTGTGTCTGAAAATAGTGTACCCCTAAACCCAATGGTTAATGATCATTATCCCTATTAAATGGCTATAATTGGGAATATACCCTATTTTCAGACAAACCCACATAGTGTGTGGATGTGTTTGGGCCTATTCGTAGGTACAACGAGACAAGCATAGTGATAACTTTTATAAGTTGGCATATCGGGACCCTGTAAGCATGCTTTCTATATCTGTGTATCATTTTGTATCCACTTATATAGTGGTTTTCCCTGCTAAGTAACTTGTGTGGAGTCATATTCCAGGTACCCATTGGATAGTCCATCTTGAGGGTCCAATCAAAGCTGCAAAACAATTACGCTCTGGCCATAGATGGCTGGCTGGGAAATCCCTAATCTATATAAATAGTAGTTTTAGTGGGAAATCATCCAATTATGGCTGATTTTCCAGCCAGCCAGCCAGAGGGTAGCTGGTACTGTAGTGCGGACGTATGAACTTATATATTCTTATATATACGTACGTTTTTGTTGGCGATTAGCTTCTGGTGAGTTAACATCTATGGCCACAGGTGATTTACCTATTCAACAGCTGTGGTTTTCCATAGCTGGAAGATCCATCTGCGCCTTGAGAGGCCGGCAAATTCATCTTTTCATGTGGCCCCCTAATCAAAAAGATCTGGTGAATCTTAGACAGTGGATTGGTACTTTAGTTTCAAGTTTTAATGTATATAATATATATAATATAGTACATATATATATAGTAACTATATATATATTACGGTAATATACAGTAAATGGGTTTACCTTGAACCTCCAACTACCCATAATGAATCATAATGATGGGCATTTTAGCCGATTATTTTATTCTTACCTATTCTTGGGTACTTGGAGGGTCCATCGATATATACTGACCAGCCAGTGTTTCAATGGCGCATCTAAGATTGGCCATGTTCTGTTGTGCACGCACCAGCGCTGTGACCCTCAACACACCCACCAATTAATTAGTTCAACAAAAACGGGCAAAGTGGCTGAAGTGAATGAGGGTCTATCGCGGATGTCTCGAAAATATGTAACCCCATTCCATCCATACCGTTGAACAATTTGAAATGGTCATGAATTGGGGAGTACCATGGTATGTATGATATATATATATATATATTTATTTATTTAATTGTATATCATGATTTTGAGACAAAGCAAGATGGAATTCAAAGGTCAATTGTGCTTGACAATTGAGTCGGAAATGAACACCGTGGATCCAGCTGTAGCTTCGGAAGTATGACTGGGGTATGATTTGGGGGTTAAGTACCTTCTCAGGAGTACTTGGATCCATAGATATCCATAGGCTATGGTAGATTCATGTAGATTCCTAGAGAGATCTAGAGGGGAAGAATTCATGACTTTACAAAAACATAGGTCGTAGAATCTTGTGATTTTCATCCACATTGAGGAGGACATCGTGGTGTACAACGCCGCAGTGAGCGCTTGTGAGAAGGGACCTTTGGGCGTCCAGGGAACGTGGAGGTTTAACTTCTGAAACATGGGATTGAACTGCAACAATCACCAAAAAATAGGGTTGAACCATGTTGAACCATAAAAAAAAGTTGGCGTTTTATTTTGCAAAGCGTGGGGTGAGACAAAGACAACTGAGAATTTCACGGATCAAACAAAATTGTGTAAGTCCAACTTTAAGATCCAACGTGGCAAGAGTGCAATTCTTGTTGATTAAACTGATTAAACCATGAGGTTCTCAGACTTAGGCTGAAATCCAAACCAATTCGACCACTTCGGTGAATGGTGTCCGGTGCGTCTTGGGATGATCCCAGTCTTGCGTACAACTTTGTGGATGTTTTTTCATGATTTATATGTGCAAAATATGTATAGGATATATGATGTATGCATTGTATATGTAACATATATATATATAGAGATCTGAGATATACGTACATATATGTACACAAAGTTGATACATTGTATGTATGTTGCATGCTGCTCACCCACCAGCCGTTTCGCTCCATGCCAAGGAGAGCAATGGACTTGGGCTTTGCAGTTGATCTCTGACCTGCAGGAGAAGAGACTCCAAGGCAGGGAGCGGGTATGCCAGAGAAACATATGATGACACAATGGGATATCACTGATATCACCATGGATAAAATGTGAAATGAATATCACCAGATAATAGTGGCACCGTGAAGCGGCCCCAGCCATTCTGAATGGGTCCAGTGGAGATAATAGATGTGGTGTATGTTGAAGGTGGATCCCAGTGTTGCTGCCTGCAGGCTGGGCCCATGAGATTCTCCACTGCCTGTGATATTTGTAGCTTATCATGGTTCAAAGCCAAATTTCCAGAGCTATCTGCTCTTCACATTTTGTTGGTGTTATTGGTGGGTATTTCTATGTGTCCTTGCGCCATTGGTTTGTTCTTAGATCCCGAACACCTCCCATCTGGTGTTTCTATTGGCCTGCAGGAACAGTGATCACCTACAATGCTCTGTTGAGTGCATGTGAAAAAGCGGGCCAGTGGCAGCAAGCGTTGCACCTCGGCGTTTTCTTGGCAATATCAATTTACAGATATCTACAGATTTTCTGAAGTTTAGCCTCCAGTAATCATGGAAAAAATGAACATCCCAGCTATAGCAGCTCCATTCACAGGGACTTGATGGGAATTGTCGCCATGTTTGATTACCAGAGGGTAGCTGGCCCCTTTCCAGGTCTCCTGGAGGCTCCAAGTCGACGGATGAGCCGAATGACTGGTGGTTGAAAAAATCGTTGTCCATCCAACAGCAGATTGCAAGATGATTTATGGATATCTATATGGTATACCCATGTGGTATACCCATGGAGACCCCCAATTGATCAATGCTGAAAATCATCGTCAAATCCGCTTTTCGAAAGTTTCTTGGGAGGCATCCTCTATTTGAAATCACACACGCACACCCAACATCATGTTGATGCTTACCCCAGGGTAAACTAACATATATACACATAGATGTGGAAAACCCACGGATTCCCTAGAAAAATGATCTACAAATGGTGGGTTTTCCACATCTATGATCTATGTTTGTTTATATGATGGTATATGTTATACTTATTATATATGTGTATATATATATACTGTACACCATTTAATATTCTCATTATACAGTGTATAATATATATATATAATATATATATATATATGAATCCGCATTGTTTTGGTGTCATTGGCATCTTGAGTCTCAGGCAACTGTTGGCGTGTTTGCTTCGAAGAGAGGCACAACAGGCGGGGTTTGGCGATACATGGAAGATTGAATCAACAAAAGTGGTGCATAAAACCCAATTCGTGATAGCGATTTCCCTACAGAAGCTGTTCTCGAGTTTATTTTTTCGATATTTGCTCATGGTGGCGAAGGTTGTAGCATGGTTTGAACTGCGATATTCTCACGTACTAACTAACATATTCATTTGTCAAACTCGGGGGATTTCGTCAACAAAATCACAGATGTTTCCAAACCACAAAAAAAAAGCTGTGTTGACCGCCTGTTGGTCATCACCTCCGAGCCCCCCTCCCATTTTGAAAGTGGATGGTAGCACTGGTTCGTCCCAGTGAATGATGCGGATTGATATCATTGTGGGATATATTGTGGGATTATATATATATATCATTACGATTTGTTTTTTGTTTTGTTTGGTCAGTTGCTAAATTACAAGCCATATTCATTGCCTCTTAGCACCATGTGTTATGAGTGCTGCAGGAGTCTCGATCGCTGGTGGCCAAGCTTGAGAAACTATCACCACTTCCCACAGCAAAATGCTGTAACCCCTTGGCTAAACATTCCATACATGGAGCATATGGCGAGGGCGAAATATGATATGAAACATGTATTTTGTTTGGGGATCTGTGTGGTGATTCGCTGATTTCCAAGTTGCCAACCTCTATGAGTGGCCAGGATCTCATTACCTACAACGCTGCTATGAGTGCTTGTGCCTGGATCATTAAAGTGCGACCAGGAAGTTCCTATAGATTTTGGTTTGATTGAAAGTGAAGATACCCTCTGGTAAACTAACATAGCTATGGAAAATCACCATTTTTAATGGGAAAATCAACTACAAATGGCACTTTTCAATAGCTATGTTAAATTACCAGAGGGTAACATGTGTACCCGTGATTCCAAGGCTTGTTGGATACAGTGGTCAATCTTGATTGGCCTGGCCTCCATGCGTGTATCTCTCATTCCAGCATTTCAATCTCTGGTGAGGTGCTTGTGTGAGTTGCAGAATGATTGTGATGTCATATTTATTCTTTTGAAATTGCGATTTTGGGGATGCCCAGTTTTTATCATCTCCATTTTGATTTGAAAAAACAAAACACGTGGTTTTACTATAGCAATCTATAGCATGATCTGAGATATGAGGAACAAAGACAAAGGGTTGTTCACAAAAGCAGTGCCTTGTTATAATAACACAAACTGGGAGTTGAGCAAGCACACACTTGGAATTTGATCAAACACATGCATTCTACATCGTTTAACTGATAATCAAGAATCACAAGGGCATGCCTACCATCGCCTACCCAAAAAGCAAGAGGTTTTACCCCTCTGGGCCCGAAACCTGCTCACGCATCTCACGCCAGCCAAAAGTGGCCTAGGTGAAAAGGGTGAGAACTGGCAGAAAGCATTGTCTTTGTTTCTTGCAGCACGCATAGCGACAAATTACCACCAAGTCACAACTGCTGGGTGACATGGTGTGACCGTTGGACCCCAAAAGGTTGTTTGTAAGGAATGACTCGGAATGACACAAGATGATTCTACACACTATTTGAATCGTTGAAATTGATGGAATATGATGGAATATATTATCATCATACGTAAAGAAAATTAAAGAAATAATTCCAGTGTTACAGTGATACTCACGTGTTGACTTCCCTGATTCCAGTGTATTGAGCATGTATTCTAAAGGGGCGTTACCCACACCAGCCGTTCAATACATGCAATCTGCTGTCCGTCTAGGAAGTACCCAGTTGAGACTTGACATATAGTGCCACCGTAGCCATAATTCACAGATCACGTGGAGATGTTTATTGTCTTTTTATTTTGAACATCATACAATGATGAGGGACCCAACAGTTGCAACCCTAGGCCCTTGGCCTCAAGTTTTCCTTGAGATTTTCGGGAAAACATCAACTAATTGGATCTAATTGGCACCCGTTTGCCCTGATGTATTCTTGAACATGTGTTTTTTACTCTGCAAAACATTGCTAGTGTCATCCAACCAAAAAAAATGGTGGACCTGGATCAGGAAACCTAGGGAAATCATTGTGGGCCTTGGGCAGTGGACTATGCTGTGTATCCTGGAAGCCAAGGCATTCCTCCAGGATGGACGGTTTTTTCTTTGGATTCGACCTCCAGAATCAGGGGAAATGTTGGGTTCGAAATATGTCTAGAGTGGACGTATCTTTGTCCATGCAACAAGTGTATATATATATAATTATACTAATTATATATATATACATAGTTATATTGATATACCATTATGTATGTATGTATATATATATACAGTACATATTTCCATGACATTGCATTGGGCTACATTTATTAGGTGATTACTTGAACCCAAATACACATCACCAGACACCTATCTTGTTGCAGTGTACCTAGAAATGCCCACAGCATACATACTTCCCGGAGAGCATCCCCCATGGATGCAGCTGCGACCTCAACGCGAGGTTTGAGATGTTGCAGGAGAAACACTTCGAAGCCGCCGCTTGGCAGAGGATAGAACTGTACTCTGCAAAGCAACTGCTGAATGCTGTACCTACTGGGACAATGATAGTCATCCTGGAGAAGATAGAATATGGACTGTTCAAAGATATTCCCATTTTAAGAGTTTTTAAGTGATGTTTTGAAATGTCCATTATCTACTTCAGGGTGATGATAAATTGTGGTCATGTTTGATGGAGGAACGATCTCTCCTGTCAGCTGTTAAAGTCGTTGTATTTGAAAGGAGTAACGATGCTACTTGCACGCACTTCTAAATAAGACTGAAAGTACTGGTATAGCCTGACGTATTAAAAGACCACGGTATGGTTTGCCGCTTCAATCTTCTAGGACATTCATGCGTTTCTTTCCGTCACTAATCTACTATGTATCGTAAGAAGTTCATTTGATAAGTGCTGTTGGTTTCAGCCATGTGCTGTTTTCCATTCTATCCTAAGTCATATTTTGATCTTTAAGCTATTCACCATTCTCTAAATACCATTGGCACGGGTACCTGAACTGAAGAACCAACCAGTCTATGTTGTTTTTCTCTCAGGATTTGATCTCCTACAACGCATGCATCAGTGCATGTGAGAAAGCAGGTCAGTGGTTACAAGCCTTGAAGCTGTTACACCAACTGCAAGGGCAAAAACTGCAAGGCGATGTGATCATGTCACCTGGATGCAGCTTTTTCGTCGTGTGGGATTGAACTGGTCGATGATGTGTCCCGGAAAAAAGGTGAACATTCCAAGAAATGGAAAGGGTATCCCAAGAAAGTGCAATCACAATCAATCTAACAATAAAGATGTTTAAAAGCGATGGTTCATCCTTTAATGGAAATGGAGTTCCCAAATTTTGAGAGTGGCCGGAGGTACTCTTCTGCCATCTCTGCATGTGAGAAGGGCAGACGCTGGGAACGTGCCATTCAACTCCTGCGAGATCTTCAGAACGAACAGCTGGAAGGCGGGACATGAAGTGCACTGATAAATCATTTCTTGATGATGTGATTCATTCCCCAATTCCCCAATTCTGGATTGTTTATCAACATGTATTTTCAAAGTGTCTCAGCTCTAGGCTAAATATTATACATGAAGCATTTTGGTGGACGCTGTTTGGTGTTGTTTCTGTCACTTCATTGAGTACACATCAAACAACGGTGGTTGACTGGTTTGTTGGGGAAATCTGCAGGAAACCCTGAGATTTGAGGCAGTAACAACCATGGGAAATCCGGTTGTGTCAGATTTTCCCTAACAAACTGATCCATTGAGGCAATGTCATGGATGGTTGCGAAATCCTGCACCAGTTGATAGGTGGTTAATCCCATTATTTCTAGGGTTTCAACCATCCTTTTGGTGGTGCAGGATTTCTTCCATCCGTAGTAGGGGTTGAGCCCCAGGTTTTTTTTCAACTAGGAGCCTCCACAGGGCTGGTTGGTGGTTGAACATGTTTTGGATCTTGACTTTGCTCGGGACTATCACTATATTCTTATATGTCATGGTCAAGACAGAATTTGACCATAGCCCAGTTCCTGAAGGTCAATGATATCATATGATATCTTCGGCAATCTCCATTTCATTTTTTTCGAATACCCAATTTTCTGATGTTCAGATTGTTCCACGTCGCCAGGCAACGTGGTGTCTTACAGTTCAGCCATTAGTGCATGCGACAAAGGAGCGGAGTGCCTGGGTCACACTGGAAATCGCTGCTACATCATGGGCAAATGCATGTGAATGAATCCACCCAAAAAACGGGCATATCGGATAGTGTAAATATATATATATATGTCTATAATTATAATGTATGTATGAATTGTATACATATATATATATACACATATCAATATGATTCATTATGTACAGTACATAATATACCTTAAACTATGTATTGATACAGATGGTACCCATCCAGTTCGATGGTCACTCAGTTCACCTGAAAGTGCCCACGAAAGTCCGCCTGTTTTTTTGTTTCAAAGTAAGTCAGTCAGTCTAAAACATTGATTGATAAGTCTATTTGCGTAAGTTTTGTTTTTTCTTGAAATGGTGACTATAGTAAGTCTGCAAGTAAGTCTAGTCCATGGTTTTTGTTTAAAAGTAAGTCTAGTCTATAATGTCAATCCTGGATTAATAAACCCCTAGGCTGTTTAATTGGGTGGTACCTTGGGGGGCTATATAGTTGTACATGATGTATATATATATATATATTATATGTTGGATACTGATTAGTGTTGGGCCCTCCCCTCAACAAGTTTGGTCTACTCAACAACTCGGCATTTTCTTGGGGACCAGGTCTGTGGAATTCAGGATGAACAACTTAAGGATGTCAATTGAAATCAATCTACGTTCAATTGCTTTTCCTTTTAAACCTCAAAGAAATCTATTGATAAGAAAGGATTTCAATTGAAATCAATTTACTTTCAATTCATTTGAATCTACTTTCAATTGATTCTCCTTTTAAATCTAAAAAAAAATGCCCCAAATGGTTTTGTGCACAATAGGGTACCATCCAAACAATTACATTATTGAGGATCTGGGTCACTCATGGGGTACCCCCTTGAAAAATTGTTTGGGTGCTGTTTTTTAATAAGGGTTTAATAAGGCATCTAATTATCTGGGGAACCTTGCATTTTCCAGGCTTTAACATGGATATGGCTTTCTAAAGTAAATCAGCTTTACCCAAAGAAAGGTGTATAAAGGTGGATAAAGCTCCTCCTGAAAAAAAAGGATCTGAGAAAAAATATCTCACAATAGAGGTCCCCCCCCTTTCGGAAGATACTCAATAATTTTTGAACATGTTCTCACAATAGAGGCCCAGGACACCAATCGGTAGCCAACATTATATGTTACTAATATGTTACATAATGTTACATAATGTTACATATATATATATACACACATACATACATACATACATACATACCCTGGAAATTGATGCGTGTATAAATTTCCTGTATCTTTTTGCTGTTTTTTTTTCCGTGGTGTTATTGTAGAACCATTGCTGCACTCATCATGATAGACCAAGGTGGGAGCATGCCTTGTACTTGCTGCTGGAGTTGCAGGTGAATCGCGTGGAAGAAGATGTGACTCTTTGACGAGTGATTCGTTCGTTGCTGGGGTTGATTTCCAAGGCGTGTTTTAGTGTTTGTAGGACTTGGAATTCACGTTGCAGCATCCCATTTCAGGGGTTGTAGGGTGAGGTGGAAAAACGAGCGACTTTTGCATCTACGAAACACATGTTGGAGTTCTTTGTGGCTTTATTGGAGGTCACCTTACCACCAGGACCCATTTTCATTCGCCCCCGGGTTCGTAGTGCAAGGGTACCTAGTTAGAAAAATGCCTTGCTAGCTTTGAACTGGACATGATGTAAAAGGGAAAAGAATCCGGCAACAAATGCAGGTCACTTGAAAAACAAAGCCTTCGTTTCACACAAATAGACACAGATTAAAAAAATGAAACATAATCAAGACAGGTAATTCCAAATCATTCCAACGTTGGGGTAAATAAACCCTAAATGGCTGCTTAATTGGGGGGTACGCGTACCATTCAAGCTCCTTTTTTCCTTCACTGTCTGCTGTAAATGAGGGGGGTTCCAAAGTCATGGTGTACCGCCAACTCACCATGGGTTTCAGTATTTCAGTACTAAAATGGTCTAATATCATGATTTTAAAGCAAGACATTGTAAGAAAGCACGGAAACAAAGTGATAAAAAAAAACAACCTAGTTGTTTCATATCAATAACATATATATATATATATACATATATATATATATAGATACATACATATATATACATATATGCTCCTTGTGTGCTAAATATATCTACACTCGAGGATGCAGTAATTTTGACAAATATTCCAGCATCACGGAGCATGTTCGAGCAGGTAATACCAGCATAATATACATCAGCTTGCACATTTACATGGTGAATGTATGTGAATATAATTGAATATATATATATACATATGTAAGATCATCATGTACATATCTAATACACATATATATAAGGAAAGATGGATATTCCTCAGCCTGCCTCGAGGATCAGTTACAACGCAGCCATCAGCGCCTGTGACAAAGGACAGCGAGCCGTGCACTTGATGAAGGCGCATTGTTTGGGGTCGGCAGTGAAGGAGAGCTCCTGAGGATCGAGGATATTTTAGGTACCAAACATATCCAAAACAGACTTTGGATTTAACAGGATTTAACCTGTTATGTTGGGCATCTAACATATGGTAGTCATGTTAAATCTGTATATATATATATATGTATTCTTTTTATGTAATATGATTTAACCTGTGATTTTAGGAGGCTTTCTGATGATTCACGGGATTTGGCACGAATCAAAGCCGATGAATTGAGCCGTGTGAAAGGGCAGTCGAGCACTAGTTTCGCCACGATTTACTTGCTATTGTTGTGTCAAAACCAGGGGTACCAGAGTGACCCGACCCATAATTGCTCACATGTCCGTTCAGGACTCGAAAAAAACATTATGAGGGAACCGCTAGGTACGTATACTGCCCCCTTGTCACGCGGAAATCAAGTGGCAAAATCAAACTTAGATGGACAAAGTGTTCGGAAAAATAAGTGGCAAAACCATGCAAAACCAACATTCATTTGTAAGCCAAACCAGTACATACTGTACGTAGTTACATATATATAGATGGCAATATTTACCTTCCAGTGGTAATCTTGATCAAGATTCACCTTCAGATGCAAAATCAGTAACCAATCCGGCAACATGAGTCATGTTACGTGATACATTATGATATTAATCGAGGACATATGTTGGGAACCTTGCGTCACCCGATGCTCATGCGAGACCGTGATATGGTAGTGGTAAGCCACCATGTGAATCATGATGAATCATGATGAATCATGTGATTTTCCCATCAAAAGTTTCTGCGAGGTATTAGTTTTACTTGTTTTGAATCATTTGCAACAAGTTATAGCTAACTAACAGAACTTCTGAAGTACAAATGTGGCCTCCACAAGATCGATCTGTGGGAATAAGGATCACTCGTGAGGTTTGTGAGTGTTCAGAGGTACCCTAGACATCCCTAAACTGGTTTTCCAGAATCTCCATGATGGTAAGTACCCCAGTTTTGATGGTCAGCCACATGTGGATGGATGAAGTAATTACTCAGATTTCCTAGACTTGGTCAAAGGAAATGTTCACAGGCTTCACCATCCTTGTGATGAAGCACAGAAAAAAATCATATGTTCCATCAGTTTCCTGTGTTTTTAAATCTCTAACAGGTCCCATTGGTTTCGCCCAAAGTCGTCGCGTTGCTTTCTCCAGTGGTTTCTCCTCACGTCCCCATGACCTCCGAACGTCGTTGCTAGAAATGATCGTTTCAGTATTGCAGCTGGATTACTTGAAAAGATCACATATATTCCCATGGTCCCCATGAAAATCATGAAAATCCCCGAAAAAAACATTTAATGGTTACTTCTACCATTATTTTAGCAGCATATGTCTACCAACTTATGTTTTTGGCTGGATTTTGCTATATAGAAAACACCAGAACTTGGATCATTGTACTCAGTACTTAGTAACCCTGGTTGGTAAGTCCACCAGTTCCTAGTTACTAACCAGTTGTTGGGTCCTCCCAGCCTTGCCAAGGACTTGGAGCAGCGACGGCTTCGAAGTAACGTGGTGACCTACAACGCGGCCATCGCTGCATGTGAGCGCGCCGTGGCGTCGGAAGAGGGATCCCTATCTATCTATCTATCTATCTATCTATCTATTTATCTATCTAACTATACAGATGTTTTGATCTACTCTATACATCTCTATACACATGATGTTTATTTTTCGATATCCATGCATGTGATTGATGTGGTAAGGGAAAAAAACAGCAACTCTGTCGTTTCACCGTTGGAAGTTGTTGGTGAAGAACGGGATTCCCAGTGATAATCCCAAGATATCAACGGTAGGAATGACGTAAGTATCCTGCAATTCAGGGAGCAAACAAAAAATCCAAAATAAACCAGGTAGGTTCGTAACATTTCATAACCCTCTACTGTATATATATATATATGTATAGTAACCAATCAACAGGGCTATTTTGAATGCCGCAAAATATCTTGCAACGATACAAAAACAGGAAGCCAACCATCCACTGATTTGGAACGTCATTTTCCCGATCTGTTGGGTTTCGTGTTTTCCCTTCACGCCTTTTTCGGCGAGACCCGCAGTTTTCTATAGTTTACCAAAAAAGAGAGGAATCAATCACACAAACAGTAGGGGTCAAAAGGCTAATATAGGCTAATGATTTTAATGCCGATCATGTTTGGATGGTCTAGGTATGGATAGATTCGAGCGACTTCACCCAGGCAAAGCTGTCAACCCTGCTGGGATGAATCGTGCCACTGAAATCTGTCATTGGAACCCCACAATTTTCACTTGTTTTTAATGTGGTTTTTATGTTTCTCTAGCCCACATGGGTACAGGTCAAATGGGACATCTCCAAAATGTGATCGTTGGATCCAAAACATGGCTAGCTTTGCGGTTCCCGACTTTCCAAATAGGACCCCAGAGTTTCCGAATCTACGGTGTTTGGTTGGTTGTTGGCATTCCTTGTGTTCACACCATGTCACACCTGCTACTTTCCGAGTATTTTCCCTGGGTCCCTAGGAGAGGAGGAGTGGCAGGAGGCCATTCATTTGCTGCAACAGCTCCAGGATTGAGTTCTAGTTGGATTTTGTTTGCCTTTTACTTGGGGGGTTCAGAAAAAATCTTTCGAGTTGAGTGCTTATCAATCCTTCCTCACTTCGCAAGAGGTAAAGTGTTTTTTCTGGGGCATCGCCAGGAGAGGCAAATGAAGGCGGATCTCATCAGTTTCAATGCAGCAATCAGTGCTTGTGAAAAAGCAGGGCATTGGCAAGGCAACCCGGTGATACCCCATGCACTCGAGGAACTTCACTTAGATCATCCCAGCACCCTCCTGGCCACAGCAGCAGTTTGATCCCATATGGGATCACAGTGAAGAAGATCATTTACGTATAAGCATATATGCGAGCGGTACCCATAATATGTAACACTTATTATGTAACTGCATATGAATGTGTACATATATAATCATATATATATTTATTTATTATACATATCAGTAATTAATCCCCTCCCCAATATTAAACGTCCCCCCTTCCCAAATAATAAAACCTAGGGGTAGTTTTTATCATTAGCGGGTATTTATTATTTGGGGGAGAAGCTTGGCCCTATACATCCCTATACTAAATTAAAAACCTTAATAAAAAGAAAAGACAGTAAAATTGTTGAATTCAAAATCAGTTGAATTCCTTTTTAAAACTTATTGAAATATTGCCCAAAATTGAATTTCGAAGCTTGCCCCTAATACTAAATAAATCAGAAACCTTAATAAAAGAACTTAAATTGTTGATGTCAAAATCGATTAAATTCCTTTTAAAATGTCATGAATATTGCAAACAAAAGGATTTCGAAGCTTTTCCCTAATATTAAATTTAAAACCTTAATTAAAATAACTAACATGTTTGATTTCAAAATCGATTAAATTCCGTTTTAAAACCTATTTATGTAAAATCTTGCCAAACATGGGATTTCGAAGCTGTTCCCTAATATAAATTTTAAAACCTTAATTAAAAGACTAGAATGTTTGATTTCAAAATCGATCAAATTCCTTTTGAACTATGACTATAATCAAAACATTGCGCAACGTTGGATTTTTAAGCTTGCCCCTAATATTAAATCAAATGCCTTAATTAAAGAACACATTTTTTTTCGATTTCGATATCGATTAAATTCATTCTTAAAACCAATTAAAATATTGCCACAAGTTGGATTTCGAAGCTTTCCACTAATTTTAAAAACTATTCATGTAAAAACTAAATTTAACGATTTAAAAAGACGGACCCCGATAAAAAAACACCCAGGGGATCCGGGGTTAACTATAGTTGTTATAATTCAGGAGGTAGAACCTTTAAAGGGGATCAATTAAAAATCAAATTGACCAATCTGAAATTTCCCAAAATGAACAATCTGGGGTACTGTAGTTTTTTTTATTGGGATATTTGGGGAAGTTTTAGTACAGTATATAATAGGAAGAAGGGATTGTATCATATACCTTGAAATTGAAAAAAAAAATGTGTCTACTAGAAATAACTACACATGTTCGATACACAACTTCTTTTGTGCCTAAGTGGGCTTAGTTGGCTTGGATTCCAGGGAGCTTCTGGAGCATTTCCATTACCTTTCAACTGTGAGGGCAACCATCAACAGCCACACCCTGGTCCCGAAACGTACAGCGCGGACGGGCGGACGGCAGGCGCGTTGATTCTACTGGCCGAGCTGGAAAGACGCGAATTGGATTCGGATGTTCCTGGCTCGCGCCATCTTTGGGGTGCATCCAGTTAGAGGGTAAAAACCATGGAAATAATTATATGATATGGATGGACATATATGGGTTGTATATGGGTTGTATATGGGTTGTATCTGGACTATGTAAGGGTTGTTAAACACTTAACTGGGATGCACATCCAAGTGGTGCTGGTTGCCTTGAGTTTTGCTGAGGCATGCTGATTTTGCTCATATGATCTCTCGCGTAGAAGGCTTCGTACCCGAATTTCGTATCATTCAGGTCATTTTAGGGAACAGCGAAATGGTGGCCGTTGAACACTTGGGATTGAATTTGCTGTTATTGCATTTTGCTTTACTCGACTTGGCTGATGGCAAAGCAAAAAGGGGACTTAACTGTCAGTAGTTACCAGTGTTTCTTTTCACCAGGCACGGCTTCTGTTGCTCACACCTCAAATGTTAGCTCAAAAACAAAAGAGGCAATGCAAATGTGTTGTAGAAGGGGGTTGATAGCTTGAGTCATCTTCGTAATCCTCACAGAGGAAACAAGGGAATTTTACACCCAAGATATTTCCACGTAGAGAATATTGCGAGCAGCCTAGGCTTATGTTGACCTAGGCACAAACTCGTCAAGTCATCACAAAGTCTCTACTGCGAAGATGGTTCGGATTCTCTCCCTTGCACCCCCAAAATCACACAACAGGCTTGTGCAACCACCGACTTGAGGCTGTAATTGTGAATCATCCCATAGTGTTTACATATATATAATATATACCCTCCTTGGAATTATCTCTATAGAATACAGAACCTGGGCATACGATTCTATAGAGATGAAGTTGGTAGGCCAGTTTCTACTATAGAATGGTACCTGGATTGCGCCCATCCAGTTTTGGTAAAAAAACGTATCCAAAAATGATACCAAACTTGAGACATTGCAAACCCAGTTTTCTATTCTATAGGGGGTCTTTTTCCTGATCACTTGGACTAAGTTTTTCATTTTATAGTGGATTATTTGTTAGAAGCAGTGGCCAGTATGAGGCTGGGCTTTCATTTTATAGG
>Ga0126342_10005578_pt1 | contig 22013 bp, 23 predicted proteins | sample Cyp1metagenome_FD_92528 | JGI IMG/M metagenome (GOLD analysis project Ga0126342, IMG submission 92528) | Coral microbial communities from Lord Howe Island, Old Settlement Bay, Australia - Cyphastrea 1 metagenome | ecosystem: Host-associated > Invertebrates > Cnidaria > Coral ... | reverse complement strand
TATATATGTATGTATGTATATGTATGTATGTATATGTATGTATGTATCTATATATATGTATATGTATGTATGTATATATAAATATATGTATATGTATGTATATATATATATGTATATGTATGTATGTATATGTATGTATGTATATATATATATATGTATGTATGTATCTATCTATATATATATGTATGTATATATATATATATGTATATGTGCACGTGTATGTACCTATATATGTATCTATAAACATACATGACTATATACAAAAATATGGAGGAAAAGCTGTGTATATGTTCAACAACCACGCCTTTTAGGATTTTGAGGGGGTAACGGGTTTGGACCCATACAAGTGCACCAGCAGGCCTCTGAGGGTTGGAGGTTTTGGTGATCCGGCGTTGTCGGTGATGATGGCTTTGGCCTTCCCAAACGAAAGTTTGTCCGGGTTAAGGCATACTATACATACACACATGAAAATACTCATATCTAAATTTTTCTATATATATATAATATAATATAATATATATATGTATATAGTTGTGTATATATATATATATATCCAGCAACTTTAGCGATTCCATTTTTTGTGAAACATACAGCAACTTTAATTTCGCAAAACTTTGGCGATTCCATGGCTATCTTTTGCGGGACCCTTGCTGGATGCATGATATCAAACCGTCGCAAAACTTTCCCACAACAAATTTTCCTTTCGGATTCCGAAAAATAACACGTTTGCAAAAATCAATATTACGGATCGTCACAAGAACCTTGAGATTATATATATATATATTATTTATTTATTTATATGTATATCCGCAGACACCTGCGAGCACAACGATACATACATGCATTACATTACATGGCATGACATTACATTACATAGCATAACATAACAAAACGTTGGATAACATCGCCCAACATTACATACTTGCTCAGAACTGTCATTGCGAATTTTGTTGTGGAATGCATCTGACGTGCAAAAACACTTCCATTACACCTGACAGGAACGGGTCAATGAAGAGACCCGAGAAATGTTATGGAGCAATCATCGCCATAGCCAGTGTTGTTGCCAGAGTGAAAAAGTTGGAGAGTTCCCAAATGATCGACACGCCGCTTCTGGGCTTAGCCGCTTGCCATATATGATGAAACAAACAATGCAAAAAGTTTTGAACTGGCAGGTACGTGACTCCAGCGTCCCAGAGTTATATCAGTCATGAATGCAGCCCTCTTCGTTGGGCAATCAGCTGCAAACCTTCAATGTCTAGCTTTTGAGTGATGATCACTCTGGGGAAGGTCAAGCCGTTGTTCCCGGTCACCCTGCCAATTTTCGTTCAGGTCAAACCCATAAACTCTGGAAGCTTCTGTTGTGCCAGAGTTGGAAATGGGACCGGGCTGAGAAGGGGACACATCGAGGTTGAGAGGCAGGGAATGGGTGGTGGAGGCATGGACGGTGGAGTTGGTGGAAACGGTTGGGGCATAGTTCGGCACGGTGGCCACTTCGGTACGTTCTGAAGTCTTGGCATGGTTGGTAAGGACCGGACTGCTGAGCCCATAGGGCCACACCATCTGGGAAAGCAAGGGATTGCCTGACGTTGCCCTGGTTGTTCTTGTCGATTGCAAGGGGGCGAAGGCGAACGAGAGCAGTCAGAGTCGGCCATGGTATCAACACTCGGACGCAATTGACTGGTCAGCTGTGATAGCTTTAACAAGCTATGCAGCAGGCGGTGCCACAAGAGGAGGTCCCACAACAAGACATCTCCAAGACCCCAGGATTTGATTACACATCAGAAATCCCCGTTGGTTGAAACTAAAAAGAACCACCGGTTCAAGAAAAACAACACCAGTTCGTAGTGCCATGAGAAGGTGTAAAACAATGAGACTGAAATCGCGTGCAGCAGTGAAACTTGAATGAGAATGACACGTCAACAGATGCAAACAGAAAACGGAAAAAAGAAAGCAATCAGAAGCACTAACAAGAAGGTTTCACCGATTGAGGCAACAGTGCAGGGACACGTTTTGCAAAAATGGTTGTCCCGGAAATCCGAGAAAAGCAAAATCCAGTTTCTGGTTCCGAAATTTGCCTAAATGCCTAAATCCAAAATCAGCTGGTCTCATTTGTGGTCAAGTCAAGAAGGTCATCCATTGGGTAGGTGGATCCAAGTGTCACTCCTGAAAAAGGTGGTTCGACCTCGTCTTCCTCGGAATCTGACTGAGGTCCTGACGTAAGTTGGCCCCAGGTCGCCGCCAAGAAGCAAATGCTTCTACGACGGCTATGCGTCAGAGTGTGCTTTTCTGACGTGGCCCATCGAAGGAATCTTCAACTGCGCCATGTCGTTCCCTCCAGCACTGAGACTCAAATGGGCTTCTTTGCCCTTGTAAAAGGCTCCAATGAGTATCCCTTCCCCTTCTTCGCCAACAAGCCCAAGGCTGCCCACTGGGGCACCTGGATGTCAGGCCAAGCCTCTATCCCCAAAGCGTAAGCTCCAAAGGTTGGGAGTTGGGTATGCTTGAGATCCGGATTGAACGTCCAGTCAGCAGGATGGATAGGTCCTTCCAGCAAAATGCGCTGAGCAGCTGTAACCGAGGTTCCATGGATCAGCACCTGGACGAGGCTTAAACCTCTCCAACCCTGGCATCGGAATTACCACGGCGTTTTTCTTGGTAATTGGAAGGTTCTTTGCATGACGAAGGTTGACTGAGTCAAGAAGGCCGGCACCTGCGAGGACATGGGTAACCAGCTTAATCTTGTGAGAGGGGATGTAGCCGACTCAAGCAAGGCCTTGCTGACCGTTTGCAGCGGTCGTGGACGTTTGTCCTCATGCAGGAAGCTCACAGGCTGCCTGAATCCTGGATTTGTGGTTCAGCGCAAACAGATCCATTTCATGAGAGGATTCCAAGTTTGTGAGGTAGACTTCACCCTCTTGAAGTTGATCGCCACGGTCAGAACGATGAGATTTCTGATCTTTTGGTCTGCCTGACTTTTGAGTGTACCCAAGCTTGTAGGAAGTGCGAGAGGGCTTCTTCTTGTCTTGGGAATCATTGTTGATAGTAAGAGGATTTGTCGGAATAAGCCGTACTGGGCTTGGACGTGGAGGTGGGCTGTGCCGCATGGAGAAGGACTTGATGGGACTGTGGGTCATTGTGGTCATATTGGACGGATTGACCGTATTGACCCCATTGGTCATATTGGCCATAGTTCCAGCCATATTGTTGGTCTTGGTTGTGGCTGATGTCTTTTGTAGCAGATCTGTAGATAGCTTCAACCACCAGAGCTTTGGCGAGGTGGCCAAACCAAAAACTCCCTTCAAGATCTCCACCAATTGCCCAGGCCGTAAACCAGGGATGCCTCTTGCAGGCTGACGGAAGAATAGCCTCCTAGAAGACTGCACCCCGTTGAGAAAAGCCGCCCTGATGTCACCAATGCGGATGGTCCACCCTGGAGATAGAGCCACCACCAGCCCGAGGAGCAAAGAGTGCCTGTTGACGGTCGGAGCATCCACCGCCATGTCGACCACTCCAAGATCAGGGTCCTTTTCCCTGGCCAACTCACTGGAATGTTCCTAGTGATGTTTGGGACTCCCTTGAGGGTAGCCCTTCTGCCAAATATGCTGCTTTGTGGAAAAACCTTGAGCAGTCTGCTGAAAGTGTATGGCCTTTTGTGCCTAGCAAGCATTCGAAGGGTCGAGCCCAAACCTTTTGCACGACAAGCGAGGTAGGGTTGCACCAGTCCGTGTTGGCCGTAGTGACTTTCAGCCACCGTTTCATGGGGCGTCCTTTAGACATGCCCAATGGGTCCGACAAGTGCGTAGGTCGTCCGTGAGCGTAGCCTCAGAGAGCTTTCCCGTGGTGATTGAGAAGGCTGTCGATGACTTTTCATGGAATAAGTCGACTTGGCACGTCGCCGAGGTGGACTGTGATGGTGGGAGACAGGTCGTTTGTCCAAACGAAGGACAGTATCCTCACGGTAGTGGTCTCTGGTGTGGAGTGGTGAGCGTGATCGACGGTGTGGGACAGGTGACCGTGGAATGTTGGAAGGTTGTGGAACGCCAGGTGGCGCCAGTAGTGGTTGTGGTGGAAGGGTAGGAGTAGGTGGCGTAGGAAGGGTTGGAGCTGGATGGGCGTCTTGAAATTGGCGGAAAGTGTTCATCATCTCCTCTTTGAAGTTGCTTCGAATCTTCTGGACCATCTCGACAGTGTTGAATGGAGGTGGATGTGGAGTCTTTACTTCAGGTGGAACCTTCGGCTGTGGAGGTTCCAATGGTGGAGGAGCCTGTGGAGTAGGTGATGATGAAGGAGCTGTGGGATTAGGAGGTTGCAGGAATTGTTGAAGTAGGTGGATGTGGGCCGCAGCTTGAGTGGCAAGTTGTTGGTTGAGAAGAGCATTTTGCTGCTGCAAAGATGAAATCTGAGCTTGGGACTGCGCCTGTTGTTGCATCTGAGGATCGACTCCATTGAAATGTCCACCCATGCCAGGAACTGGAAGAACACATGTGTTTGCCGTCAGAGTCCACATGGGTTGCATCATCGGATCCGGATTGGATGTAGATGGACTCATCCATGATCGAAGTTCCACGGAAACAGGAACATGGCAGAAACGTAGGGGTCAGATGAAATCTGAGGCAACAGCGTCAACAAAATTGACGCATCCACAAACAAATGCAAAGAATCGCGATAAGGCTCCAGGCCCTCAGTGGTCACGTCAACCCATAGACGGCTGTCAATAGTCCCCAGATGAATCAAGTGCACAGTTGAACCTCACCAACGACCATCACAAGAAAGAAAGTACCAAACCTGGAATGCATGCACCTACCTGTAACATCAATCATGCTGCATATTGCGACAAAAGCTGGGCAGTCTCTTGAGCATCATTGAAAAGGAAAGTTTTCACGGCCGACAACACCCACTTCGGTTCAGTATCCCTTCATGCAGTTCCCTCCGAGACAAAAGGTGGGTCCCCAAACAGCGGGCAGCAGTTCAACACAACGATATTCGACAGGGTGAGAAGTGAGAAGCGAAAAAAAGCCCACTGCTTCACTTTACTTAAACGAATTACCAAATTTAAGAAAGTAAATTCAGAGATCAGGTCGAAAAATCAAACTTCCTACCTAGACAGGTATTCCCCGAGGGGCTCACGCCATCGTGTCAAATCGCCGTGAGTAACACACTTCCTCAGAACTGTCATTGCGAATTTTGTTGTGGAATGCATCTGACGTGCAAAAGCACTTCCATTACACCTGGCAGGAACGGGTCGATGAAGAGACCCGAGAAATGTTGGAGCAATCATCGCCATAGCCAGTGTTGTTGCCAGGGTGGTTCTGGGCTTAGCCAGTTGCCATATAGGATGAAATAAAAACTGCAAAAGGTTTTGAAATGGCAGGTACGTGACTCCAGCGTCCCAGAGTCATATCAGTCATCAATGCAGCCCTCTTCGTTGGGCAATCAGCCGCAAACATGAGATTGCCCCCCTGCAAATCTGAAACGCAATGAAATGAAATCAAAACTTAAAACAGAATACCGGAATTCCAACAGGTTAGAAGCTTTACATCTCTTCAGATGGTTCACACACACACACGTACAATACAGGCATACATATAGACAGACAGGCAGACAGGCAGATGCTCGCTATAGCCACTATAGCAACGCCGGGCTTGCAAATAGTATGTATGGGATATTGTACTGAAGATTCCAACATCTAGCAGTTTCGCAACAAGGATACACATCACCAGAAAGCGGATCGCGGTTTCATAGTCCTGATGGGATAGAGATGCCCCTGAGGCAAACTGCTGCAAATGGGCATCAGATACACCCAAATGCCAATGTTGAACCATTTTGACAAGGAAAATCAAGATTGTGGGAATAGACGTCTACATCATTGCTGACCTCTTGGCGGAAAAAGCACCAATCACTACTTCTTGTCTGCATAAGCACAGCAGCTGTCACCAGGCCTGATCATTGAAGACGTTGGGGCGTCCAGACTGCACAGCGTGACAGCTCACAAAGGCAACTTTAATGATGGCATGTGCAGTTGTCAAATGGCTGTGACGCTTTCAAGCTGATTAACAGTTGAAGGGTCGGGTACAATGTCAATTGCAAGCAGCTAGGAATCTCTGGAGTCCGCACTAGTGCGGCTGGCTCTTGTGGATCCTTCAGAAAGGACAAAAAAAATTTAAGCGTGTGTCTCATGAATGCGATGCAAGCACCCCGGAATGGTCCTGGATCACCAAAAGCCTTCGTTAGTGGGGGAGGCCATGGTACCTCAAATTGAACGTTGTTCTCCTGAACTGTGATTCCATGTTGTTCTCTCAGCACACCGTGTCAAAATATCAAGTAACTAGACTTCATGGGTTGTGGCTTATTCTTGAATTCCAGGCCAAGCTTTTTTGTGGCTTCATTGACCAACTACCAACAGCTCCTCAAGTTTCCACCCAAATCTCTCCGCCCAGTCCTCTTGCAGCGCTCTTTGGAACTGAGTAAAGGATAGCCTGCCAGGTTCCCCAGAAGTTGATTCCCAGTGGCCCCAGCCACTTTGCCACATGAACCCCCACCTTCCAGAGCCAGCATCTATGGATGACAAGAGTCGTGCCTCAGCCATGTTTGCCGGAAGCCACTAGACTGTACCACTGAAACCGAACAATTGACAAAACACCAAGAATGTCTTCGTGCTGGGGGTGCATGCAATGGTCCAAAATCGTCGGCCAACTGCCTTTGGTTATGCTTTTGTTGTCTGGTGGAATCTATGAGCCACTGCAACATCTGTCGTTTCTGGCACGAAATCATTCTGAAGTCTCCTGACTTTGCCACGAACGTTACTCCGCCAGCTCACCACTGGTCACCATGGCAGCTCCGTTGGCCAAGTTCCAGGTGGTGAGGCCGACGACGGTGGCTGCTTCGCCGCTGGGTCTTTGAGTGGAAGACTTGGAAGGTTGTGTTTGCCACACCAAATCAATCAATGGTTTGGAAGGAAAATCTGAAGAAAACCATGTTTCTTTGACCATCAAATATAGGGCGTTACTATGCTTCACTGCCGATTTTGCCTTCATCCAAATCTGAGAATCGATCCGAAGTCTCCCACCGCGACATGAAAGCTGCCTCTGACGATGGACATCCACAAAACTGCAATCGCTTGCGGGGTTCTTCCCGCCTTGCGCTCAGTCGATTGCCCTGGACTCTAGCTCCGCTTTAGTCCAAATGTCTGCTTTCTCCCCTCTTGACGCAGTCAATTTGGAAAACATTTTTCAGATTTACCCGCGTAGGCTGTCGCAGCTGGCTCGTTCTTGTAAGGAGCCACGCGCCGCGGAGAACTTGGCCAAAGCTCCACGTTGGCACAGTCTTGTGATTCCTGATTTCAGCCCTCAGTCCCGTGTCAACATCATTCCGCGGTGCGCAAGGTTTTAACTGTTTCGGGCTTGTAGAATCATTGGGATCATTCGGGCACATACAGCTGCTGCCTCCAAACGTCCATGGAACGCCAGCACACACAGGGCAAATTGGATTCTCAAATCATTGGGAACCAGTTCTCCCTATGCACACCTCTGCAAAACTCGTGAGAGGGTGTTACGTTCGGGGTTACCCCTGGCCTGCCAGTAGCTTCGAAATTTAGAACAAAAATTGTTTATGGATATCCTGAGTATCTGATTGATTGTGTGATTTTTTCTCGGTGCCAAAAGACCAAGAAGCACGTGTGGCGTCAGAGGCATCAAATGGATTCAGCTTGGACATCTGGATTGAACCGTTCTAAGGTGAGACGTTTCGCCACCCGAAAGGTAAGCGTTTGGCCCACTCTGTAAATTTGGCCCAGGATTTTGCACATCTGCATGCCTTGCCCCCAAAGATGAAAGAATTGTTTTGCCGGGGACATGGGCAAATAGACCCACATGGTGCGATGTTTACAGAAGGGCTGTCAGACTTTTTAAGAACTGCGACATAAAGTTTTCAGATTGTATGTTGAGTGCCGGCTATTTAGATGGTCCGCAGAGATGAATTTTTTCGTGGATCCTGTCCAAAGCAGAGGTTGAAAGCGGCCTTATGACTTTAGGAGAAACGATTCACAAATCTTACACGGCCTGGCTCGCCTCCTGCACGCGGAGGCAAGGTGTTGAACAGCACTGCAGAAGCCCTCCAAAATTTTCATCTAGCTTGAGTCATACAACTTACCATAGTCTAAGTCATACAAATTACCATTGTCTACAAACAGAAGCTTGTTATTACCAACTTGAGAGGCAAGAAAGCTAGCAGAACGGTTCTATAATGTTGTACCGGAGACTGTCAACTAAAAGAGGAGGGTCCAACCACCAAAGGGATGATGATGATGATGATGATGATGACGACGACGACGACCATGACGACGAGGACGACGGGGACGAGGACGCGGACGAGGGAGAGGACGAGGACGAGGACGAGGACGACGACGACGACGACGACGATGATGACAATGACGACGATGATGACAATGACGGTGACGGTGACGATGACAATGACAATGACAGTGACGAGGACTACAATGATCATGACAAAGCTCCTAATGAAGTAAGATGAACATGAAAAAGCTGAAGATCAAGACGCAGATGATGATAAAGATGACAAACCTGTACCTGCCCCCGAGGGGGAAGTGAACCTGGGCCTGCCAGCCGGGGGAGGGGGAGGTATCAGCTTGAAAGTTTCAAGGAATTCAACGGTCCTGGCTGCCTATTCCTTGCTGAAGCAAGAGCAACTTCAGCTAGCACAAGCTAGCTTTTGTGACAACTTCATACCGCCATCTTTCAAAGCCATCGTTAGACAAATTAGAAGGGCATTTCTTTTCGTCAAAAAAAACTGTTTCTTGACACTGCAAATTTCAAACCGACAAACAAAAGGGTCTCAACCCGTCTCTCAAGCCCCTACCCATCTAAACGACGAACTCGGTCACTGACAGGAAACCCTTGATGTTTTTGTTTTCTTCGCCCTTATACACAACCAGTTCGTTCAACCTGCTTCCAACCCATCACCCACAGTCTGTCCTTTTCCGAAGCGCGGCTCCAAACACACAGGTGGCAACGAGGACAATCTGCGCCTTTTTGTGATTAATACATCTAGCCCAAGAACCGTACTGCCGACACTCTTAGCAGTTGTAATCCCTTCTTTTGACATGGACATGGTCGTTGATGCTCCAATGACCTCAGTGCTCACAAATGCTTTCGGTATCACTCTGCAGCTTCACAACATCCACTGGAGCAGAGGAAAACGAACGAAATTCGATGGTATTTGCGTGAACCGCTGTCTGAGACAGAAATCATAGAAATCATAGAGATTCTGGGGTATGTCCGAAAGTGCCAGCTGATAACCCCACGTCCTCTAATTCCCATCCCAGAACCAGCCAAGTTCCAGGCCTTCTCGGCACCCCCGTTCCTTTGACGCGAATTTGCACCCCAAACCGCGACAGGAGTGCGGATGGCCGATGGTTCCCTTGGACACCACAATACTCCTGCGGCAGTGACTCACCCGGGCTGAATCACCCACGGTTGATCAGCAAGTGAATCACTCTGAGTGATTCAGCCGTTTCGCCCTGTTTGAGCTGTTTCAGCTGTTCAGCTGTTCAGTTCTTCATCATCTTCATCATCATCATCAATAGTAGAAGAAGAACCATCATCATCTTCAGCATCATCATCACCATCATCATCATCATTATTATCATCATCATCATCAAGATCGTCAGATTCATCCTTATCAGCATCAGCATCAGCATCATTATCATCAGAACCATCAGAACCATCATCATCATCCCAATGATCAGCAGCGTCATCATCATCAGCATCAACATCATCATCAGAATCACCAGAATCACCTAAATCACCTAAATCACCCATCATCATCATCATCATCAAAGTCGTCATCATCATCATCATCATCACCATCGTCATCATCATCATCATGGCCGTCATCAGCACCAACATCACCATAATCATCATCACCATCATGACCAATATCATCGAAATTACCCATCAACATCACCATGTTTATCATCATCACCATCATCATCATCATCATCTCCTGCTTCATCAACCTCATCAGAAACACATTCATTGCATCACCATCATCATCATCACCATCATCATCATCATCAGCAGCAGCAACAACATCATCATGAGCTGCATCACCATCAACAGCAGCAACATCATGAGCATCATCATCATCAGCAGCAGCAGCATCACCATCATCATCACCATCATCGTCACCATCATCAGCAGCATCATGATCACCACAATCAGCAGCAACATCGTTATCATAAGCAGCACCAGCGACCTTCATCAGCAGCATCATCACCAGCAGCAGCATGCTCGTCATCAGCGTCGGCATCATCATCATCATCATCATCATCATCATCATCACTGCCACCAGCATTGCCATCACCTCAGCAGCAGCATCAGCACCATCATCAGCAGAATCATCATCATCATCATCAGCAGCATCATCTTCACCATTATCATCGCCTTCATCATCAGCAGCAGAGCATCAGCATCATCATAATCACCATCACCAGCAGCAGCCACATCAACAGCAATATCATCATGAGCAGCATCATCACCCTCATCAGCATCATCTTCATCATCACCATCATGATCACCACCATCATCGTCTTCATCAACACCATCATCACTATCATCTTCACCTTTATCATCGGACTATCATCACCACCGTTGTCATCACGATCATCATTATTACCTTTGCCTTCATCACTATCACCTTCAACATCATCATCATCGTCGTTGTCGTCACCTTCACCACTTTCATCTTCACCACCATCACAGTCATCTTCACCATCATCCCTATCATCATTATCATTTTAACTTTCATCATCATTTACACCATCATCACTATCGCCTTCCAGCTTCACCATCATCATCATCAACATCACCATCACGATCACCTTCACCATCATCACTATAATCCTGACCATGCTCCTCACCATCATCACCTTCATCACCATCCTCATCCTCATTCTCGCCATCATCATCACCATCGTCAACATCATCATCATCATCACCACCACCATCATCATCACCATCGTCACCATCGTCACCTTCATCTTGACCACCATCACTATCAACTTCACCACCGTCAATCTTATTTTCATTCATCATCTTCACCATCATCATCATTACTTTCAGCGTCAGCACCATCGTTACCACCATTCTGACCATCATCACCATCAGCTTCATCACCATCAGGATCACTATCATCCATATCATCTTCAACCTAATCACTACCATCGCTATCATTATCAACATTCTCATCATTATCACTCTGAAATTTAACATTGTCACTTTTGTCTTCACCATCATCACCATCATCATCATCATCATCACAATCATGATCCTCATCACCATTCTCACCATCGTCATGATCATTATGACGATCATCATTACACGCATCACTTTCATGATTACCACCACCGTCATCATCATCACCACCATCATCATCACCATCACCGCCATCACCGTCATGACCGTCATCATCATCATCATCATCACCATCAATTTCATCATCATCATCATCATCATCGTGGCCATCATCATCCTCATCAACAACAACAACAACAACAACAACAACAACAACAACAACAACAGCAACAACAGCAACAACAACAACAACAACATCACCATCATCTTCTTCTTCATCATCATCATCATCATGATCATGATCATGTCCCTCTCAGCTGTCTCGTTGCGTCCTGGGTTGCGTTTGTGCCGGCATGGTCGATGCTTGAGGAAACGCAGGCACACCAGGCACACCAGGCACACCAGGCACACCAGGCACACCAGGCACACCAGGCACACCAGGCACCGGCCCCGGCACTGGAGGCACCGAGGGCCCCTGCGGGGGGACCATGAAGTCCACCTGGCTGCTTGAAATTCAAAGGGTTCAGAATATATATATATACACACACACATATGTATGTATAATATATATATCTGTGTGTGTGTTTGTGTGTTTGTGTGTGTGGGGTTATGATTAGTGTGAATGATGAAGATGATGATTTTAGATTATTGTCAAATTCCGGTTCTGTCTGGTTTCTGAGATCGGCCGAGAAACGACGCACTCCCAGATCTAGGGATTAAAACCCGACAGTCCCTGCTGTTGGGAATGTACATGGCATATTCAAGGAAGCCAAGCTGAAAGGGTTTGAAATTGATCTAATTTCGAACTTGCTACTGTTCAACGCCACTCGACGTCCTTCATGGCCTGCGGGCACTGAGACATCTGAGACATTTGGGGCGCAGGGAAAAAGGCCATGTTCGGCGGCGAGATGGGATAGCCACCTGGTACTCCGCCTGCAGTGAAAGCGGGTGATGTTGACTCTGAATTAGACCTTCAGACAGGATCAAGCGGATCAGGATCTGTCTGAAAAAAGGACACCCAATGAAAAATGCCTGAAAACCTCATGTTCCCTCCCATTGAAAATGCGACCATATCTTTGGGAAAAAATAGTTTCTGGACAAACCCAAATCTTTTGGTATCCAGTTGTAAATACATATCTATATATATATACTTACTTATTTTTATTTATATCCATCGCATCAAACTCCATCAATCCCCATTGCTGTAGGTTTGAACCCATTCACGCTGCTATATTATGATTTTTCCAAGCTGAAGTAAGTAGATTTGCGGCTGATTCCCCCAATCCTTCATCTCTAGTGGCTTCATTATAATTCTGCCAGGTTATGAAGGGTGATTTCCTGAATCAGGTCTAGCTCCCATTTGTGCATGCTGCGCTGCACATGTTCACCTTGACGGCTCTGACTCCAAATGCCAGGATGAATCGGTGTTGCTTCAGGCGTACTCAGCGGCATCACTTTCACCGGGGTCTGCTCCTGCGACTCCGACATCCAATAGAGAAGCATAGACACCAACAAGAATAGCAGAAGTGTAAAATCCAACCTTTTCATACAGCAACAGGAAATCATGGAGATTTGGCTGAGACATGATACATATACTCTATTTATCTATCTATCTATCTATCTATCTATCTATTTATCTATCTATCTATCTGTCGTACTGAATGTAATTGTATGTATTTCGGCTTGGGTGTGTCTGACATTTGCAAACTCACCCCACGTCACACGTCAAGTCAATGGGAAAATTATGACACCAATGACAAGCGGACCTTCTGCAGCAGCAAGGACGATGGACCCAAACCGCTCATGTTGCTCATGGTGCTCATGGTGCGTCCATTACTCTCCACACTGGCAAAGCCACCCAAGCTAGTGGATGCAAGGTCAGGAAGACCTGGAATATACTCCTTGGCAAATCAGACCAGATGCGGCAACACATGTGATGATGGATGAAGGATGATGGGAGATTGTTATTTTGATGATGAAGAAGATGGTGATGGTTATGGTGATAGTGCTGGTGGTAATGACGGTGATGTTGACGCTGCTGATGACGATGGTGGTAATGATGATGATCACCATGATAACGAAATTGATGGCAATAATGATATGGTGCTGATGATGGCTGTGGTAATGACGATGCCGATGATGATTATGAGGATTATGATGATGATGGTGATGATGATGATGATGATATTGACTCAGATGGCGGTGATGATGATACTGATGACAGAAATCATGATCATAATAGTGATGTTGACGGTGATGGTGGTGACGATGATGATGATGATGATGATGACTATGATCATGACTATGATCATGACCATGATAGTGGTGATGGTGATGATGATGATGATGATGATGGCTATGATGATGATGGTGATGATGACGGTGATGATGGCTTTGAATTTGTTGATGATGGCCTATGAAGATGATCATGATGATGATGATGACGGCGATGCTGATGACAAAGAAGGTCTTGGTGATGATAATGATGATGATGGTGATGATGTTGGTGGTGACGATGATGATGATAATGGTGGTGGTGATGATGATGATGATGATGGTAAAGATGATGATGATGATGATGATGATGATGATGTTGATGATGATGATGATTTTGATGATGATGATGATGATCATGATCATGATCATGATGATGATGGTGATGATGATGATGGTGATGATGGTGATGATGATGATGATGACGATGACGATGACGATGATGATGATGATGGTGATGATGGTGATGATGGTGGATGATGGTGGTGGTGGTGCTGGTGAAGAGTGCGGAATCGAAATTGCGCAAATAGGGATTCCGAATCCGTGGGTAATCTCCAATTAATCCGCCGACCCCTGCCTAGCCTTGGCCTAGGCGGGGAGGCGCCTGGGCTCACCGCAGGTGTGCAACAGAGCTAGCCTGTTTTCGATTCCATCAGCTGCAAGGCAACAAGCAGGGCCTCAGCTTTGCGGGTCTGGCGCAAGCGCAAAGCCACACTTTTCGTTCCACTGGGCCCCCGCTAAGAGTCTATCTGTTACGGGGCTTGACACCGTTTCTGGGGCCAAGGCCGGGTCGGGCCCAAGGAATCTATCTGTTTGTTCCACTGGGCCAAGGCCGTTGAAGGAGTCCATCGTCTTGAAACCACTTTTCGTTCCACTGCGCCCAAGGCCGGGAGAACCCATACGTTCTGTTCCTCATCAAATCCGCCAGCTAGCTCACATCCTGTATGACGCAATGATGCAGGACCCTGAGTTCAATGCCCCGATCCTCCAGAAGCTCCAGATTCCACCAGAGAACCCGTCGGAGAGCAATTTAAAATAGTTCACAGCGGCGGAGCTTGCACATCTTGGAAGCCATCTTTCCATCACCACCAATATTTTGGCTCGACGCGCCCAACCTGATGAGTTTGGAGACCTCTCGGACATTTCGGACGAGCTCGATCGTGAGATCCCGTGAGTGCGGTGGCTTTTCATAACATAAAACTCCTGTTCAACTCAATTCAATTCTTTGTCTCTGGCATTTTGATCGAATGATCCGAACCCAGTTGACCATATCAGAGCGTGCATTCAACTTACATGCTGCATCTTCCGAAAAAGCCCCGCGGCAGTGGGGTGTGTGTGTGTGAAACATCTGAATAGATGTAAATATTCTACCTGATGATGTCGATTTCATGATTTCCTTTGACAGATGATTTTTGTTAGGTCTTTCACTGCTGTTTTTGTAACTTACATGTCCGTTTCCTTTCAACATTGAAAGCAGGGGGCGACAGGGTCGCTGCATGGCTGTCGCCAACGAAGCTCCATGCTGTTGACCAGGATATGGAGTCTGGTCAACTCCACGTACCTGCAATTTTCCAATTCCAAGTTCTCGTCAATGGCAACCGGCTAAGCCCAGAACCGGCATGTCGATCATTTCCTGTTTTGAGGGTTTTTGGGTTTTTCTTTTTTACTGCACTGTTGTCGCAATCTGCATCAGCTTCCAATGTATTGCATCTAGCAATGGCTTTGGCGATGGTACAGTAACTTTTCGAATTTTCTCGGACCTTTTCACTGACCCATTCCTGTCAGGTGTAACTGGAGTGCTTTTCCACATCAGAATTCGCAAAGATTGTTCCGAGCAAGTGTGTGCGCGCGCCATGTGTGTAGCCTACAGCTAGCTTTAGCTACCCGGGGGCGCGCTCCTGCTGCCGACCCCCAAAATCTTTCACGCTGTTTTTGTTCTCACGTTTTTGGGGGTCCAGGGGCGGGAAAAAAGATGCTAAAATTACACGATGCTTTTGGAAATTGATTTTAGACAAATTTTGTGCCATTGTTTGACGATTTTTTTTGCGCTCGGGAAGCAAAAACATCGTAAAATAATCTAAAATACAGTGTTTTTGTCCTTTTCGCATATATAAACCACAAAAACACACTGTAAACACCGTTGTTGCTCCGAGGGTTTCAAAAATAAGCGAAAGCACCACCTATTTGACGATTTTTAGGGGTCCACAAAAAGTCGAAAATGAGCTGCGCTGCATTGCAGCAACAACAACAACAACAAGAAGAAGAACAAGCACATAGATGAAACAAAACGATGTGTGGTAAGATGGTTACAAACTGTGGTATGAAAAGAACATCACACTGTGCTCTGCACCGCGCGCACGCGCAGAGCACATGAACAACACCAACGCTCACACTACTATACATAACCATAACTCTTATGGCATCGCCGGTGTGCGAAGCTCTACAATTATAAAGGATAGTATAATCTCCGAACTAATCATTTCTCAGTCATGAGTCATATCCCCATATTTCTGATTCTTAAAAATGCCAAAAACATCATGAAACCCACAGGAAAAACTAGTGGTTACAGTAACGGTTACAGGAATCAACCAACAAGGCTTTTTCACGCAGCTGCTCAACTGTTCCGTCCTCCTCCCGGCGCAAGATCGCGGCTGCCTGCAGCAGGGCTGCGTACTTCTCCGTCCTGACATGTCGGCAATGTCAGGGAAGCTTAGCAGCTTGGTATCAGTGACATAGCTCAGGTTGAATTCTTCAAAGCCAAGTAGCGGGGACATTGTTCGTTTGGCCTCAGCTTCGCTGCAGCGAGGTTGACAGAGGATGATCTCAGCTATGTCCACTGTATCCTACTCACTGAATGCCAATAAAAGGAAGCCTTTGCACTATCTTATCTTCTCACCCAAAGCCTGGACAAGACAACAGCATCAACCAACTGTTGCCAAGGTCGGGACTTGGCTTACAGACATTGCTGGCCGGTCGGCATCCTTGGATGGCATGACATGCATGTCATTTCTCCTCAACCTCAAAACTCCCTGGTTTATGAATTTCTTCACCCTTCAGAGGAGCCATAAAATGGGGGCTCACCACCCCAGATGTATCATCTTGGTTGTACCACTGACCATTCCACAAAATGATGAATCTGCCCATCTGCCAAAACCCCATCCGCCAAAACCCAAAACCTATCGCATCCTTTCCGCCCGGATCTGCCAAGGCTCCAAACTGGCAATTCGACCCGCACCCAAGTTGCCAGGGCTTCCTGGCACAGCAGCTGCAGCAAGCTGCACTACCTGCACTACCCGCAGCTGCAGCCAAGGAGCCGCGCATGGAGCCCAAAACACTGGGCGTTGATTGTAGGCCACATTCAGAAGGAGCGGAAGATATTGATGGACTTTGGTGGTTCTCCTGCAGGATATGGAAGTTGATTAAATTAAAGATGATTAAAGTGGCTGAGACTGTGAAGTACAACCTCCATCTGTGTCACTTCTGTGTCACTTCAGTCCGAGTTGGCTCCTGCCACGATTGCGTTGTGCTCAAATCTTGGATGAAAAGCACCACCGTCATGCTCACATGCTGGTGTACCTGAAAGTCTCTTTTGCAAACTCCGCACCATCCGCACCCGCTTGCTACTTGGTGATGCTCATCCTCTCCAGTCGAGCTCAAATCAGCATGTGTTAGTTATCTCATTGAGATTCATTGAGTCTAGATATGTCTAGATAAATGATGATAAATAAGTGTGCATGTCACAATGTGATGTAATGAGGCCCCGATAGTAAACCACCCCCACAATGGTGATGTAAAATGACCCCTTTTTTGTTGCTTTCTCACATGGCTTCTCCGACTTCATGCCATGATCAGCTCATGTTCGCAGCGCCACAGGGCACTTTGTCGATCATCCCAGTTAAAAAGGCGAACCTGTCAGCAAGCTCAGTCGATGCTTTTCGTGAAGCTATGCAGGTGGGTTACCATGGGGAGTTCTAACCTGTCATGGGGGATCCCCAGTGGCTACCATGAGTTAACCTTTTTACCAATCGTCATGTACGGTAATGGTCACCAGGAGGATTTGGGGGGTATCCCCATGACTCCCTGACACTGACTTTATCCTTCCAAGATACCACTCTGCGGTGTCCTTCTGGCCCTGCATCACGGAATCCCTCAGAGAATTCAGGGCATGGTTGGAATAAACATCTGCCAAGGCTTTGTCTGAAAATGGTGTGTACCCCCCAAATGGCCTTTTCACATCTTTTCACTTGGTTTGTGGACCCTATCTCTGTCCGTTACTGACCAAGACAGGACCCTTGCCCCCCAAATGTTCATTTTAATTCGGAAAAAGGGTCATCAATCAAGTTTCAGGATCCTTCAAAACTGATGAAACCTGTAGTTTGTCGATGGAGAGCTAGTGTAGAAGTGGATACAAATTCGGATTTCTGTGAGGTCGGTAGAACCGGTGCATTTCCAACTTATGGCTGCACAGGTTGGCCATCCAACCAGCAGTTGGACCCTGAGAATACCCCTAGAAATGGGACGCTGCAAATGATCCCCAAATGGTTGGCTGGAATGGTGTATTGGGTGAATCCCACAGTCTTCCCCAACTCACAAGGTCAACGAAATTGCCAGAAATCTGGTGATCTTTTCAACCAAGATGCTCAGCCCGTTCAAGTGCTTGGATCTCAGAGGTACTCAGTATTGCTTCATCTGCCAGCCTCCGCATCTTCACGAGATGAAACCCCGAAGTTGCTTTGTGAACTCATTTTAAAAACAGTTGTAAACCCAAACGAACTTAGCATGGTTCATGGTTGAGTCACCCATCCAAGACTAGCCGAATCATGAATTAGGAGTCTCATTTTCGGGATGGATAATGACGACCATCTCAACACCCAAGAATCCAGGCTGAACCCGGGCTGAAAATGCACGAATTTCTCTGAAAACAGTCTTGCAAAAGTTAAGAAATCAAAAAAAAGACATCGGTCCTCAAGCTAGGCAAAAGTCCATTTGCTGTGGAAACCACTTCGCACCTGGACACGAACGTTCAGCAAAGTGACAAGCACTGCCACTTTCAAATGCTGAAGTGACAGGAAATAAGCAGCTGTTCTCGGGCCGTTGAATTCTTTTTGACCATCCTTTCTATCCAGGTCAAATTGAACATCAATACCTACTAGCTGCCTGATGTGGCTAAAGGTGCTAACAGACGCTCTATCTACTGCGATTGAGAGCCCTTGCAAGAATGAGCTCTGAAAGGAAGCATCAAGTTACGCTTTCTGGCAAATTCCAGTTTTTGCTTTTGCCTCTTAGTGCGTCTTTCAGAAGGAATGCAAAAAAGATTGTAAATAAATGAAAATGATAAACCATGCTAAATCCCATGTTCCGCATCATGTCTGTATATCACAACCGGCTCACTTTTTTCTTTTAGTTGGATCAGGCCAAAAAAAAATCGATCTGAGACGCAGACTGAAGGTATGGGGATGAGCTGCCTACCAAATATTGCCTGCCACCAGAGACGCATGAGCAGAGATCAAAATGCTCATTTCCAAACTGCCTAGTGGACGTAGTGGAGGATTTCCCCGATGACACTGTGGGACTGCAACATTAGCTCCATGGCTGAAAAATCATGAAAAATCCCGCAGCTATAGTCACTACAGTTTCATGAATTTCGCAGCTATAGTCACTATAAACCTCCATTTAGTTGGGGGATTCCCAGCCACGGTTGACACCTAAGGACCTAACTGTTTCGAGATGAGAAATCTCCTGCGCCCCACCTGCATCCCTGGATCTTGGCAAAGCGCAGCTGCGCGTTCACCGAACGGATCAGCTCTGGACGGCCTGCTCCGAGTTTGGGCCGACACCCACGGGACGACACGCCGCGACGGCTGAGACGACTGCACCTATGTGGAAGGACATAAAGCCGCGCTCACGGCCGAGCTGTTCTGCGATATGCAACAACATCCTGCCAGGTTTGTGCCAATAACTTCGCTCTTTCTATAGTTGAAACATGGAAAACAAATGATTTACAGCCCAAGAGGGCTGGTAGGTGCTGAGTAGAATGATTCCAAGTGAAAGTCCCACACAAGTTTTTACCTGCACCAATAAATTCAATATCAGCGCGCCTGATTTTGATCTCCGGGGTCGTAACATCGAGATTGTCGCCTCACCAGGTCACCAAGGATGGCTTAAAGGATCTTAAAGGCCCTCGGTGCCAGGGCGCCTCTGAAACCAGCTAGCAGCGAGCCAATCAAATCGATCACCTCTTCATTCAGCTTGCAGTAGCCACTGAAAACCTCAGGGAAATCTGAAAGTGGCACAAGAAAATCGTATTCTGTTCAATCGACAAAGAGTGTCCAACTAAAGTGAGCTTCTCGACGATGTTCGGCAAGGACGTTCCATCAGGTTTGGCAACTTGCAATACGTAGCTTGAGACTGTTGAGAGGCCCCCCCAGTTCTTCGTTGGATTGCAACCCATCTGAAACAAATATCTCCATACTAGATTAGACCATATATATATTTTTTTTTCCATACGTAATAGTAAACACATAGCTTCATACCATACCCCACAAACATACTTAGGCCAGGTCAAAGGCCAGTTCGAAAACAACTTGTCTAGGACACAACTCGAATGCCACCATGTCGCTTCGTCAAAGGCCTCCAGGAAACTGTCCGGGGCATCACCATTTCCTCATTCATATGGCCACAAATTATCATCAATCGGAATCAATTGCGGTGTCCCATGGTATCTGCTATTTTTGGACAGGCCCAACTGATGTTGTTATTGTTCTATTGTTCATTTCGAGGACTTCAGCACATCAGAACCTCTACACGCCCTGTTTACAGACCGGGCACTTCGATTGCAGCGACCGCGTAGGCGAGCTGTAAACTCCCGGAGTTTCAAGATTTGGCTTGCAATGTCGACCTGACATTTGAGATGAGAAATTGAGCTGATAGACTGATAGACCTTCCAAATCACTTGGTCACTTTGGAAACCAAAGGGGCAGAATGTGGGTAGACTGTGTATCGGGTCCAAATTAGAGAAAGAAAGCCTTTCTCAGGGTAATGCGAGATTCAACCCCATAAACCTACCATTCGTGGTTAAAAACCATCCATTTATGGCTTACTCGGTGGGGTTATCGGATAACCCGTGTTTCTTGTTACCATATTTTGGGGGGGAACCCAGAAAAGAACCCTCCTGTAGTGTCCAAGTCTCCATCGAGTTTTCGAGTTGCAAGTGCGACAAGTTCTCCTGAGCGGAGTGGCTGATCATATGGAGGTTTCCTATGGGGCCCGGGCTAATAGCTGGATGGTTTATTGAAAATGGAAAATCCTAGGAGAATGGATGACTTGAAGGTACCCCCATTTTAGGAAACCTCCATATTGATACTTAGCTTATTGATCCTTATTGGATTATATTGATAAATATTGATAATATGTTCTGGATGATATTGATAATATGGTGAAAAAAACTTAGTGCACCACTTACTTTACCACTTGCTGTACCACTGATAATAATGATCACATGGCAGGAAACACTCACCGCTTACCACTCAGGCTCAGTGTCAGCTGCTGAATATTGTTACTATTTCAGAAGTATGATCATTGTCCACCAAATCGTACATAGCAAACCGTTATCGTCAGGGCAATGTCAGTCCTCAAAGTTCTCGAAGCTTGCATCTGTTGACTTTCCTCAGATCCAATGCAATTGCCTTCGTGAACTGGAAGATGTTCCGCAAATGCAGCTGGCAATCGAGAAAAAAAACTGACAGTCATAAGAACAATTCTTTTTAGCGGATTCTGGCAAGAACCGTCTCTAGATTCCGAAGGAGTATGAACCATCACATTGCTCTTCATTGGCAGAAGTGTTACTCCTAAGCGGACCAAGATGACATTTCCAAGACGGAACCAAGAAAGGACTGGCTGACTGGCCTCCCAGTAAGACTTCCGGATCCCCCATTTCTCCATGGTGCGAAACCAAATGCAGGGATTCTCGGCATCAGCGCCGCTGAGTAGCCAACAACTGGCACCACGCCTCGCGCATGGCGACTTTTTATGGCATGTCTAAGAATCCGGCCATTTGCTGATTGGCGAATGGGGAATCCCAGAAAGAATTATGATGATCCCCAATATATATATATATATACATATACATATACATTGTGAAAGAGCCTGGAGCTCCTTTCAACACTGGCAGCGGCAATTTCCCTGAATTGCAGATAAGGTGTTCCCAACACCAAATGATCAAAAGGATGAACCAAAGTTGTTGTAAAGTGGAACCCTGTCCAAAACACTCCAATCCCGCAGCTCCCAGTGTTTTCCCTGCAACACGGCTCGCTATGGCGCCAGTTAGACAACCCAGTTGCCTACCACTTCCGCTACCCTCCGCTGGCACTT
>Ga0126342_10005577_pt1 | contig 22014 bp, 18 predicted proteins | sample Cyp1metagenome_FD_92528 | JGI IMG/M metagenome (GOLD analysis project Ga0126342, IMG submission 92528) | Coral microbial communities from Lord Howe Island, Old Settlement Bay, Australia - Cyphastrea 1 metagenome | ecosystem: Host-associated > Invertebrates > Cnidaria > Coral ... | reverse complement strand
TAATATATAACATATAATATATAATATTATATATAATATATAATATATAATATAATTTAATATATAATATAATTTAATATATAATATATTTGTTTAAAATATAATATAGAATATAATATATAATATGTATATATAATTTACAATATAATATATATATATATAATGATATATAATATATAATTTAATATAATACAATATAATATAATATAAATATAATATAGTATAATATAAATATGATATAATATAATATACAGTATGATATATGTATACTGTATACATGTATAATCATTTATATATTGAGGATTTTCATTAATAATTAATTAAATAATTATTCATCCATGACTCACTTCCACCAACCCGTCGATGCGAGGCTCCAAGCGAAAGCGGGAGCGGGAGCGGGAGCAGCGGGAACGGGAACGGCGGCAGCCCACCTCGCGCTTTGGCGGTCTGGAGGCAAGGGCTGTTTCCCGCGATATTTTAATATAGAGGATACTATCATAAAGCTGGTTTCGGATATAGGGTTTGGTTCAATGTTTATTTAGGGTTGGTTTAGGATTTAATTATTTAGAGTCAAATTACATTCCTTTTCTATCGTTTTTTTGGGGGTGCTTAATATGTATCATATTTTGGCAAAAAGATGCAAAAAGCTGAGGACGCAGCTTCCTAACGTTTGGGGAATGTTCAAGCTGAGGACGGAGCCAAAGAGGTCAGGGCAACTGGTGACGAGGTCGCTACTGTAAGCAGGTAGACTACCCTTTATGGTGATTTAACAGTTTGCTATTGAACATTGCCCATTAATGATAGTTTATTGATAGTTTATAGTTGATTTACCAAGAATGGTGATGTTCCAGTTCGCTATCTCCACCAGAGGCTTTTTCCAAGCTTCAAAAGGACATTTCGCCGTGCCACTGTGTCGTCAAATCCTGGCTCAAAAGGCTCTCAACAGGGAGTCGAGACGTTTTAGGTCTCGAAGAAAGGGCTGCGCAGAGGATGAATTGTGGTCGATTTAGGTCCCTAAGTGCTGCGCATTGGGTCTTAGAGTCTTAGAGACTAGCCAGCCACTCCAGCATTGCCCCACTCAATTCAAAATTCCTTCAGCACCTAGCGACTTTTACTCACCACACCTGCAACCACATCACAATAATTACTCACAATCCTCACCAACTATATACTCCTCGCAACCCAGCAGCTATACCTGAAGCTGACATGTCAAAGTACAGAAAGAGCACATCAGGCTCCAGAATGTTGTTTCTGTGTTTGTGTGTGGTGTATCGTTCTATCAAGGTTCTTGCGTTTCAGGTTTAGGCTTACTGCCGTTCCCGCTGCTTTTGGCAGACTTTCCCAGATCCGACACGGTCGGTCGAATTCATCAGAAGTGCCCTTCAGCACAGTGCGCCGCTGTCTTCCCGAGGGGTGCCAGTCCCAGCGATGGCGTTGAATTTTCGTCAGGTCGTGTGGTCGTTCCACAGCCAACATCTTTGGGATGTTTATGGAATTTGTAGGGTCGGTAACTATGACTATATCAATTATATAATATGAACACAGTATATTATACTTTTGTAGAATGATAATAATGATATGCGTTCCAAAAACATACGGCTTAAATTGATGGAATTTCCCACGAACTTTCGATCTCTTTTGACACTTGGACTGTTGAGAACTACCCTCTGGTAAACTAACGTAACTATGGAAAATCACCATTTTTAATGGGAAAATCCACTATAAATCACCATTTTCAATAGCTCTGTTAGTTTACCAGAGGGTAACTGGCTTCTGAGGTGCTTAACGGAAATTTCGCCACAGAAAGTAGACCTACCTCGAGCCCTGGAGTTCAACAGATTTGCCGAGCTATGGTTTTACTAACCATAGTATATATTATATAACTCCCAATATATAACCATAATTAACCATATATAACCCCTAAAAAAGATGGAAAAAAAGATGGAAAAGTCACTGTTCACCATTTCAAGAGGATTTCACATTTCTATTTTTGGGGGCGCCTGGTGTCATAATCACGAAAGCTAGCTTCTGCTAGCTGAAGTCCCTCTTGCTTTTGCAAGGTATTCGTAGGGGCAATCTCCAATCTCCTCCTCCTTCCTCTTCGTTGTAGCCAGCCTAGCTTTCGTTCCTTACCCCGTTCCTTACCCCGCCGTGGGAAATCACTGGCACCTCCCAGGATAAGAAGTCTTGGAATCCGAAGTCCAGAGAAGGAGTGGGCCTCGATTTCTTACAGCAAGTGCTCAAAGGTATGTACCTGGGCTGCATGGCAGCTTCAGTTGTGGATCTGCATGGCAGCTCAAAGAAATTGCGAACAGATGCATATGCATAAGTTCATAATATATAATGATATATTATTATTATTTTATATATATATATATGTATATAGTTATTATATATATATTATATTATATATATATCATATATTAACACAATATAATTATCAACAAACAAAATTATTAATACATGCCTTTATATCTCTGAACATATATTCATGCCTCAAATGGTTTGGTGAATCGGGGTAATTAGTCCTGTTTTTTCGAGGCAAAACACATTCTGGCAGTCGCAACTGTGGCGTCTTTGGGCCTATAAATCCATTTGCACAGAGGCGAAGTTCTGTCCCTGAAAAAACATCAATGTGCCATTCGCTACTTGAAGTGTGTATATAGTTCATGACCATGTTTCTCAACCCATTTCCAAATGAGAGACGTCCCAGTTTATATAAGCCAGTTTAACCACCACTTTCCCTTAATGAAAAACAGACCACGTACAATCTCCATGAATACATGATTTTCCCATTAACATCATTGACACCTCCAGTTTGTTACGTACATCCGGCGGTTGCAACAGGTACGTCTTCCGACCTCAGCAATTGCCTCTCCCAACTGGTTGCAGTTGTGGTAAGATGTCCTTCCGAAGTTCCAGGCGCACCAAAAGACAGCATACAGGACATGAAACAAAAGCACTATGGTCAAATCATGTGCTGTTTTCCCATTGATGCGTATGAATTCTTATGAATTGGTGCATAATTTCATGTAATTTCATGTAAGTTGATGTAATTTCATGTAATTTGATGTAATTTGATGTAATTTGATGATGATGATGATGATGATGATGATGATTCACGTAGCTCACATATTGTCACGTCCATGAGATGGACTAGCCGTCTCAAATCAAGACTGCGCCTTGTGGAAATTGTGTATCGCCGCCCCTTCTCCCCCTGGGAAATCCTTGAGCCATGGAGGGTTGTTGGAAAATCATCCCAGCCAACGATCAATTCGGATTGTTCCAGCCATGTTTGTTGTTGATGGAACCCATAGCCATGAAGTTGTAATGGTTAATAATGGTTGATTTTCAGGGTACTGGATTTCAGGCACTTTTTAACGGGATTCTGCAGATTCCTGGCACAGGAAAACGACCAAAAGCCGAAAGCACACGGGATTCGCGCGACGCTTGGTTGCTCGACGCGTTCCTCGGCAAAAAAAAACCTGGTGATGACCCATGGCCTTGAAAAAATTGTGGTGCTAACCGGCTTTCAAAGTTGAAGATTTTCAGACTTTACCTGATTCTGGTTATCTACATATATCCATATATATGTCCAAATTCAGGACCCATCCATCATCCAGCCAACAGTTTTTGGTGAGAGTATTCCACCATTCCACTAGCTCCCACTTTCCGATTTCGGGTTGTGTCCACTTTCATTAAGCCATGCGTTTCTGGCAATGGCACTTCATCCCAGTTTTGAAGGTGTGCAGTGACCTGACCCATCCTCCAAAAAAGGATGTTTGATTTCAATACTGCTGTTCTTACTTGTTGCCACTATCATTGCTAGCATTCTTATTATTATTGGCTCATGTTCACTAAATTGATGTTTGTTATTATTGGTGTAATTACTATTACTATTATCCATTGTTACTTGTACTACTATTAGCTGTGGCAATATGATACTTACTATAATAGTTATTACTATAATATGTTGTAATGACATATTAGTGATTATTGCTAGTAGTATTGCGTAGTAGTTTATGATAGATTTTCTTTATCTTGTTTTTAAGGAGTGTTCATAGTAATAGTCATTATCCTATTTGGTTGGTGGTTTGGAACATTTTTATTTGTCCATTCAGTTGGGAATCATCATCCCAACTGACGAACTCAGTCCATCATTTTTCAGAGGGGTAGGGCGAAAAACCACCAACCAGATGATTATTAACCATCATTAACCATCATCATTAACCATCATCATTAACCATTATGAAAATAGTATATTAACCACAATGGTAGCATTATTATATAACCCATATGCTCCATGTAGATGGAATATGTTACCACTGATTTACCCAGAATCTCCTATGTTGTCACTCTAAGGCCCATCGCTTGAAGGATGTCCAATCCTCCCCGACGTCCAGGTGGATTCAGCCGATGGAGGGTCTCACCCGGAAACATCGCTGGATGGTTTCTTTCATGGAAAAACCTGGGAAAAAATTGAAACATGGATGATTTATGGGGGTACACCCGGATGACTTAGGAATCCTCCATTTTTTTAATATACACTACTGGATCCATATGGAATTAATATATTAAGTGGATTCTAAATCCAACTGATTCTATTTCTTTTAAATATGGAAGTACTTAATAAATCTCAATTGGACGTACTCAAAATGTGGAAGTCCAAGTAAATCACATATGCATTAACAATCATTATTTGTAGTGTATCCTCTGGTAAACTAACAGTTTGCTATTGAATATTGCCATTTAGTTCGTTGATTTACCTACTAAAAATTATGATTGTCCATGGTAACGTTACTTTACCAGAGGATACCCAGCATCATTGACAATCAGTATCGAATAATAATTAACAATCATTAGATCATTAGTAGCTAACAATTATAATAATCATTGTTAACCGTTATTTACCATTATTAACCATCATCATTAACCATTATTAACCATGAAATGACTATATCTACCCAGATATGTGTATTACAACTGGTTGTCTTGCTCAGAGCTCCACTGGTTTCAAAAACGGCGGTGTGATGGTTGTACCTATGGCATAGAAAGGGCTAAAAATATGGCCTTAACTATAGATATCCCAATTTAACTAAGGATACCTAAGATCAAACTGGAGTTTTTTTTGGACAAGCCATGTTTTTGGTTTAAAAGATCCTGAGATCGCCGTGCAGTTGTGGTCAATCAGCACCCTCTCCTGGCGATAAGAAGAGGGAACCTTGGCGGCCGCGGTCAACGACCTCGAAAAAGGCCACTTGAAATAGGGGGAAACATGGGGAACATATGGAAAATGAGGATGAATTATCATTTTCGGGGGGATTATACTATTTTCATGCAATGCCGTATCTGAGTATATGGCGGGTGTTATCAACCTCCACAAGATAGGTATAAGTGGGATTTATCGTTTCTTTTTTGGGGGGGTTGCCATAAGGCTATAAGGTAATTTTGTGAAAAAAACACACCAAAAATGGATTGAGTGGGATGAACATGACCCATATATCAGCTATTTTGAGGTTCACTAGGTACCAGGGTGCCATGATCCAAAAAAAAAAACATATCACATTCATATTCTCCAATGTATTCTCAGGGTTTTTGACCGATATTCTCAATTATCCATTATATACACGAACTATTAATCATTATGTGTATATATATATACACCCTTATTTTACCATCATTTTACCATCATTTTACCATCAGTTTACCCTCATTCACCATATTCTCAGGTGATATCCCCATTTTTTCTGATACATCATACTCCATTGGACCTCATATTCTCCATATATTCTCCAATGTTACCCTCTAGTAAACTAATAGTTTGCTATGGAAAATCAGCATCTTTAATAGGTAAATCAACGAACTAAATGGCAATGTTCAAGTTCGCAAACTGTCACAAATTACCAGAGGCTATGGAATATCTCCAATTCCAATTAATTCTGTGTATTAGTGTTGACTATGGCTGGAACATATCCCTATTTTTTCACATATGGCAGTGGGTCAATACCTATAGATACATTTTTAGTGGGATGAACATCCATTTACCAGCTATTTTGGGGTTCACTAGGTACCAGGGTTTTGACCCATCCCCACATATTTTAATCATTCAGAAACCACCCACGTTTCGGAGCTGAGGAGCTGGTGCTGGATCGCCTGCGCTGGCGCCTGGTGGAGCGACGCGCCCAGGAGTTGGTGGTGCAGCTGCAGAAGCGCCACAAGGAGCGCTGGATCCAACACGTGCTGCAAGGCGGGATCCTTCGTGGATGTTTTTTTGGCTTGAAAAAATGGATGGTAAATGATGGTGTTTATGTTGGTAAATATATGGGAAATATATGGGAAATATATAAATAAGGTAAATATACATGGTAAATATGGGAAATATATGGTAAATATATGGTAAATATACGGAAAATGTTGGTAAATGATGGTAAATGCTGGTAAATATATGGGAAATATATGGGAAATATATGGGAAATATGTATGGTAAATGATGATATAATGATATGTATATATATATGGTAAATGATGGTTAATCATGGCTTATGAATGGCTTAATAATGGGATTTACTGAGATATATACTGATGAACAAACAGGTGAATCCTGGTAGATCGTCCCGGGGAAGTATCAGATATTTCCTGGGAGACCTGGATGGGATGAAGATGGGATGAATATAAGACTGGTTGGTGGTGACTGGAACATGAATGGTTAATCAATCTAAATTCATCTAAATTCCTTGAATCTGGTTGGTGGTTTGGAACATGGGATTATTATATAATAGGGTTTTTGGGGATTATTTTCATGGTTAATACTGGCTAATAATGGTGAATTATTAGTAACTGGTTGGTGGTGACTGGAACCATGGAATGGATTATGACTTTCCAGAAACAGCTGGGAATTTCATAAGCCCAACTGGACGAAGTCCATCATTTTTCAGAGGGGTAGGTATACCACCAACCAGAAGAGAATATACCGGTAATTTAACAGTTGGCGGTCACAATTTCAGAGACGTTGCCCTGGGTTCAGGAGGGATGTCAGCCAGAAAACATATTTATTATATGCCAGCAGAATGGAGGATCGAAAGTGTAAAACTATTTAAACATGAGCATTTCGGCCAGAAAATACAATTACCCTCCGGTAGTCAAACATGGCTAGAAAATCCATCATTGATATATATATATATATACAATATATATAATATACGATATATATAATATACAATATATATATATATATATAATGATACATAATAATGATATATATATAATATAATATATATAATATAATATATATATAATATAATATGTATATATAATATAATATAATATATATATAATATATATATACATATAGTTCGATGTGTTTTTTCCAGCCATAATACCTCCAATTCGTTCGGGGATTTCTCAGCTAGCCATGGCTCAGGTGGCTTTCATGCAGATGAAGCGATGCGGCGGATTTGTGAGGCAGATTTTGTCCGATTTTCCCCGTGCCCAAAGTGGATGAAACTGGACATTTACTGTATATTCATGGCCTATGAATGGCTTGTGACAATGGGATTTTTCCTGGCTTCTTCATGGGATTTTTCATGGCTTATTCATGGGCTGGTAAGAAACCATGGTTTGCTGTAGATGTTACCTCTCAAAACAGTCTATTGATCTCCATTGATCCCTTGCAAAAAAATGGTGATGTTCCAATACCAGCTTTTGTGTTACAACTTTTGAATTCCCAGAGCGTACCCATATTTTGTGCTGAATACATTTACAAGTCTGCTTTCCCGAAGTTTTGGCTGAAAGCATGTGTTGTTGTTTTTGAAACACTCAGAACTCAGAACATCAAGAGTCATCATGAGTCATATATATATACATAGAACATGTTCATACATCTTCAAAAAGGTTCCGTTAAATGTCTTCGAAGCACCAAAAGAATCAATTCTGCACTGAGCCACCAAAACACACAAAAACCAAACTCATGCGGGAATTTGCCCTAACATTTACCCTCCAAATTCACATAGACCCTGAAGATAACCCATGGAAACTACTCTTGCAACACCTATTTGCCGTCTATGTTGATCTGAAGGGTCTCAGCCATTTTGACTCCATCGAACCTTGGTGGTGACTGGAACATGAATGGATTAGATGATTTTCCATAATATATATGACTATATGGATATATGGGATATGAATATATGGATATATGGGATAATATATATATATATGAATAATAATTAGATTATTACATTATATATGAATATATGGGATAATTCTTCCCAACTGACGAACTCCATCATTTTTCAAGATGCTTATTGCACCACCAACCAGCCATATTCCGAGTCCCGCGGGTCAACCGTGAGGCCTTTGGCCTTCGCCCAGAGTTGGAGCGTTGGGTCTTGCGCTTGGCGTTGCGAAAGGCAGAACAGTGGCCCCACAAGGCGCGGCCACGTGTTCGACGAGTCGAACAAATGATGGTTCAGTGGTTATTAATGGTCATTAATGGTTACCCTCTGGTAAACTAACATGGCTATTGAAAATCACCATTTTTAATGGGAAAGCTCACTATAAATGGCCATTTTCAATAGCTATGTTAGTTTACCAGAGGATATTATCTAATGGTTGCTAATGAATGGTTATTAATTAATGGTTATTCATGATTTTTTTTATGGATATGTTCCTGGTCACTAATGATGATTAAGGATGTTAAATCCTAAGGTTAATAAGGCTTAATCATGGTTATTCATGGTAAGTAATGGCTATTACAATGGTAATGATTTTCCCAGCTATTTCTACCTCCATTTATAATGGATTTAAGTCATAGCTATGTGAAATAACACCTACTTTGGGAAACACCGTACTCGATGGAAGGGATTGAGAGATATTTCAGGTGAATATCTTGACGTACTTCAGCCACCCTCTGGTAAACGTTTACATAGCTATGGAAAATCACCATAATTTATAGCTGGTTTTTTCTCAACGAACTTTCGGCCATGTTCAAGTTCGCAAAGTGTAACAGTTTACCAGGCCGGGTATAGTATATTGATGGTAAACTAACATAACTATGGAAAATCACCATGCTATTAATGGGAAAACTCACTATAAATTGCCATTTTCAACAGCCATGTTAGTCATTACCAGGCCGGGTATATTGATGGTAGATGGATCTGGGTCGCGACTTGACCAAGGTGGTGCCCGATGCGAATTTGTTGGTGAAGAAAAGCCCCTGTTTTGTTCGGTAGATCTAGCAGACAACCATAGCTGGTTGGTGGTGACTGGAACATGGGGATGGGTCATGGCACCCTGGTACCTTCTGTTCACCCCAAAATAGCTGGGATTTATGGATGTTCATCCCACTAAAAATGTATCTATAGGTATTGACCCATACCCACATGAATGGATTATTTTCCATAATATATATTAATATTAATGTGATGTCATCCCAACCCCATTGACGAAGTTCATCATTTTTCAGAGTAGGGCGAAAAACCACATCATCCCATCGCCGAAGAGCTTAGCGGCTGACCGCCAAATGTTCATATGTTAGAATGGCATATAAAAGTGATTATTGCTAGTATTGCGTAGTAGTTTATGATAGATTTTCTTTATAGATCTCATTTATCTTATTTATAAGGAGTGTTCATAGTAATAATCAATATCCTATCTGGTTGGTGGTTTGGAACATGGCTGGATTATGACTTTCCATTCAGTTGGGAATAATTAATCATCCCAAGTGACTTTCACTCCATCATTCATATATTTTTCAGAGGGGTAGGTTGAAACCACCAACCAGATGATATATATCATACTTTTCCACATACCCCCCGTTTGCGATAGCTAAGTTGGTGAACATAACTCCAATGAGCCATGGTTTATGATACTTGTAACATCTTATAACACGAGTTAATGGACATTGTAGAGAATTGCTCTTCGGGGAGATTTTGTGTGTGTTTTTTTTGTGCCGTTTTCAACAGAGACACCAAGAAATGATTGAAAAACCCAGTGGGTTGAAGTTAAAGCAAAGGGGATCCTCATGGTTTTTCCCCATCAAAATAGCATATATATACCACATTGCCATGTCTGCTATGTGTCTGGGGGCTTTTTTTTCCAGCCACCAGCCACCAGCCACAGCCACAGCCAGGGTTTGTCTGAAAATAGTGCATCCACCAATTCCAATGGATGTGACTATCCCCATTAAAAAGGTCATAAATGAGGGTATACTTGGTGCCTCATCCCACGAATCCTAAGTGGGTTATATCCCTGTTTTTTTCAATGGGATAAGTAAGATGAATCCACTGAAAGAAGTAGCTCGTAGTTCACTAACCTAACCTACTTACTATATAGGTGGCTAGTTCGCCACCAAGTATACCCTCATTTCTGACCTTACTATAGCTGATTGGTGGTTTGGAACATGAATTTTATTGTTCCATTCAGTTGGGAATGTGATCATCCCAACTGACGAACTCATATTTTTCAGAGGGGTAGGGCTCAACCACCAACCAGATAATGGGGTATGTGGTATACTCACATCCACTGGAATGGGGGGATACCCATTTTCAGACAAAGCCCTCAGGCGTCCTTCCAATCCTCGGCTTCTCCCAGTACCAGCGAAGACGAGGCGTTGCTCTTCCATCGGCGCCTCGCTAGGGACGAGAGGTACCCTTTTGCGGCCAGTGGAAGATCTATAGTTCATGGATATGGCTATAGTTAATGGCTATAGTTAATGTTGATAGTTACTGGATTTGAATGGTAGTTAACTATAGTTAACCAATCATATCTATAGTTCATGGAATTTTAAGGGTGCATAACCAACCATAAATGTGAATTTGATCGGGATATACCGGGGATTGTTATAATTGAGCCAGAAGTTGTGGATATGTTTTGGACTATTTCATGAAAAAGAAGCAACAATGTAGGGATTTGGGTTTAGGGATGTTTAGAGTTTACCAAGCAGAAAGGATTGACCAAACAGAAAGTAGAATACACCTGGAGGCGCATGCTTTGGTGTGAACATGGGGTATACCCTCAATTGTGTCAATTTCGGTAGGGAAAACGATCATAAACTAACCAATGGAAGGAATGGGGTACACTATGTTCAGACAATCCCATCACATCCCGAGGTATGTTGGATTGCTGGATGATTCTTGATACTACCGGTGTCATCAGGTATCTATAGTGGCTAGTCTACATCACGATGATTGATTTCTAAGAACTTGTTCTGTTGATTTTCTACAGCTTAGTAAGTTTTGGTCGCTGTCGCTAAAAACATTCCAATTTGGTTGGTGGTTTGGAACATGAATTTTATTTTTCAATATATTGGGAATTTCATCATCCCAATTGACTTTCATATTTTTCAGAGGGGTAGGTATACCACCAACCAGCAATAGATGATCAGAGATTGTATTTCTTGATCCCGATGCATTGGATGCTTGGAGTCTGGTATGGTCAGATGGAGAGTTCTGGCCTTCGAAAAAGTAGAGGAACACATAGACATAAATCAAAGAATATCAAAGACCAAGAAGTGCGTGATGTTGTTCTCCAATATATAGTGATTATAATCCAACAATATCAATGGTAGTTGTTCATTATAATCCATTATATAGTGATGATAATCCATCAATTAATGTTGTTCTCCTTATTGATTTATTCTGGGTAAATTATAACGACCTCACTGTTCTCCCTCACTGGAATCATGGTTTATTTTAGGGAATCATCCCCATAGCTGGCCGCAAGATTCAGGTGAACGTGAATTATAACATAATTTACCCAGATGATATAGTGATGATAATCCATTAATTATTCCATTAGTTAATGTTGTTCTCCTTATTGATTTATTGGTTCTAGTTCTAATATTAATGGATTATCATCAGCTAAGGAGAACAACATTAACTAATGGAATGTTAAATAACATTAACTACTTACTTTGTTGTTCTCCATTAGTTCTTCTTTTATCAGCGCTGTCCAGATGTCCAGACCCCTCTTGGTTGCCATTGCCGAGGTGCGAAGAGATCGCAGGCCTAGATCGCGGCGTGAGATCCGGCGGGATTTTTCGTTCAAATGGATGGTTATCCCATGAAAATCCCATGAAAATCCCATGTTATAATGGAAAATCCCATTAAAATGGATGATTTCTGGGGGTACCATGAACTGGATAGCACGAACTGTTTTATAATAAAAGATATAAAAGGACATGTGGAGAAGAAAAAAAAAAGAACATTGTCATATAGTGGGTTCTTTCAAGAACTATATGATACTAACCAATAATCAGGACTATTCAGGGGCTTTAACATGCTAAATACCATCAAACAGTTGGGATATTTCTATTGTAAATGATGGCTAAATGATGAAGATTATATAGAATTATACTATCCAAAAAAAAATGAGGATTCTCATCATCACCATCATCCATGAACTGGGAATCTGCAGAATCCCATTCTCAACAATCAACAAGTTTTGAACAGCATGACTCATTGGGGGTCTTGAACACTGGTCACCTGAATTTCACATGTGATACCCCCAGATTGGATGGTTTACAGCATCTTGAAAGAAAAAAACTGAATAAACAATGGCCATTTGAGAGCATCACTAAGTTTCAGCATCGTGGCCCTAGACTCGGCCTAGACCCATCAGCAGTAACTGTCCATTTTCGGTTGATATAGAATAAGTCGATAGCCATTGAACCGGATATTGCACTTATGGTAATGGTTATTGATAACTTCCATGATAGCCAATGATAAGATAATTTCTTGATAGTCAATAGTCAATAGTGACTTATCATTTCTGATAAGTTATTACACTTACTGTAAGTCCATTGATGATAATCCATTGATAAAGTCAATTTATAGCTGATGTACTGAGCCATTGATATATATATATATGTATATTAGATGATTCTCTTAGTATCTCTTAAATAAACATGGCCAGGTGACAGATCCTACTCCGAAGATGAGGCGCCGGACGGCTGTTTTTTTTTGAGGTGAGGAGTCTTCCTTTGTTGGGTTCCAACTTAGAAACAGATTTCAATTTTTCTCTGATCTCAAAGATGTTCAAAGTAAGAATGCTGATATTCACATAGACCTTTCAACTGTTTCGAACTTATTTTCCAGATCTATGTTTGCTTTAGAGAGTGTAATCCTAGATTCTGCAGAATTTATCCTCCAAACAGTTTGACCTTTGAGATATTTTGAGGCAGGACTTTCAACTAAAAATAGGAGGTGATTCTCAAGGTCTCAAGGTCCTGAGTGAATTTGGAAGAGGATACCCTCTGGTAAACATACAAAAAACTATGCAAAATCATAATGTTTAATAGGTAAATCAACTATAAATGGCAATATTCAATAGCTATCTTAGTTTACCAGAGGGTAGATAAAATGATATAAAGCCAGTGTTTCTTTTGTTATTTGCTTCGCACAAGATTTCTAGTTGTTCAACGGATCAAAAGGACCAGGAGCCTCTGCCGGACGGATGATCATCCCAGTTGGAAAATGTCCATATTCTGTTCCCAATATTCAATGGTAGTTTACTAGTTTACCTTACTATTCACTATTCCTTAGTTTTCCCTTTGAAAATCTGTTCTGTTCATGTCGGAATTTCAGGAAAAGTGAGGCACTATAATAACTAATTAATATGTGAAATGACTCCGCGAGTGAACTGGTTAGTGGATCCCGATGCCAGAAACCTCCAATTTTTCGGCATGAAATCCCAAGCATGTTGGATATCTGAAAATATCCTGGTTGGTGGTGACTGGAACATGAATGGATTTTGACTGTCCGTTTTGATTGGGAATATTTGGGATGTCATCATCCCAACTGACGAAGTCCATCATTTTTTAGAGGGGTAGGTATGCCGGTATACCACCAACCAGTTCATAATATCATTTGGACACCATGCTGGTCCAAATCACTGAAATGATGACCCCCACGGCTGCCCCATACCAGGATGGCTCATCCAGCAAGTTTTTCAGAGAGGGTGATTCACAAAACTGGGCAACTGAAAAACAGGATGGGGCCCCCGGAAACGAGCGACAGCGTTCAGTTGAGATATTTGTTTCAGTGGCTGAATTAACTATGGTTTATGGTATAGATATAGCAAATTAGAATCCAATTTCATTATGGCTTATCAGGGGTATTATACTTATAACTATGGTTTTCATGGGATATTATACTTATAACTATGGTTAACTCCAATAACTATGGAATACTATACTTATATCATAGGGTTATTAACTATAGTTATTGGAATACTTATATCATGGGGTTATTAACTATAGTTATTGGAATACTTATATCATGGGGGTATTAACTATAGTTATTGGAATACTTATATCATGGGGTTAATATTATAGTTATAACTATGGTTTTCATGGTGGTTTTCTTAACGTTCACATCACTAGACCACTAGGCCGATGCAAGTGATGAAGTCCACGACATCGAGGACGGGCCCGTTTTTGTTGCGACGCGGATGACATATGGGTATGGATCAATACCTATACCATTTTGAGTGGGATGAACATCCATTTTAACCCAGCTATTTTGATGTGAACAGAAGGGGTACTATTGGTTTTGACACACTGCCATATCGCCACTGGATAATATATTATATATATATATATATATTATATTATATTTATATTATATATATTATATATGTATATTATATTATATATTATATATTATATATATATATTATATTATATAGTTTATATATATTATATATATTATATTATATTATATATATTATATATATTATATATATGGCATATATGGGATCATTTTATAAGTTGGCTTACGGATAAGCCGATAAGCCTTGGATCCGATGCGTGGGATGCACATCCGCTACGGATGGCTCACAAATGTGGGACAGAAAATGGGTTACCCTCTGGTAAACTAACATAGCTATTGAAAATGGACCATTAATAGTGGATTTTCCCATGAATAGCATGGTGATTTTCAATAGCTATGTTAAATTACCAGAGGGTAAATCGATATTTCCCTAATCCCGAAGCTGTCACTTCTATTTCTCTTGATTTTTGTTGATGGTATTGGTCTTCATCCTGTCAAAGAATGGTATCTTGAGGGTGGCCTTGAAGCCGTCCCACATGACTTCTGAATAGGCTTCAGCCATGTTCAACCCCCTGTTCTTTTGGCGTACACATGCGTACATACCATCTCCCAACATGGGTGTGTCACCTCTAAATTGCTATTTTCATGGGCAACATAATTTATAATCGAATGGATTTTGGGCTACACTATTTTCACACAAACCCATAGAGACCCTAATTTCATCACTGGTTTCCATGACCTGTTTCCATGAGTGATGTCAAATCGATTGAAAAGTATGAAAAAATGGATCAATTGCCGAAGTTTTTTTGGGCCAAGGCTCCAGATGGTCCAGTGATGTCCAGTGCATGGATGTAGTTCCCTAATACTCGTAGGACCTTTGAGTTCATTTCAGGTGTCCCTGCGGTCCAGTAAATCCAATGATCCATCCATCTTCGGTCAATCGACTGGATGGGTAGTTTATATAGATTTATATAATCCTAACTAGTCTTTTGGTATCTTTTGGTATCATATTCCTAGGTCAATCGACTGGATGGGTAGTGACTAATCCTAACTAGTCTTTTGGTATCAATGGGATTATCTAAGATACTTATAGTGTAGTATATTCCAATAACTATATTCCAATCTTTAGTTTATATAATCGTATCTAACTTATCTACTAATGAACCAGCTACGAATTGATTTTTTTTCGCATCTGGCTGAGCCGTTTCTGGCGATAGTGCCATGGATCAAAAGGTCAGAACTTGGGACCTACATCAACCACATCACTGGCCGTATCGAAAGGATGGGATATGGGTAAGTCGGGTAAGTATCCCCAAATCACCAAAAATGTCGGTTTTGTGGATGACAATTCATCCAGAATATTGATTTATTGATAGTTGGCATATGAGAAACCTGTAGAAAAATGTATATGTTGTTATTGATTTACCATGTTTTCAAGAATCAGATTTCACCACATTGAATTTTGGGGACTGCTGTCAGGACGCAACGGGACCATCCAAGTTATGGAGGCGTGGTGGAGCCACAAATTTCGAAGAAAAAGCTGGAAAGAAAGTATGGTCAATATGGTGAACACAAGGGGGAAAAAATCATGAAAAATCTCATTTTTGGGGCTCATCATGGCTCATCTCTATGTATAGCTCCTTTTTTTGGCAGGGTATGTCCATGTAGCTCCTCAACCTGAAGCCATGGATTCAAACGTATGGACCCCCATTGAGTGTATCCATGTTGCAAATGATTCGCCTTTTCCAAGTGTGTGTTGTCATGTGTTTTTCTGTCAACCTAGGTGAAAAAAACCTGGAGGCTACCGCTCTTTAATTGACAACACAGTTTTTTTCCGCTTGAATGGAAGAACTGAACAACACATACTAACAGAACGTGGCGGTACTTTCCAGCCCACCAAGCACCAACAATTGGGTTTTTTTACTGAAAATGTAGGGGAAAAGGTCCCAAGTTTGATGGGGAAAACTCACCATGAAATCCTGATCAAAATCGCCATTTTGGTCCAAAACTTTCCACCAAGGTTTCGTTTGGGGCTATTTGAAATATCAGAAATATCAAGGGAAATTGGAGTATTCAACCATCCCAAAATGGGTCTCTTCTATAAATGCTGATCGTTTTTTACCTCACGTCGGATGGGTTTGGTGGATTGGGGTATCCCATAGCCTCACATTGAAGAGATTAGTGAAATATGACATCACCCAGGAAAAAAATATATATATATATATGCATGCATATCTGGCTGGTGGTTTGGAACAGTAATTTTATTTTCCCCAATAGTTCGGATGATGGTCCAATCTGACGAACTCATATTTTTCAGAGGGGTAGGGCTCAACCACCAACCAGAAATTGAATGTATTAATTGAATGCTGTGAAGTTTTGATGGCGATTTTTTCAGTCTATCAATAGCAGCTATTTATTTATGAACTTCAGGGGGGCATCCTTGGAACAGATTTCTTTCGACTTCCAGGGCATCGTGGAGACTCCGAGTGCTGAACACTGTACAGAAGCTGGCGCCGTTGCTGGGGCTGAAGGGGTTGTGAAACCTCCCCGTTTTGAATGTACAATTTGGGATCCACAAAAACAAGGCATCCAGAACTCTCAACCATTTGGGTTTTTTATAAATCATCCCAAATAACTATATATGGTCATTACACAGTGAGTGAAGAAACATGAAGAAACCATACATTGGCAGTGGTCATTTAGTAGAGTGGATTGGGCCACCTGGGTTTTTAATGGCAATTGACCAAGCAATTTTCATGGGATAGAGATATTCTTCCTTTGGTTTGCCTGGCCTTGGGGACAAGTTGGTCCAAAAAGCATGGTATCACTCAGGTAGATGATTTAAAAGTTCGATCATATGGATTTTACGTGAGCTGGATATGAAACATGTCTTTGGTGAGGTTTGGTGCAACCCGTTTCCACCTGACCTACGAAAGACTATGGAAAAAAACACCCCTCGAAAACGAAGCCCTGGTTGAATGTATTGGATCTGTTCAATTTTTCGGAGTTGGGATGTTTTTATGATTACTAGATGGGTATAATAACTCATAGATTACTAGATGGGTATATGATTACTAGATGGGTAATGATGGGTATAATAACTCATAGACATCTCTGACATCTCAGATTTTCAGAGGCTGGGACGCAATTTTGCTGGCTTGCGTTTGTTGCAAGCCATAAGGCCACAAGTTTTGTCGAAGAAGGAAGTCCCTTCAGACACGGAGGAGGACCAGCCAGCCCTGAGGCCGATGGAGATGTGTACGTATCAATAGGTATCATACCCTCTGGTAAACAGCCACATAGCTATTGAAAATGACCATTTATAGGTAGTTTTCCCCTTAAAAATGAGGATTTTCCATAGTTTTTTGTTGCAACCAGAGGGTAATAATAACATATAATCATAATATACATATAGCAGCATCATATCGCTGTGAGTCAAACTATAAATTCCAGGCACTATTTTGCCATATGTGTATGTATATGCCAGTAGTACCGCACAAGGCGGTGGCGGAAGTTTCAAAGATATAGGGGAGGTGAGTTGTTGTGATGCATGGATGGCAGAGCGAATCCACTGATGGACCGAAACGTGGTTGGAGTTGTGCTTTTTGGAGTGGTTGCAATGGTTGCAGTGGTCACCTCACCCACAACTGCTGGATGTAGTGTGGTGTAGTGCAGCTGTAGTTGTAGGTGTAGTGTAGTGGAGTTGTAGTTGTAGTGTAGTGGAGTTGTAGTTGTAGTGTAGTGTAATTAGTGTAGTGTAGTTGTAGTTGCAGTTGTAGTTGTGGTGTGGTGTAATGAGTGTAGTGTAGTGTAGTGTGCTCTAGTGTTGTGTTCTGTAGTGTAGTCTAGTGTAGTCTAGTGTAGTGTAGCGTAGTGTAGTGTAGCGTAGTGTAGTGAAGTGGAATTAGCATAGTGTAGTGTAATGTTGTGGTAGTTGCAGTTGTAGCTGTAGTTGTGGTTGTATTGTAATTAGTGTAGCGTAGTGTTGTGTAATGTAGTGTGATTGTAGTTGTAGTTGCACTTGTAGTTGTAGTTGCAGTCTAGTGTAGTGTAGTGTAATGTAATTAGTGTAGTGTAGCGCAATGTAGTGTAGTTGTAGTCGTAGCTGTAGCTGTAGTAGTAATAGCAGTTGTAGTTGTAGTTTTAGTTGTAGTGTAATTATAATTAGTGTAGTGTACTGTAATTAGTGTAGTGTAGTGTAGTGTAATTGGTGTAGTATAAGAAAAAACTAAAATATAGATTTTGTTTTTTATTTGTTTTCGTTTTTAATTGTCAAGGTCTCTCTGGCGAAGAACATCAGGACAAAGTTAATATGTACTGTTTCACATCTATTTTGCCAGAAGCTTCAAAAATCAAAGACTAAAATGGAAAAATGAATGTCATTTTTTGTGTTTTTGTTTTGCCGGAAACTTCAATTTTTCAATAAATAGAATCTTGAATATATGCGTCTACAATTCTATTTGTTTCAATTTTTGGAAGCTGCGAACAGAATAGAGGAAATATATACAATAGATAGTCGTTGCATTGTTTATTTCCTATTTTTTTTGGGGCGCCTCTGAGAAAATAGAAAAGTCAAGTAGATAAAATGAAAAATCATTGATTATCATTATTAACCACTATTAACCATAGGAAAACCATAGGGTCTCCCCATAGCTGTGAGGAGAAGCTGAGCCTTTCCCTCCGGGAGGCGATGGAAAACGCCGTGGGGGTCACCCGGGCGTCGGACTGTGGAATTTTGGGATCCCATGGGGAAAGGCCGGCTGGAAAATGATCAACATTCATTGGATTCATTGGATTCATGGTGGGTATTGGTGGGTAAACTCCAGATCTATGTAAAAAAAAACAAAATGTTGGAAATGGAGAGAGCCTCAATTGATCAATTTTGGAAAATGTAGGGAAAAATCCTATGCATTGCCATGTTTATGCCTTGCTAATGGGATTTCAATGGGAAAATGAGAATAAACCATTGGATTTTAATTTGTTTGTAGTACTGTAACATGCATTGACATGCATTGACTATCCAATGTGGGAGGGTGTGGGAGGGTCAGTATTCACCCATCAACATGTAAATAGCCTGATTTATTCTGGTTTTTGATTTCTGTCGTTAAACACCACGAGTCATTGAAGAGTCTATGACCAGTTTGTAGGATAGTGGTGGAGTTCATATTTTCACTGGAGGATTGACACCACCAAGTTCCAACAGATCCACCAGGGATGCCTTGGGTCGTCCCGTTGGGGATCTGCTGGATCTCCCGAGGAGAGATATGCTGCGGAAGCACGCAGTATGGAGGTTGTTCCTGGGATGATCCCTCAGCAAAAAATCTTTCCAAACCATAGTGTCACAGCATTTGGAAATGGGGTTTACCATAGTTTTTTGGGCATTTTTGGGCAGAAAATGATTGGAGTTTCAAGACTTACCGTTCCACTATGCCTATGACTTGGTTGGGAGGGCCTCTCATAGAAACAGCAGCGGCTCCGGATTCGCACGTTGGAGGTTCCAGAAGCAGAAAGCCCTTGTGAGCAAAAGGTTGAAACCCGAACCTTGGCATCATGATAAAGCACGGGAGTTCATTCTTGGGACAACAATCGGACCTGATGCTTGTAATGTTTGCAGGATTGTCATGTTTGGAAGGGATCGCCTGCCTATGCCGAAAAAATGGGGTTGAGTAAGGTCCCCTGCCATGGAAGCCACCTGAAAAATCGATTGAAGGATGTTGCCGGAGTCAATGATGACGGCTTCAGGTTCAAACAAGCAAAAAGTCAGATTGAAAGAGTTGTAAGTCGTATGTATTGTATGTCATTACCGTGGTAGAAACGTGCAACTGCCCAGTTTGTCAACATGACCCAATCCCACTTAGGCATCAGTTTCACAGACTCAGAGATTTGCACCGCGGCTGCGAGCAGAGTTCACCTGGAGGTAAATCACCATCCAAAGTAATGTGGGATGGGCAACCAGGACACCATCCCCCATGATGAATCATTTGGGGGCTATTATATCTGTCATATCTATCATAAATCATCCAAAGTTGGGGAAAATCCGACCTGGAGAGATAGATCCCCCTGCTCTATCTTTGGCCCATTGACTCAACGAGCATTTCTTGGGAATCTAAGCTTCACTCAGGTGGAATACGAGACACTCGGGCGCCAGACCTTCCAAGCAGATGACTAGCTTCGTTGTTGTCGATGAATGTCCCCATTTCGGGGTTTAATAAATATCCCACAGTTGTCTCACAACAAGCACAACATCCACCTATTTGTTGCTTAGAACATCTTAGAACCGCATAGTACATCATAGTACCATATCTTTAAAACCGGGTGTCGCATACTACCATATGAAAAACCCTCAATCGCCCATGTTAGCCAATATCTCCGGCTTTGTTGGTTACAGTTATCAAACAATACTCCAAACATAGCAACCCCATGTAACCCTTAGAAAGGCAAAATCCTACTGAAATAATGGCACCTGGAGGTGACCTCTGTCAAAATTATCCGCAAACATCCTGCACAAAAAACAAACAGGGTCAAACACCGGCAAATCCAAAGTCGTAGATTCACATTATCCATTATCTAGACTGGATCTTTATACTTTTGTCATCCATTTCATGTGTTCAGCTTTGTACAGCTTAAAATGGTCTTTGGTGCGCAGATCTGGCCACAGCTACATCCCTTTTCTGCCACCTTTTGGGGATCGATCAAACATGGTGATGGAAAATCCTCCGTGATAGGAGTTTAGAGAGGAATTGTGAACGTTTCAGAGATCCCATTTATAGAGGACATTAGAGGACTTGCATGAATTTTCACTTGCCATATTTTTGATTACCCATGTGAATGATTACCAGAATTAGAGGGCTTACCCCTGTTGATTGGCGAATTAAGGGAAGTTAAGCTTTTAAACCATAAAATCCAGCATTGATAGTTTATTTTCATGTATTTTCCCAGCTGTAAACCTATAATTTGTAGTTGGTTTTCCCAGCTGTAAAGCGCCATTTTAATGGCGAATGTTCAATTGCCATGTTTGATTACTGTACCAAAGGGTATATCATCAACCACATGGTTTTTTCTTTTGCGCTGTTGCTGATAGGTTTCTTCACCATCGACGACGATGGAGACACTGAGTCAGGAGAGGAATACACCCGGCAGTTGCAGACCAAGGCGGGTACGGATGGGAGCCGGGCACAGACTCTCCTCCCCCAGTCCAGGTAGGTCCAGGTAGGTGCCTAGGGCCTAGGGAGCAGGTTGATTGTTATCCTAATTTGACATTAGTGACAATACTTAGAAATGTTTCTTGATTCTATAAAGATATATACTATATAAACTTGTTTAACACACAGAATCAAGAACATAACTGGTTGGTGGTTTGGAACAGCTGCGGGCTCAACTCCTCCCAGTTCAGCGGTGCAGCGGGGCTGGCTAATCGTTGAGCGGTTAGTACACCCTGCTTTGGTTGCATACCGTTCCATGTGTCGTT
>Ga0126342_10005576_pt1 | contig 22015 bp, 22 predicted proteins | sample Cyp1metagenome_FD_92528 | JGI IMG/M metagenome (GOLD analysis project Ga0126342, IMG submission 92528) | Coral microbial communities from Lord Howe Island, Old Settlement Bay, Australia - Cyphastrea 1 metagenome | ecosystem: Host-associated > Invertebrates > Cnidaria > Coral ... | reverse complement strand
CTGGGATGTATTGTCCCCATATTAGAAATACTAATGGATTCACAAGATCAACTGCACTCCAGTGATGATCGCCATTTGGTACCGGATGATCCACCCGAAAACATCGGGACCCGGTGGGACCGGATGGGACCCTTCCACGAGGAAGCTTCCCGTTTCCCTCTGGTAAACATACAAAAAACTATGGAAAAAACACCATGCTATGAATGGGAAAATTCACTATTAATATCTATGGTGATTTTCCATATGTTAGTCATTACCAGAGGGTATATATATATATATACATGTTCCATATAGATACACATACCACCAGTGGGTTCTTCACAAGATTCCACCAGCTCCAAGGTTTGACACATCGCCAGAAGACCATTGAGCTAAGTCACTCGAACCCAGCGGGCTTCGAGCCGCCAGTTGTCCGCTTTTTGCGGTATATCCCTGGTTGGTGGTGACTGGAACCATGGAATTTTTATGACTTTCCATTCAGTTGGGAATGATCACCCCAACTGACGAACTCATATTTTTCAGAAGGGTTGAAGCCACCAACCAATAATCATTAGAGAACTTGTTGATAGATAAAAATATATGTCTTCATATAGCTATTTGCATCAATACACATGTTTTTGATACATGGAGTGGTATAGATACAGGTATAAAAATTAGAATCATCTATGTGTGACAAGATCTCCGTTTCTATTGGCACTACATATTCCTGTTTTCTTGAGTTGTCCTTTTTGTTGAGAAAAAAAGGTCAGTATGTCTCGTTACCACCTGCGGTTGTGTTGGCGTGCAAGGTTGTCATCCGAACTAGCATTTTGGTGGACAGATGTGGGCTCTGGTGATCACAAGTCCCATTCATAGCTAGATCATAGCACTTTGTGATCATGATTGTTACCCATTTATGGATTTATGGTATAACATGTATGACCCAAAAATAAACAATACCCAACAGGCAATTTGATCTGTTGGGAATCGTTGTGAACCTTCAAAAGAACGTTGAGGTAAATCCAGAGTCGCGCAAGCACCAAAAAACTGCCATGTTTACTAATGTAAAGAAAGAAGGACAAATATTATCAAGAAGTTGCCATGGTAAAAACTCCACATGATGTGGGATTACTGATTCAAAACTCCATTTCGCTCCTTTCATTGGATTGGTTGAAGGGAAAATCTACAGGAAACTAGAATTTTTTACCATCAAATTGGTTGGTTTTTCCTGTCAATTTTCCCCACAATCCAATGATCCTTGGAAGAATTCACCATTTCAAGTCCTCGTCCTTGAGGTCAAGTAGATGAGCCCGCAGAGGCTCCACAGGCACGGATAGCCTGCGGATGGACGTGAAGGGGGGAATCTCAAGGATGGAAAGCCCCGCTTAGAAAAAAAACAATAGGAGATGCAATCATTCTAATCCCAAAGATGTGGCTAGATTGGCTAGATCGACTGTTGGTGCAAACGCTTTCCTGGTCGTTTGGGTTGGTCGTTGGAAATCATAGCAAAGGCCCCCCTAGTCATGATCAGAGTCATGAGGAAATCCCGGGATTCTGGGGCCCCTGGCTGTCTGCAGATCGACTAAGGACATGGTCCAGATGGCTGAGACAACATGAAGGACAGGGGCATCGCGGCATCTCACCTCTTATTGGAGAATCTGTCAGAAATCCATCTATGGGTGATAGAAAGTTGAAAATGCTGGGTTTTCCAAGGTTAGATCAGTGCAAAAGTGAAGTCCGCAATACCTGTGAGGCCAAGAGGCAGTTTGGGAAGCAGAGAATCCGATGTCCATTTGGAGGTGGAAAGATGCAGATATTTTTGTGAACCCCAATTGACCAGCTTTAGAGTTGAACCCAACAGAAAAGCAGCCCCCGTCGGCCGGTCGGACGAAAAGCCGGCGGATTCCACCGTCAAAGACGCTGTGCAGAATCCAGCCGCAGCACGCGTGTGTAAAAAGGCTGGTAAAACTCTCCACATCGGGTGTTTCTGTACCGCAGCATGGCATGACACATCATACTGTGGATGGGCCAGCGAAATCCACCAGTTGATAGATGGTAAACATCCCACTATCCTTTTGGTGGTGCAGGATTTCGCTGGCCCATCCACAGTATTGATTATTGGCATGGACCAACAAAAACGACTTCAAATCAGCTTTGGAAAGGTAATTGTGTATCCAAAAAAAAATGTCACACCAGTGGTCTCAGACAGCTGTTGTCAACCTAGGATGAATAAATCACCAGTTGAATCGAAATCAGGATATATATATATATATATACATACAATGTATTCATTCATTCCAATCGAAAATTGAAATTGTTCTCCCCCGTATCAAGCTCCTGCGATGTCGGGGAAACCTCCCGAGACCCGTGGCCGCATTCCCCGTGTTCATGAGTGTCACATTCAACAAAAGATGGGTGATATTTGATAAACCTCAACTTGTCTCAAGTAAGTACTCCACTTTTTGTTGCTGGAATCCCAGATTTGAAATGTTATTGATCCTCATCTTCCATCACTTTCCATGTATTGTTTCCATCAGATTTCCAAAGTGCTTGCATCATGTTTCCACCATGTTCCATAGTTTTCGATTGGAATGAATGAATACACTATATATATATGCATATGTATAAAGATATATATAAAAATCCTGATTTCGATTCAACTGGTGATTTTCCATCATTTTTCCAGGATTTTAACCATGTTTCCATCATGCGTCCATCATTTTCCTGTGTAAATCGCCACGATTTTTTGACCTCTGAGGCCTCAATCAACTCCCATTCGCCCGCCACAGAGCAAGCCGAAGACGCGGTGACGCGGCAGGGGAGGGTTTGGTAAAAGTTGCTTAACTGGGATTCAATGGGATTTAAGCAACAAGCAATAGGGATTTAATGGATTAGATACTTGAATATCTTGAATATCATGGATATATGCGGGAAATTGGGATTTGACCGTGACAAATGGCGATTTGACCATCATCAATAGATATGTTTATAGGTATTTCACCAATGAACCATTGCAGAGTTTAATGCAAGTGTTTAAACAACAACAGTTGGGTTTTTGTTGGTCGTTGTTTGTTCACCATCAAATGCGAGGATCCCATCAAAAAGTGCCATTTTTTTCGGCCAGCCCAAATCAGGACTGCACTAAAAGAACTTTGACAAAGATATGTATTCAACGGATTTGACCAAGTTTCATGCTTGTTCATAATGATGATTCATCATTGATTAATGATGATTAATGATAGTTAATGATGGTTAATGATAGTTAATGATGGTTAATAATAGTTAATGATGATTAATGATGATTGGGGGATGCGAAAAGTTGCTCGAAATTAGAGTTTATCTAACTGTGACCGACAACCGTGGAGTTCTGGTTGTATAGTTTATCTCTTGCTACACATGGAGATATTTACTCACCAGCTTAACAAATAATGTGCTAGCATCAGAAATTAAATTGAATTTGACATATTTGACCCTGTGATTTTTGGAGTTTCACCCAGCAAAATCGAGATTTGGGTGGTTACACCCTTTGGTTGAATTCCCAAAACACTCTTGTCCAGAATTGAGGAAAGTAGACGTGGGGAAAGCGATGATAAACAATGGGAGCTTTGGGGGTACTAAACCCTGGTTTATTAGCCGAGCATTCGACGGAATCAAATATTAGAGGTTGGACGGATGGAAATCGCGAACCTGATTTGACTTTAGATATTACCTCAAGATGGTTCTTTGTAGATTTCCCTGATGCTTGGGTTATGTTCAAACTGAAGATGTATTTACTCAAAATTGGGATGAGTCAAAAGTGGCTACTTCATCCAGTTGTGAGCGGAGACGAAGACGCGTGTTTTAGCCGTGGTTCAAGGCCAATTTGGGATTTCTCACCGGGGAAAATACAAGAAATAGGGTTTTGGTTCAATTTACAGACCCAGCAAAACACCACAGATGTTGCTCCGTTTTTGTATAAATTGTATCATTTTGACTCCATGTTTGATCCATGCCATTTTGTCCATGGATATCCGATGATATCCGGTCTACAGGGACTACACGAAACGGTGCACCACGTCGAAAGACATCCAGTTGTTTGTTGGTTTGGGTGATTAGCCTTGCAGTTGGTAACCAGTTGGCAAGTAGACTACCCAGCATGTTCCAAGTCATCGATCAACTTGAGTCGGGGAAGCCATTTCTTTGTCAGAATACCCCGAAAACATTTCAACAAAAAATCAACTGCACATGACAAAGGCAGGTTTTAGTCGTTTCCAAGATGCTTGATGTTCAATCCTTGAAGTACTGTTTTTCAATAAATCCGCCCACCAGATTCTGATAGTATTTCCCAGGCGTCCGCAGCCCAATGTAGTCTTCGCAGGCGCTCCGGGGCGATGAAATCTACACCAAGATCCAAGTAAAAAGTAGGTGAAAAGTAGGTAAGAAGTAGGTGATTCTTCATCCAGTCATCCAGTTTCGCTTGAGGAATATGTCATATCCAGTGAAATGTCTGCTATGTTGGCTATTTGCAGGGCATCCATAAATATTAGCCCCTCTGATGGGATGTTTCATGGGGGACGGCACGGCCTCGCCTGGTGACCATTGCCCTGAAACATAATCGAAGTCATGGTGAATACAGCCTGATTTATGATGGTGCATATATGTCCTAATATAAATGCAAATGTAAAAAACTTCATCATATGAGTTTTGTTTTATGGTGTGTGTGTGTATAATATATATATATATATATATGTGTGTTATAATGTATAGTATGATCATATGATCACTGCTCTTCTGTTTGATTCCCACGATTGAATCGCGAAAAACCACTGACATGTTTGTCGCCCTCAGGCGATGGCCATTGAGGTCTGCTCCGATTTTTTTTTTGGACCATAGAATGGGGCTGTTTTTTTGCTGAAGGGATGGGATTAGTAATTATGCTGTGCTTTTCCATTTTCAAGATATCCCTTCCGCTGCAAAATCATTGTCACCTTGGATACTGGAAGAATTGTGAGATGTTGAGGACATGGTGACCTCCAGTTGATGTATCACCTCCGGTCATGGAAAAACCTGGCAAGCTGGGAAATCCGCGTTGCCGGAGGATCTCAGGTTGTCAATTCGACGAGCTGCTGTGAATTCCTGGGGCCGCTTTGAAGATGGCGGCAGGTGGTTTTGACCTTCTACAGTGATTTTCTGCATGGTGTGTTAGCAGCCCCTCTGACTCTAGTGGTTTGTGCCATGCAAAGGCGCGAAGTTTTCCATCTTTGGCTGTCCCGGGCAAAGAAATGTTTAGATGTTTCTGCGTGTTTTTTGTTTCCGCACTGATTTAAAGCTGCATCAGCCACAGCCTTCGTTGAGCTGTACAGATGTCCAACGGGTGGAAGCAGATGGTCAACCTGCGTTCACTGCTGCTAGATTCGTGCGAAAGCCTTGGTTTTGCGGTTTCGCTGGTGTGGAAGGATTGTCTTTTTAGCTATAGCATGGAAGACTTCTCACATCGCACTAAATATGACCTTCAATTCAATCGGCATTTTTCGACGACTAGTGTTTGTTCTTTTCAAGTGGATGATTGCCTCATATCTCCAACAACATCCAACACCCTCTTCCACCTGGAAAAATCTTCGACGGCTGACACATCCTGATGCAGGGGAGCGTGGTGCAAGGTTCTGGATCATGTCAGCTGGTTGGTGGTGACTGGAACATGTGTTATTTTTCCACCATGGGATGTCATCCTTCCCATTGACTTTCATATTGTTCAAGATGGTGAAACCACCAACCAGTCAGTTGTCATCCGATTTTGGCACTATCTTTTCCGAAATGATCAACAAATTTCGTCATGTTTCTCAGCAACTGTTGCACACCGCCTGGTCTCACCCTTTGGCTCCGCCCACTGCGTGTGAATCACCGCATGCAGGGTGTGGTTGCGGGTGCGGGCTACTGGACGCTGATTGATAGCCAAAAGCCCCATAGATGATAGCGGAAAGCATGGCAGTCTGAAAAGTTAGAGGGAAAATCACCATGTTTAATAGGTAAAACATCTATTTCTATGGGCCATTTTCAATAGCTATGTAACAAATAACCAGAGGGTAGAATTAGATTAGAACCAGCAAAAGTCCAGTGGTTGTTCATGATTTTCCATATTGAAATTGCCTAGGGGGGATGCACCTGACATGTTGATATTACCCAACAGATGCATGGGTACATACCCAACAAAAAAAAGCAGCTATGCAGATCTTTCTCAAGAAATTGATAGAAATCCTACGAAAGTGAGTAGGCATCCAACAAAGTCTCAGAGACACCCCAGGAATGAGACAAACAACAAACCACTTTGGATGAGTATGCTTATTGTTTGGAAGTGTACAGTGATTTATCAACCCAATGATGAACTTGCGCGGGCTTCGAACTGCATCGAAACTTGAGGTGTACAAAGATAATACTTGTATCTACCAAAGATTGGCATGATTGGCATCAACACGTCCTCTTTAATCCTGATATATTATGATATACCCTCTGGCTATTTAACATAGCCATGGTATAGATGGCCCATTTATAGAGGTTTGCCTATTAAAAATGGTGATTTTCCATGGCGAACTGTTAGTCATAACCAGATGGTATTCCCAACTGTTGAGCCCAAATGTCGCTGGAATTCTCGTGCGGAGCGCAAGTTAAAATGGAGCGAACTGGGTCAGAATTCAACACCCCCAAGGGTGTTGGAGTTGGAGGCACTATTTTGTCTTGGGGTGACAGGTTCCAATACGAATGGCACCAGGGCTTTGACCCACACCAAGATAATTGACCTTTCCATTGGAAGTTAATCGATTTATGGATGGTGAAATGATTTGTGAAGACTGCCCTCCAGTAGTTCAATCAGATTGCCTGCTGCGACACATCAAATATGAGCGCTCAGAGACTGGCTCTGTGGCCAGGATGATCCTTCGGTTGTAAAGGGAGCAATCCAGATTCTAGATGCCACATTTCCTTGCAGATCTGAGCATCAAATGTGAAAAAAAATGGGGTATATTTCAATGTTGGGGGATTGGCTTTCAAAACTTTGGCCAGTATTTTTTTCCTTTGTGTTCATTTGGAAGATATTCACTTTGAGGGTCAGTCACCTCAACTGAAACCTCGCCGCAGGCTGAGCCCTTTAAAAGGACCGGCCAGTAGATGCATTGGCAGGAGAAAACGTTGTCATATATCTCAGGATTAAAAGAGTTGTGGCCCCACCAAAACTAGAGCCATGCGCATGTACTGGATAAAAACCAGCGCCAAAAATGTGAAGATATTACCTCTGGCAAGCATTCCAATCCGGGACCATTCAATTGCAGCCTCGTGAGCATGCCCGGATAGACAGGTGTTAATTCCCAAATTTGTTAACATGTTGGGCATGGCATATCATCATCACTTTGAACAAGCATATGCATCCATGTTTTCATTGAATCTGTTGCCCAGATGGTTGCTGTCTCTCACAACAGACAAATACTTGGCAAAAGTTGATTTCTGGATTTTGACCTAAAGCTTGTTTTCTGGATTTTGACCTAAAGCTTGTTGGTCAGCATCCTCATTTTGTTCATTTCGCGTCCCATGGCGCCATGTCCAAAGTTCTGCGCCTATGTCCGCGGCTGAAACTCTGCGCCTAATCCCATGATGCTCATCGTGGTAATTCTGCATTGTTTGCTGCAGCCATCCCAAATTGCTTCAAGCATGTGTTTGGAAAAGCACTTTTGCATATTTTTGGGGGGATAAAATACCTATGCCAACATATATTTCCAATTATTTCCATTCAGTTGGGAATTTCATCATCCCAACTGACGAACTCCATCATTTTTCAGAGGGCTAGGTATACCACCAACCAGATAAAGATTGACATGAAACCCATGGTATGCCAACTCGATTTGTCGCGGTGCCACCCACTATAGGTGTAGAGGAGATCAGTGTCCCCACCGTGCTGCCGGCATGGGCCTGGATCCCGGATGATCCCATGATATGCCACCGGTACCCTCTGGTAAACTAACAGAAAGCTATGGAAAATGGCCCAGTCGAAATAGTGGGTTTTCCCATTAATAGCATGGTGATGTTCCATAGTTATGTAAACGTTTACCAGAGGGTAAACATAGCTATTGAAAATGGTGATTTTTCATGGGATTTATAATGGGATTTATTAGGATATATGATGGGATTAAGCCACTGGTAAACATTCACATTTTGCGAACTGGATAATGGCCCATACAAATAGTTGATTTACCCAGCTACATAGCATGGTGATTTTCAATAGCTATGTTAAATTACCAGAGGGTAACATTTTGTTATGGAAAATGAAAATCACCATTTTAACAAGGAAATCATCGAACTAAGTCCATGCCGTCCATAGCAAACTTTTAGTTTACTCGAGGGGTTAGGGAGTAATACCCCATTGACAAAGCCCTCATTGTTTCGGGGTTTCCGGGTAGCCCCGGGTAGCCACAACCAGATCCTCCGATCCATCGAGGCAAAGGCCACAGATGCTGCCGCAGGGCGCGTTGTTGGGGAGTCCCAGCCTGCTTCGATGGGTTTTCGTTGGTCCCATTCATTGGATCAAAGTTAGATCTTAGTTTAGATTTATGGTACCAAATGATCAACCCCGTTAATTAACTATAGTTATATCATGTTATATCTACCATAAATTATAGTTGATCAGATTTCATGGCTTACCAAAACTTATTGTTGTTTTTGTTGGACAATTTTTGAAGCTGGATCAATGTGTGCGAAAATGTTAAGTCTTTACAGCATGCTTAATTTTTCACCGAAACGAAAGATTTGAATATTAGGTGGAACAGGGACCTCGATCCTCGATCCTTAAATGGGAACAACAACCACCAATAGGAAATTTCAGGAAGCCACATTTGGATCAAGGCAACATTTGGAAACAGGGTTCCCCAAGCCACAATTTGATGAACTGATGAACCACTGACCATTGCTGGGATGTAAAGCTTGCCGTGGATATAAGTTACCACTGTTGTCCGTGGTCGGGCAAAGAACCATGAAAACGAGCATGTTTACCCTCCAGTAATCAAAGATGGTGGCAAATCCCTTCTTTTGATGATGTTCCCAGCTATAAACCTCCATTTACCATGGATGTCCCATGGTTTTCCTATAGGTTCCCATGATTTTCCCCATGTTTCGTGCGGATTCTTGTTGTCCGCAACGATCATCGCGGCAGGTGGCGACCCCACCCAGCACGCCACCACAACGAGCATCGCATCATGATGTGGTCTGCAGCCGAGAATTGGAGGCTTTCCATGGCTGTACCCAAATCCTCCAAAGACCATGACTGGTTGGTGGTTTGCAACCATGGAATTAGAAATGACTTTCCATTAAGCTGGGAAGGATCATCATCCCAACTGATGAAGTCCATCATTTTTCAGAGGGGTAGGGCTCAAAACCACCAACCAGCGTATTGAAACTTCACCATGGTTTTAGGGATTAAAATGGGGGCTTCATTTTAAGAAAGCCGCATGGGACTTGATTCGAAATCATCCAAGGACTGTTGCTGTGGCTTCGCACGAAAAGTGTAGAGAAAGAAATGGCCGAAAAGAAGACCAATAAAATCCGATAAAAACCATTTGGCGACAGGGTTTTGGCACTCAAATAGCTCAATAAATTGAGTTTGGGATCCGTTCGTATTCAGATACTTGCCATGCTGGGATGTTGCCATCCCTATCCGAAATGACGACTGGAAAGAACTGACATCTTTCAAGGGGGCTCAACCACCAGTAATTGGAAATCTTTAGAACCCAGTAAGCAAAGGGTATACAACCATCCTCCCAGCTATCAGAATCAGGGGTAGCGATTGCAGCTACATGATAGCCACAAGGGGAAGGATTGGTTCAGAAATCACCTCTTTATTTAGCCCTGGAATTCATGCCATCCCTGGGGATAGTTTGGAGCAACACTGAGAATGTTGGGGCCATGTCACCATTTTGGTCACTTGAAATGTTTCCTGGTTGGTGGTTTGGAACATGAATTTTATTGTTCCATATATTGGGAATGTCATCATCCCAACTGACGAAGTCCACCATTTTCCAGAGGGGTAGGGCGAAAAACCACCAATCAGTTTCATTTTTGCGCATTACATCCCACCATCTTGGGATGCCCTAGGTACCCCCTTGGGCTTTGGAGTCTGATGAGCGTCCCGCCACAGGTCACGGTTCTTGTTACGATGTATGGGGGTCAACTACAACTGGTGGGTGTTTTGGAACCATGGAATTAGAAATGACTTTCCATATGTTGGGAATGTCATCATCCCAACTGACGAAGTCATATTTTTCAGAGGGGTAGGTATACCACCAACCAGAAATAGATTGAAATAGCGTATGTCATCGTAAATCAACCAGAATGGAAGATACCCTCTGGTAAGCATACAAAAAGCTATTGAAAATGGCCATTTAGTTCGTTAATTTACCTCAAAAAAATGGTGGTGTTCCATAGCAAACTGTTAGTTTACCAGAGGGTAACTAGTGACATCACCATATCCCCCGATCATATGGCTATTTCTCTGCATTTTTGAGCGGCCAACCATATCAATTTTTTTTTGTTGTTGCGGACGGAAAAAAACCAAGGTCAAGAAGCACCCATATCCCCCACCTGGGGATATCAGTATCTACCAAAACCTCTATTTGGTGAGTCGATGGTTTGTAATTGTCCCACTGGGAAATCCATCCCGTGAATCTCTAAGGAAGGTGTTTGGTTTTTGGGGGGTTGCTGAAGCAAATCCAAGAAAAGTATCTCAGAATTCAAGAGAACCGTTTTTTAGCAAAGCCCTAACATGGGTTGCTTGCAAATTTTCCATCATTTCCCCTTTAAGTCCATCCATTGATGTCTATCACGATGGTATCCCATGATGTTTTTGCTTATATCCCATCAATGTCCACTATATAGTGAGTTATATCTAGCTGTTCTAGAAACCCTTTAAGCACCACAAACCATCCATTGAATTGCTACGGTCCTTTTTTTGATCCCATATAAATTCAATTGTTTGATTGCTAAATCCAATTTATCACAATATATATTTATATACTGATATATATATATATATATATATCATATATCAGTATATATCATATATCAGTATATATCATATATCAGTCTATATATAAGTATATAGTATATTCAAACAAAAATAGCCAGCAAAATCCTTGTTGTTGCTGTTTAAATCCCATTAAATCCCCAATATGCATGATTTGTTGGTAGAAACCCTATTCATATCTGCTGATGATTAATAATCCCAATGTTTGATGTTTAAATCCCATTTATCCCCACATATCCCTGCTATTCAGGTATATAATCCATTAAATCTCAATGTGTGGTGCTTAAATCCCATCGAAATCCCATGTATCCCCATACCATTAGCCAAAAATCGCCAGTGAAATCACCAGTGAAATCCCATTAAATCCCATAAAATCACTATAAAATCACCATTAAATCCCATTGAAACCTGATCACATCCTCTGACTTCCACAGGTCGCGTGGTTTTTCAGCCGCGGGATGGCAAACTGGCCTTCCTCGAGGAAACTGCTGGAAAGGCTCTGGAGGCCCAACAAGCGGCAGAGGCCGGGATGGCCATGAGTTCAGCAGCAATGATGTTTTTTGGGGATATTAATGGCTTTAATGGGATATTAATGGGATATTAATGGATGTTAATAGTGATTTAATGGATTTAATGGGATATTAATGGGATATTACCCTCTGGTAAACATACAAAAAGCGATTGAAAATGGCCATAGAAATAGTGGATTTACCCATTGAAAAAGGTGATTTTCCATAGTTATGTTAGTTTACCAGATGGTAATGGGACAAAGATTCCATGGAAAATGAAAATAGAGGATTTACCCTCCTGTAATCAAAGATGGCAAATGGAGAATCTCCAATTTATAGATGATTTTTTTCCCAGCTATAAACCTCCCTAGGGTGCTCCAAGTTTCACGTTTGATTACTAGAGGGTAGAGAAGAATTAGGGAATTTAAAGAACTCTAAAGTTCTTGTTTGAAGGAACCAAAAATCTGGCACCCAGAAAAATGAAAGGTTTAAAGATCAATTTGTTGGACTAAACTAAACCATCAACAGTGGAGGTTTTGCCGCAAAAAAGGGTAGATATAACCGATATATGATAAGATACAAGATTATAACATGCTACAACCAAAAAAAACTGTATGATGGATCAATTTTCCAACGTGAGCATAGAACTAGCTGTGGGAGATGGACCACTACAAATTCCGCCACCAAAAGTTTGGATGTTTTTAGGGGACGAAAGTGTTTTATTTTCCGCGAAAGTGGTTTTTTCAATCACCAGTAAAGTGGTTGGAATCCCATTGGCAGGATTTGCAATCCCATATTTGGTTGGAGTATTGTGGCGTCACCGAAACTTCAGCAATTGGTTGAGGTTTGTGGGATTTGCTACTTCCAAAGCATGGCAAAACGGGTCAGCAGAGAATCTGTCAGAACTGGCGTAGGCGGCGCAGCAAAAACATCAGGCGATGCCAATGAATCCGTGGGGAAACCATGGCAGATGGTGGCTGCTGGAAGACGGTGACATCCACCCCCTTTAAACCGGTCAAGGATCAAGTGACAGGATCATTTCAATATATTTCTGATTGGTGGTTTGGAAGAATTTTATGTTTGTCCATATATTGGGAATTTCATCATCCCAACTGACGAACTCATATTTTTCAGAGGGGTAGGTATACCACCAACCAGATTTCAATGGGTTTATGATGTCCCTTCGGAAGGAATTCGATGTAAATCAGACCTGGGTCGACATGGATGGTGGTGTCCATATTCACGGCCGTGAAAAAAAACACTGCGAATATCAATCCATATCACAGACACACCGGATCGCACAGATTTTTTCATGTGGAGTGTTCCATTGAAACAACCACTTTTCAAGATTTTCTTTCCAGAATAAGTTTGGAGACCAGATAAGATAATTATACATTATAATCCTCCCAATAATTTAGCTAAATATCTGGCGGTTTTCGATGCCACGCTCAATCATTTTCGATGCCTTTTTGGGGATGACCCTGGCCCTGGCACCAAAAACTGCCCGCCTTGAGGCATTTGATCATTCCTGCGGGCCGGAAGTGCTCAGAGCTGCATCATCCCACATCCAAATCTGATTGGTGGTTTGGAACCATGGAATTTTATGACTTTCCATATACTGGGAATAATCAGCCCAACTGACTTTCATATTTTTCAGAGGGGTAGGTATACCACCAACCAGAAATCATTGGTGTCAAATTTGCAATATCTTTCAAGTAAGAGCCAAGTTTAAGCTCGACATTTGGATCCCTTTTGCAGAGAAGATACGCCCGTTTTACCCTCAAGGTCTCAAGTGCAAGCGCAAGCCACAGACCCCGCGGCAGGACCCCAAACACCTAGACATGCATCTGATCCGCCATAGTGGATGATGCTGGTGGTGATCATCATGTTGATCAACGTTGATCATGCTGATGTCAATTCGCTTTGGTTCTTAGATGGCCTGAACTACATGAATTCGACATGTTCACTACTTGCATCACGGTTTCGCAGTTTCATGGTCCTGCTTTCAGGAGAACTTAGCTCCATCTCCTTGGCGTGGACGTAGAGGCGATTCCAAGGGGATGCGACGATGGCAAGAATTTGGTTCGATGGGATCCCTGCTTTGTGAAAGAAATGGAGGTATAGAGGCGATCATTTATGCATTGATCAGTTGATTTCACATATCCATATCCATATATATATAATATATCCTCATGTTATATAGTTCTCACTTCATAGGTAAAGTTATCCTTCATGCACAATTGTTCGGTAGATACGTTATCCTGCTTGCTGCCAGGGAACACAGCGGAGGCGGAGAAAAAAACACTGGAGTTGACCTCTGCACGTGGGGGGACCCTTGGGTGGTTGTCGGCTGAGATTTTCATAGGATGTAACCAACAAAAGTAGGAATTTCCCATGGGAATTAACGAAGAACAATGGAGATTTCACGACCTTTGTTTCATGGGAATATAATGGGACGTATGTGTATATAACATGTATAATATATATGTGTGTGTGTAACGGAAGCGACCCACTGCTTTGGCAGTTGCTCTGCTTGGACGTTTGCCGTCCCTATGCAGCGGTCTCGCCCTTTTTCACCTACTTGGGAAGGGGTCAAAGCTGGGGCGCTTTTTTACCGTATCTATCAAAATTAGTAGAACTGCCTAAAAGTCTTTCAGATCTTCTCTCCCCATTACCTTCTATATTTTCAATAGCGATGTTAAATTACCCGAGGGTACTTCGAAGAATAATTCGCCTGATTTTCATGCTGCTTAGCTGATTTGAAGCAAATTTGATTTGCTTCTGTCAACGGCAATAGGCAGTCCGTCGCGCTGGTTAGTCATGATCATCGGGAAAATGACAATAAACCCACTGGATCTTATGACAGGATCATGGGACCGTTGGAACACCCCCACTCACACAAGTGACCGCACAAGCCTAGCAGAAGAAGAGGCGGGGCACCGAAAATAACCTGGGTAAAACTGGGTGAAGGATAGGGGAGTGGGGCTGATGTCTTGCCATTTGGATGCTGGAACACACAACTTAGATCAGTCTTGATAACACCACCAAGATATGAGATGTGGATGAATTGAACAACTGCCCCAGAGTAACAAACTAGGACGATTTCACTCCTATTCCATGGACCAATTTTGGTACTTGATCGGGTTTCCTCAGGTTGGTTAGCACCCAAACAGATTTCAAATTCTCTTAGATTTCCCAATGTTAATCATGATGTTCCAAATTGCAGCCAATATACTTATTCCATTCTATTCTCAAGTCTGCAGAAAACCTCATTTTCTGACCCCTTTCCATTCAGGCACGACAGGCTCGAGTGCAGCTAAGAGACAAGGATCAGCAAATCGCCCCCCGAGTCTGGGGCCCCAGGGGGCTCAGGGAGCTGATGAATCAGTTGCTGGCGCTTATCCGCTGGTGACGAAAATCATGGAGTTCCCGTTCGAATGTAATATTGTTTGAGGTCTAGATGGAAATGATGGAAATGTTGCCATTTTCATGGGCTAATTACGGTTGAATCCCAACTCCAATGCTTCCAAAAAGCCCCAGTTTCTTCGTGCCGCCGTTTGGTCCTCAGGTGGTAACCACGAAAGCTCAACGCCAGTGCGGCATCAAAGATCCAGGCCTTGATTGTGTCGGATTGGAGGGATTGACATAGGCATCAGTTCAACATGTTGTAATTGGGGTAACAATCAAATGGTAACTGCAGGTGATAGTTATCCAATACCCCAATGATTTTTGAGGATACTTAGCCCAATTAATGTAGCCATTGTGATGCTCCAATTGAAGTAAGTGTCCCCAGAATATAGTGATGTAGACCCTGAGAAACATAAGGCTTGCCAATGTATTAGTCCAAAAGAATCAATCCATTGGCATTAGGTAGATTAAGTAGACTCCTTGGGTGTCAAGATGCGTATGTTCCAAGATTGGTGCCTTCGATCCCACTGGCATCGATTTCCCCTTTAGTTTCTAGCGAGGACACCTGGAATCACTGGGATCCTGTGTAAATTCTCAGCTTGTTGCAGGCGGCTTGTGGGAAGCTTAGCCACCGAAGCCATGGTGCCATGGCATGTTGGGACTTTCCAAGCGGAGATCAAAGTGGCCCAGGTCCCACAGCCGCCAGGGCTACATTGCGCAACTTCAAAGGGAGAAGGCGAGTCGTGAGGAAGTCCAGGCGCCTGATTCAGCAGCCTGATGGATGGCGATATCATTGGGAAAGTGGTGGTGAATTGTGGTTGTCGAACCAGTGAACATGCTGATTTAACCAGCAAAAAAACAAGAAAGATAGGGAATTAACCAACGAAACTGAGTAGTTCAACCAGGAAAGATATGGATTTCGCCCGGGGGTAGGAAGTAACGAGAATGAGGAGATGTTTTCCCCCTCTGTGGTTCGGCGATGATTAGTCCCCAATCTGGGATTTACCCACATTTTGCAGCCATTCAAATTTGGGAAAATGTGGAAAATGCTAAAAAATATTTGATCCTTTCAAATTGATGGTACCAGCCTATTGACACAGCCGCACTGGGGTATTGCTGCCAATGCATTGGGGACAATGGGGCTATGATGTCAGCAATAAAGAGATATGGATAGGCAGACAGAATAGATGAATACAGGTGGATATGGATGGATATGGATACAGATATGGATATGGATTAGATTGATGTATACTAACAAAAACTGGTTGGTGGTTTGGAACCATGGAAGTTTATTGTTCCATATATTGGGAATTTCATCATCCCAACTGACGAACTCATATTTTTCAGAGGGGTAGGTATACCACCAACCAGATTTCAATGGGTTTATGATGTCCCTTGGGAAGGAATTCGATGTAAATCAGACCTGGGTCGACATGGATGGTGGTGTCCATATTCATGGATGGATAGAATGGTATCACTGACAAATAGAAAGCCGATTCGACACCCTGGTGTGTGATGGGTCGGACTGGACCCCACTGGCTGGCCATCCGCAGGATGGATAAGGTCCCCACTGATGGGGTCAACGGTCAACTGTTAACCATGCCATGCCAGGTTGCCCTGGATGCCCAACGCGAAAGGAGCAGGTGTGGAACGTTGGAACATTGGAGCATGCTGGATGGTTTGTCGCATGCAGATCCCAAGATGGTGAGATGATGAAACTGAGACTTCATGCAGATTTGCAGATTTAAGGCCCCCAATGCCATAGCTCAAGTGATGTCTGTTCGCAGGTACGAACAGGCCTTTGAAAGGCAAGAAGACAAGTGACCGGTTGGATTACCAGGACGTCACCAGAGGAATGTTGGAGACCAATTAGTCCAAGCTTTCCCAGGAAGGATTGGAATGTCTCAGACGATTTTCAGTTCAACACACCTGAGAAGGACTTGACATCAGGTGCGAAGTCTTTTCGATTTCAACTGACGGTTGTTTCATTTTTAAAAAAATGGTTGAACTCATGTTTTCCAAAAAAAAACTCAAGAATTCACGGAGTCAGAAACATGTAAAACCCCAAGTGTCCCCCAGTTGTTGGTGCTATGCGTGAGGTACTTCGCGGCCCAAGCCGCCGCGCATGCGCTGCAACTGGAGATCCAGGAGGCAGATCTGCAGCATTCTGCAGCTGGGAGAGGTGGAATAGTCATTCAATGGCTCAATTCTTGGGACATATATATATATATATGTTTATTGTCAATAGTATAATTTGACTAAACATTAGTATAATATGGTTCAATAGTATAAATGTACAATATATATGTTGGTTCAATATATGTTTAGTTAAATTATGCTAATCATTTACCATTACTATACTAATCAGTAATTATATTTACCGTATTTACCATAGAATAATCTGGTTGGTGGTTTGGAACCATGGATTTTTTATGACTTTCCATATATTGGGAATAATAATCCCAACTGACTTTCATATTTTTCAGAGGGATTGAAACCACCAATCAGATATTCATATTCATTGCTAAAATGTGATCACTAACTAACTATCATATATATATATTGATATATTAGTATAAGAGTATTGTTGGGACTATTATCAATATTCATCACTAAAATATGTTGATAATAGTACGTATGTTTATCTATCACTAAACTGTTGATTGATGTTGATGATGATTCAACTGATTTGAGCAACCACGATGCATGGATCTGCCGCAAGACATAGGGATTGAGCCATTGAATACTGAATATGTGCAGAAATGGAATACCATATCGTGTGTTTCTGAATACATAAAGAGCGCTTCCAGATATATAGATTATATAGGCGATGTGGCTATATATGGCTATAGAGGTTCTATACCCATTGTATCCCATATAGTCCCATCATCAATACGAAATATATACATATACATATATATATATGATTATAATATATATATATATGTATACACATATATATATATATACAAATAATTATGTATACATATGTATCATAATATATCTATATAAACTATATATATCTTTCAGCAGGCTGAAGCCAGGGCCCTTTGGCGCGCCAAGTGCCGTGAAGTGCCGCTGGGCACAGAAGTACGCTGTTTTTTGAACCATCCCAAAGTGGAGGATTTCTGGGTTTAGTTGGGATCATCCATTTGATTGCTGTATGGTTGTATGGTTATCTCTATAGATATATATATAGAAAAGATATAGATATAGATATATATTGTTTTTTTTTGAATGGTTCCCCTGCCCGTGTTCTTCTCGGAGGTTTTTGATCCAACTAGTGTGGTACGCAGAAAAAAAAAAACATCCCAACCCATCCCCAAGTTACCAAAAATTGGGGTGCAAACCATTCCAAATTCGAGGTAAATGAGTGGGTTTGCTACATTACCCTCTGGTAAACTAACATAGCTATTGAAAATGGCCATTAATAGTGGATGTTCCCATTAAAAATTGTGATTTTCCATAGCTATGTTAAATTACCAGAGGGTACCAATGATGGGTGCAAAATGGGAAAGCCTTACCAAACTTTTTGAAGCGGTGAAGGCGTCAGGCTGCGCTGGCAGACTTCCAGATATCGTGCGATAGTTTTTTGGGAATTTTAGATGCCAGAAGATGAAGTCCGAAGTTGACTTTCAAGTTTGAATCCATACAACTCATCAAAAGACATATTTTGGAGCTTAGTACCCAAAAATCGCAAACCAATTGCTGCACAGTTTCGAAAACACCATCGGCAGAACATCAGTGACGGCTGGGCCTCTGGCAGTAGCTGAAGGCTGCTGCGAACATTTTCAACTGCCTGAGGGATCACAAGTTGAAGCAGAACAGTTACCGAAGACACAGCCAGGGCCAGGTCTTGGTTTTTTCAAGAACTAGTGAGACTAAGGTTGCATATCTGGTTGGTGGTTTGGAATATGATTTTTTTCCATATGTTGGGAATGTCATCATCCCAACTGGCGAAGTCCATCATTTTTCAGAGGGGTAGGGCTCAACCACCAAGGCAAGAAGATGTGATCCAACAGCGCCAGGACAGCGCCCAGGATGGCCAGGATGGCTGTGGCTGAAGGATCCCCAATTTTGACCATTTTTATGGGGATTGACACCATCAAAATAGAGGTGGTTTATATCATGATCATTCAGAATTATTCATGAAACTAACATTAAAATGCTCTACTGAACTGCACTCTAACGTAGTTTACTTGGAGCTAACGTGCCATTTCTGACTGATTCCCAGCGCCTCCCGCTGGGACCTTGTGCCCAGGAGTTGAGAGCCCGGAAGGCCGCCAAAGAGTGCGAAGGTGCTGGTGGCTGAAATCTCAAAAACTGAGGAGTTCCAAAAAAATCAAAGGAAGTTATATCTATGGATGGTATGTTAATATTGTTAAATCCAACAGATATCAATCTGATCTGGTTCTATATTCTTGCTATGTTCCATTCTGATCCTTACCTGGGATGATATGACTTCAACATCCTGAAAAATATCCCTGCAGATGTTGGAAAGGTTGAAAGTTGAAACCACAACGCGAAGTGGAAACGTGATGACTTGAAAAAATAAATCTGAATTTGCTGATAGATTAAAATATGCTTTGGAACCTCCATGTTCGAACCGTATCAATTCCCCACAATTGTGCGACCCCAAAACCATCCAAAACCATCCAAAACCAAACTGTTTGAGAAAGCTCCCTGGGTTCGAGAAACGCCGTACCTTATGAAATGATATCCAACGATTCGAAGATCTCATATCGAGACGACTGTCTTGGTGGTACCCTGCGACACTTTGATTCTTCCACCTTTCTTGGAACCCAATGACCCCGATCAAGAAAAAGAGCAATCCCATCATTGAGGCTTTCAGGCATTTGCAGGTAAGGATTCTCTACAGACTGGGGCCCAGTCAACCTTGTGGGCTGCGATGTCCTCTGAACTTGCCAAATGCTTCGTAGCTGAATTTGTAGCTCACAACTGGCAGATTGGAATGTACACTTTTTTTTGTCATCAGTAATAAAAATCACCACTTCAGCCTAGGATCCTCCCAATATGGCAGTGGGTCAAAACCTTGTACCCCTGTAGTTCACATCAAAATAGCTGGGATTTATGGATGTTCATCCCCCTAAAAATTGTATTTTCATAGGTATTGATCCATACCCATATCTCCCAATCACGTTGAGAAGGGGTGACTTGAGCAGGTGCTACGGGTTACCACATCGGGTCAGGGCTGCCCAGCGCCGAATTTTGTCTTCGTCCCTGGTCGTTTCACCAGGCAATGGAAATTCCGCAGGGTCAGGCGGAAATAAACTAATTATGTATATATATAATTCTCTATTTGTAATTCTCTCTATATATTTCCATATATACTGTATATATATATATATGTTTCTGTGTGTATATATATAATTCCGTCTATGTTTATATATATATACATACAGAAATATGATTCTATATATATAATTCTCTATTTGTAATTCTCTATATATATAACTATGGTCATCATCTTATTCAAAAGTATTCATTAGTATTCATTCGTATTTATTTTAGGTCCATGTGTGGCGTCACAAGAAATCCATGTTGGAGACCCCAGGCGCGACGTCTTGGGCGATTTGCGTGCGCTGCAGCAGAGCAAGCTGCAGAACGCCGTTGGGCGCCCTGGGATCCTCCAGTTGGCTTTATCCAGAAATCGGGGATGCCCTAAATGACAGTTACGGGATAGAGTGGATATGAATGGGATATGACTCATATAACTTATAAGACTTATCATATGGGGATGATATAAGATTAGTTTGAGAATGATGTTTTTTGGCCACCCAATGGTGATGCCATTGAAGTATGTGAAAAATGAGATCATCGATGAGACCATCGGATTTCTTTGATCCCCCATTTGGGCGCTTGGACGATGCAACTTACTAACATATAGCTAGGAAGAAGCCCAAAGTGACGATATCATCAAACATGTTTGGTTGCTCTCCAGATTCAGGGATGCTGGTTTGTTTCATTATGAATCAAGTACTGCTCGCAGCAACCATTCATTAGAATGAGGGTTGAGAACAGGGGTCTCTATATTTCCGGATGTAAGAGTTGTGCAAATCGTTCTTTTGAGGTCCAAAGGTTGCACAAACAAATACCCACAAAAAGATGATAGGGCCAGCAATGAGTTAGCAGTGAGTCTATTCTTACAGGTGCATATTTTACCATCGATGAAGACCAAAGGCATGGGTCAGTATGGAACAGTTTGGACTTCACATTCCCAAGGGGAATACATCCCCAGTAAAGCATCTGCAGAAGCCCATTCTGAATTGCATTTAAGCCACCATCCCTACTCCCAATATGGTTCCATTCTGTCCCAAAAAATGAACCAGATTTGTTTTCAATCCTCATAAAATGTAGCATAAGGATCCCATGATCAATCCCATGATCAATCCCATGAATCCGCATTTTATCCCATTAGGATTCCCTATATATATATGTTACATATACATATATATATAACATATATATATACCAGTCTATCCCATTATAGATGGCATTATAAATCACCACAAATCCCATTCGGATCTACCAGGATTTATAAAGCATCCACAGCTTGAAAGTACCGTCGTCGCCTCAGCAGCTGCGTGCTGACGACCTCCTTGCGCGACGGCAGCGGAAGCAGCAGGCGTCGCGGTGTCGCAGGGGGATCCTGGAGAGAAAACAGGGCTGGAAAGCCTGTGGTTTTGGGAGTTCATTCAAAGAGTTGGGAGGTTTTGGTGGATATATATATATATAGATAGATAGATAGATAGAATCTATGATTGATAGATAGATAGATAGATAGATAGAATCTATGATAGATATATAGATAGATAGATAGATAGAATCTATGATAGATAGATAGATAGATAGAATCTATGATAGATAGATAGATAGATAGATAGAATCTATGATAGATAGATAGATAGATAGATAGGTAGATAGATAGATAGATAGGTAGATAGATAGGTAGATAGATAGATAGATAGGTAGATAGATAGATAGGTAGATAGATAGATAGATAGGTAGATAGATAGATAGGTAGATAGATAGATAGATAGGTAGATAGATAGATAGATAG
>Ga0126342_10005575_pt1 | contig 22016 bp, 17 predicted proteins | sample Cyp1metagenome_FD_92528 | JGI IMG/M metagenome (GOLD analysis project Ga0126342, IMG submission 92528) | Coral microbial communities from Lord Howe Island, Old Settlement Bay, Australia - Cyphastrea 1 metagenome | ecosystem: Host-associated > Invertebrates > Cnidaria > Coral ... | reverse complement strand
GTCCCATACCTCCCTGTAACTTAGGCCTGTAGTAAGCATGTAAATATAACCGCTACCTTATGGCTCAAGCAAAACAGTGTGTGCGCTTACTGGCTGTTTGAGGTTGAGATACCTATAAATATAACATACATGGGACATACATGGGACATACATGGGATATACATGGGATATATACCGATATACCCCCCTAGAAATGGCGAATGAATGGGGGACATGATTAACAATGATGAACGACGGGATTTTTTCTGGTGCCTTACTTTTGGGCAGGCCCAAATTCTGATGATTTCATTCGGCTAGTCAATGTCACTGGGAAGAAAAAAATGCCACGATGAGACACGTCCAATGTCAAGAAATTGAGGGCATCAATTAGATTCAATTAGTTTATGGGTATACTGTCGGCACCGGCAAACTGTCTCATTGTATCACATTGTTTCTTGGCTGATTAAGGTTGACTGGCCCAGGTATGCTTGGGATGGATCTGCTTTTTGTTTCAAGCAATGTCAGATGACTTCACGTTTGCGTGTCACATAGTTACGCGGATGTCTGAGATAAGAAATGTAGACTTTCCTGGAATACTTGGATGGTTTTTCGGAGAGTCCGTAGCTGACTGTAGCTGTTGTGTATCCCTTACTATGTTGTTTTCCGCTCAGCGGGCCTAATTTTGATTACCCATGAACATCACCAGCTATGATTCCTCATGGCAGGTCTTGCAGTCCTTTGCTATGGCACTCTTCTCCTTCAATGCCCACACCAATGCAGCCCCTCAGCTCTGCCGAAACAATGGATTCGTAGTTGTTTTCCGATATAAAACAACCTGGCTTTGTGGGGTGTAAACCCATGTGTGGCCATTTCCATGGGGAAAGTTAAGGAAACCCATGGAAACCCCTTGGATTTACGCGTGCGTCTTCAAATCCAAATGGATCAGGGTACCAGGGCTTGCCCCGCTTGCCCAAATAGTCACCTGAATGTGGACCTCTCCTATATTCATTCGAGGAGGTGAAGCATTGCACAAGAAAAAATCTTAAAACCAATCGAAGGTGGCCCATGCATGACTTTTGGCCCATTACAGTCAACGTATAGGTCATGTTCTTTTTTCCCCCATCTATTGAGGAAACCCGGCAGGTTCAAGATTTTTGCGCATGATTGATTTGGCATGATTTGGCCAAATATTGTGTTTGGGAAATCAAGGGAAGCAAGCCGTGACCTTCATGAAGGAGCGCCGTGACCTTCATGTTTTTGGTCGTTCGTTACATTCCCTTTCTTTAAAGCATTAAATCCGGTCGAGCCAATGTCAAAGTTAGACACACGGGGTTTCAAACTTTGATTTTTCGGCAATACATGTTGCGGCCTGCCAAGAATTGGCTTATAGTTTCAAAGCTATATAGTGGTATGAGGGGTAAAACCTGCAAATACATCCACATCTATCCAAATCTACATTTGTTTAGTGAAGACATGACAATTGCATTCCAAGTAAGATGGTCGGCTCTTTCTCCTCATTCCCCAGAGATTGAGCAGCAGTGATTTCGATTCGAAACTGTGTGACCTATGAACTCCTATGAACAACAATGCATATTTCATAAACATTCCATAATTTTCCATCATTGTTTCATACATTTTCTATACATGTTCCATCATGTTCCATCATTTTCATTCATTTTCCATACATTTTCTATCCATGTTCCATCATTTTCCATCATTTTCCATCATTTTTCCATATATTTTCCCAACATGTAGCATATGAATGTACCATCTTTTCCAGGCCTGGTGGGCCTGTCCGGCGCCAAGCATGCCAAGCCCTTAGGTCCCGGTGGCCCTGTCGTTGGATCAGCCAAGGGCGACGCGAATTTGGTACGTCTCCTGGCAGCCAATTCACCATGTTTATGGGTGGTATAAACCATCAACAATGGGCTTGTTGATTTTTTGTTTTAACCACATAAAATTTGTATATCTTAAGCTTCTGTTGTGGTATGATGTATTTGTTTCTTTGTTTCTTTGCTTAATTGTTTATAGATTTGCTTATTTGGTGGTGTTGTTTCTTGCCATTGCGGTTTTTTAAAACGGTAAACTCTCCAGCTTAGCCGCCATGGGCGCATCTCAGGTTGCCCTAAGCTCTGTGTTGATCGAGTCTCTTGGATCTCTTGGTCCAGAAGTGCCTCACCAACAAAATGACACAAGGAAAGTGGGAAAACCATGGAAAACCATCAAAATACGTCGAAATCATGACTACGAAGCTGGGTAAACCTTGCATAGGCAGTGAGTACGCCATGAATGTTACCATCTTTCCGTAGTGGGGGGGACTAACCAGCCAAGAATGATATCAGAATTTGTGCAGGGGATCAAAGATTGGCCATGAAAGCAAGTGTGTGATTCATTAGTCCACTGAATGAGTTGGATTCACAGCGCTGGATCTAAGCCCACCTAGGCCCTGGACACGCTGGTGACATGTCAACTCATGATCTGTATGGGCCCCTATGGGAGGTATGTATTATTGGCAATGGGATTAAATATATTTACAGGCTGTACAGGTGTATATATAAATCTATATGATAGAGGTATACTTATATGATATGGATGCAATACAATTAGATGTGTAGATACATTGATGGACGGACGGATGGATGGATGAAGAAATGTATGGATAGATATGCCCCTCCCCCTGCAACCTGTTGCTCCAACAAGACGCCTTTTGTTTCCCCATGATACAGTGATGCGCAGTACCTCAGGGTTTCTTGCTGATTTCGGAAGGACAAATTGCAATGTGTAAGTTGCAAATAGTATTTATTTATCACACACACATATATATATATATACATAATATCCAATGCAAATACCCAGAATGGATATGGACGCCATGATATGGGCAATCCATGGAGAACAGTTGGTTCAATTCGCTCATAGTTGCTCTCTATCGCCTCCATCCACATAAAGCAAGTTTGACCACAACAATGATGAAGTCAATGTACATATGATACCCTCTGGTAAACTAGCATAGCTATTGAAAATGACCATAGACATAGTGGATTTTCCCATTAAAAATGGTGATTTTCCATAGTTTTTTGTATGTTTACCAGAGGGTATATTCTGAGATCTTGGAAAGGTCACCACTCAGCAGCTTTTTTCAGGGTATTGCATCAGATGTCACACGCAACCGGATCTTTGAGGCTGGTGATTTATGCCACGATTGCCACCAGTGGTCACTGGGCCTTTTGAGGGCTCGCTGTCGAAAGTGAAAGGATGGCTTGTAATGTCAACCCCCGGATGAAAGCTAACCCCTAAGCTATCATAATCCTAGGCTCTTTAACTTGGTGGTAATGTCCTGTAAACTAACATAGATGTGGAGAACCCACTATTTGTAGATCTTTTTCCTTGGGAGACCATGGGTTTTCCACTACCATTTTTTTTCATAGCAGATCAAATCATTCTCTGGGGGGGCTACTGTACCCCCGGTATCAGCCCTGGGGTCCATGAATCTGGTTTGACATTGCCGACTCTGGACCGCTCATGATTGCTCGCGAGTCGCACAGGGAGGGTCCTCCCAGATACATAAGTTGGTTTAGAACTGAGCCAACTAGGATTCATGGCGAATCTATCGCTATAGTATCTATAGTTAGATGGGGTTAAAAACCAACTTACAACTGGGAAGGGCATTTTTTGCATTTTTTTTGTATATTTTTTGGTGACTATTCTGTTGTATTCATCCGTTTTATTCATCAAGACACACCCTGCCGTGTTGCCATGCCCTGATCCGAGGCTATTTGTCGTTTGGCATTGGAACGCAGCAGGACTTCATCCGGAACTATCCCGCAGAGGCCGAACGAAAACGGCCGGAGATGATTTGTGCAGCTGGTGATGCATGCCTAGATAGGAATTGCTACGTCATTTTGATATTATATTATGTATATATATATATGTGTGTGTGTGTTAATGTATATATATATATATAAATAAATATGCGTGTGTGTGTGTGAATTTGTTGGTTAATTAATTGACTGAAAACATGACTGATTTATCTATGCATTCATTCATTTATTTATAGATGTGTGTTCAGTTTTACTTTCTACCAAGGGTTGGCGCATTCCGCTTGATAAAATACTGACTAAAGGTTTTTGGAGATGTTTCATTCCGATGGCTGGCTCATTCCAATATAGTCTCCCATTGCATCCCCAATGTACGAGATTCTAAGGTAAACCTGATTTCCAGTTCCCTTTGACATTCTTCAGTCATCCCAGGGTTCCCTGTCGGGTTTTCGGTTAGCTGTGTCACACATCGTGTGGTGGAGCTTCATTAGGGATATGGTGCATGAAAAACGTGTTGCTTCACTACCTCCTGTCTTCTCTCATACCCGTGTACACTGGCATCACCCCATCAACAACAGCCTTCCATTCAGAGCCTGTTAGGATGAGGTTGCTCTGCCATAGCGTGTCTGAAAATATGGCACCATATGGCACCCAAAAATTTGACGATTTATCATTATTGCCCCCATCAAACAAAGCTACAGATTGGTAGGTATACCACATTTTCAGTCACACCCCAATAATCTTACATCCCCAGTACATCCCCGTATCCCCATATTTCTTGCCTAATTTTCCAATGAAATCACATTTTTCAGACGCTGGTCCATGGTTGTGCTGACCAGGACCGGTGGATGCTGCTTGGCAAGCAGACAGCAATGGGCGCGCAGTTCCAAAAAAAGCGGGATATGACGGAGAAACGCAACCAACATCAACTATATAATCTATACAATCCTATACCACATTATACCACATTTTTTTTGGGGGGGGATGGTATTAGAATGTATTAGAACTGTTGATTGTTCATGGCCATCGGCATGCTCCTTCCGTTGTATGAAAGGCGGGATTGCGTAAAGAATCTGTGGATGTAGCAGATACTCGTAGGACCTACCATACCCGTTCCATACCCATCACTGGCAACATCTGGCAACCACTTGTTATATATACTACTTATGTACTGTAATGTACTGTAAAATTAATTACTATGCAATCTCTATAGATTGATTTCATCACAATTTCTGCAGATATTCGGTCTTTCCATTGATTTCATCACAGAATTTCTTCCCCCCTGCTGGACCCCAGGCTGGTGGTGCGCTGTGTCTATTCGGTGCCCATCATCTTTGGGGTTCCCATGAACTTAGCACCGGCGGCAGCCTCCATGCAGGTCCCGAACCTTGGAATACCTTGGATGGGTAGTGGAAAATCCTTTAGATTTTGCTACACAAATATAAATGGAAGAGAGAGAGAGAGAGATATATATATGTGTGTGTGTAACATTTTCGAATAACCATAACCAGCAAAAGATTATGATTGTCGCGGGCTATCAAAGGTTGACCATGATTCATAGTCCATGATATAACCAAACTAACCAAATGATCCACTATAGATCAATCTCCAAATCCATAGAAAACCGGTTGTTATTTCCAAACTGTAGATCAATCTCCACAAGAAATCCTAGTTGGTCTAGCTATAAGCCAACTTACCGGACCCCGTTTGAGGGTCCGTTCCTGTAAGATTGCGCTTCATTCGGATATTTTGGATGATAAAACCGACGAACTCGGCACTGACCGCATCAGGCTTTGACCGGTCATTTGATGGAAAAGTTCTCGAGTTTCCGTCGTCAACGCAGCGACCCCTCCAACCCCTCCGCAGAATCCGTGCAGTCTTGCTGCCAGCGCGTGTGCATCGTCAGTGGCATGGCCAAGATAGTCGCAGCGGGGCAGTAGACCCGGGGGGGAACATTGACTGAGCATTGAAGAGGGCATAGGACATAGGAGATATATATATATATATTATATATATCATTATATATATATATATCTGGAAATAGGAACGCCACTACATTGTACCTATTGCATGTACCTATTGCAGCAGGCCCTGGCACGCTGTTCATAGTCCAAGAGTTGGATATGTTGGTTTGCCACTCGGTAACTGGGGGTATATCAGCCTTCCCCCAAGCACATTTCTTCCAAGCATAGGGAGGTAGTTCTTCGTGGATACCCCAGAAGTATAGAATTGAAGTGATGCAGAACACGCAGAGATGTGGCTGGTAAACCTGTTTCAGTCTGTTCCAAAAAAAACGTAGAAACTAAGTGGGTTGTACCCTCTGGTAAGTAATTTAACGTAACTATGGAAAATCATTATTTTTGTGTACTGGTTCAAATCCGTTGCTATTAGGTACATTGTTCTGGCTCTTCAGGAGTTCCTCAACTAACCCCGGTCACTGTGGATTTCATTTCAAGGTGTCCCACAAAGATTGGCTGATGATGAATCATCCCTTCATTTGACCCATGGAACCTTGTTTTGCCTCAAGACTTTTTCAGGTAGCTTGATTAATTTAGAGGAATAAACCCTAAACCCCATTGAATGACCAATTTATATAGAGAAGCGATGTTGAAGACTGGAAATAAATGCCACATGATCAACCAGGGAACATTTCACTCAAAAGAAGCATCATTGCCACACTCCAGCCATGGCGATAGAAAAAAAGTGCAGGTTCTCAGGTTTCCAATTTTTGAATATACTCGCGACAGGCCCATCATGTGACATATCATCCCTTCATATCTTCCCCATAGAAATATCATCATTGAAGCACAAAAGATAAGACAAAAGACCAAATTGTGTGTCCGATTCTTTTCTGTCAAGGCTTTAACTGACTTGAAGCCAAGATGGCTGGAAGAATTCCTGGCTGGGGCCCAGCTTACCAAGCCCAAGAGTTGGGAAAGTTCTGGAAACCACAAGGAAGGACATCATTGAAAGCTCCACTATAAAAATGACGTGTTCCTATACGGGTTTGATACATATTCTGAAATCCGAGAGTTGCAGGTTCCCATGTGGATAGCCGACATGGCAAGACATGGCAATGGAAGATCCGGCGTCGACGATTTTCCCATTTACATGGCAATGGAAAATCTACCATTTATAGATGATTTACCATCTGGTTATTTTACATAGCCATGGAAAATCACCATTTTTAATAGGTAAACCATCTATAAATGGGCCATTTTCCATGGCTATGTTAAATAACCAGAGGGTATAGATGATTTAATTATATTGATTTATCCCATTAAGTCCTCCATTTAGGCCACGGGGATTTTCCAGCCATGTTTGATTCCCAGGACATGCCCAGTTTTTTTTTTTTGTGAAATCCTGATGATTCACCCATATTCATCGTCTAAACGCCTATGAATTCCCATGAAATCATGGGATAAAGATTGATAAAGATTACCCTCTGGTAATTTAACGTAGCTATGGAAAATCACCTTTTTTCATGGGAAAACTCACTATAAATGGTCATTTTCAATAGCTATGTTAAATTACCAGAGGGTAAAAGATTCTCAATGTTGGTGGTTTTCCAGGTTTTGTATGGTTTTGTTCCATTTTTGTTTCTCCAGGTTTTCTCTCCCCCCCTTTTTTGTAAAACGGGTTTTTCTCCAGGTTTTGTGTTGGTCTTTTGTGCCGCGGTGTCCATCTACTGCGACGCCTTCGCGGATGTCATCGGACTCTTTGGCGCCTGCTTTGGAACGCTGATCTGCCTCATTTGGCCACTGAGGATGCTGTTGGGCTGGGGAATCTGGATCTGGGAAAAGCATATCAACATGTTTTACCCTCTGGTACATAAACATAGACCCTGAAAATAGCCCATTTTATTAATGGAAACTAATCTTCCAACCCCTATCTGGCAGGGTCTATGTTAATTTACTGGAGGGTAACCATCAATAAATGGGGGATTTAATGGGGATTGAATGGAGGTTTAGGATTTTCTGGGATTTACCCTTTGGTGATTCAACCGGTTTGCTATGGAAAAATCACTCGTTTTACGAAGATCATCATACAACATCTATATAGCAGGCCATTTTCCATAGCTATGTTAAACAAGCAGAAAACCCTTGTTGATTGATGATCGTATGGGGTTATACTATCCAATATATTATATATTGGGGATTGTCATAATCCATTAAAGGAATCCCTGAATCCCTAGTAACAAGGAAGTCTAAAGGAACGACATCGGATTTTGAACCTGGCCCATGTTTGGGAATATCTTATATGTGCGATGAATGGACCAAGGAATAGGAGCAACGGAAAATTGGGGAGTCGGGGACACCCAATTCATGGCACTTATGTCATAGGGAAACTATAGGAAACTAATGATCAACCCTCAAGTTTGGGGCATCCCGTTTTGACAGAGACACGAATGATCATGGGAATCATTTGTTTCTTAAGCGAAATTAATGGGGTCAACCCAACAAGAAACGCCGCACTCATCCAAATTTTGGATCCTTTATTCAGACTTGTCTATACCACCCCATTTCTGGTAATTTTGGGGATGGTTTATTATTGACCGTGCCACATCTGCATGTATAATTGACATTTTCCCTCATATGGAGCTATATATTTGTATGTAGGGAGAGAGAGAGAGAGACAGGGGTTATGTAAATTATTCATTGATTGTTTTATTTATCGATTGCCTTGTGTTTTCTTTGTGCGGTATGGCTTTGACTTTGGATCTATCATTCACTTTTTTGGAAGGTATGATGGATTAGATGTGGAGAGGTGCTGATGATACATTTTTGGGAGTTGCAGGTTCTGGCACGTTTTGGACTGCTGCATTGTGGAAGATGAGGGGCTACCCACGGGGAAAACTAACATAAGTATCGAACATCATTAATTTTTAGGTATATATATAATTAAACTACGGGCCATTTTCAATAGCTATGTTAGTTTGCCAAAGGGCACATGCAACAAGTTTTTTTTTTGTTTCATCTTCCGGGTTCGGCATTTTTCTCTCAGAATTCGATCAACATGGAGACAAACAGCACCGGTGGTCAGGATCTACTTGAAAGTCATGAAGGCTTTACATACAAAAGTGCTAGCCACGGTGATTTCAGTGGCACTCTACTCCGCTGCGTTCTTGGGCATGGCTGCCTTCATTGAACAGCATCATGGCTGCCAGAATAGGGTGAGAACAAAGGACTTCCAAGAGGCCCCAACTTTGGGTCGGGCGCATAGGTTTTGATGGAAATTACCTTGCTTTAGATGACCTGCTAGTTAAAGTTTAGGTAAGTTCTCAAATGTAGATGAACTATGAACTAGTGCTGAACTGGTGCTGAACTGGTGCTGAACTGGTGGTTTAGTTGTGTGGTTTGGATTCCTAACCGGTGGACATTCCATGGCTGGGCAGGGTGCCACACCATCGCTGTACTGTACTTGTTTGGTTAGTGTTTCACTTCTGAAAATTGTGGAAAAAATAGTTGGAAGGCCTGGCTAAGTAGCCTCAATATGCCTCAATTGAATTCAATTGACTCATCCTTCCAAATATGGATCCCCAATACATCAAGAAGTGAAACACCAACCACACAAGTTGTCATTATGGTTCCCTCCAATGGGTTTCATTGGAACTAACCAATCATTTATGTGTTGACAAGGGCCAACATCACCTACCCTCCGGTAACCAAACATGGCAATGGAAAATCCACCATTTGGAGACGATTTTCACATTTTAACCTCCATGTATATGCGATTTTTCCAGCCAGCCATTGTTGAATACCGTGGGTATAGTCAGTTGTTTTGATCTTTTTGGCGGCTTCGATCCTTGAGACATGTTCCAGTTGCTGTGCTTACGAACATGCCATGGTCTGCCGTTACAGACGCCAAGCAGGTTGACAGCAGCAGAGCACTTCACCCCACAGCATGGGAAGATGATTTGGGAATGACTCGGAATGACATGAGTTTTTTGGATGTTCTCTGGTTGGTTTGGAACATGAAATTGATTTTCCCATATATTGGGAATAATAATCCCAAGTGACTTTCATATTTTTCAGAGGGGTAAGTATACCACTAACCAGTTCTTGTTTTTGCCTTGGTCCCTCATTGAATTCTGTGGTGGTAAAACCGTTGTGTCGGGGAGGACTTCTGGGTCCTGGGGGTGAAAACCGTAGGTTTTGCCGAGTGGTGAGCAATGTCGAGCCCTGACACGGAGACCGCGCGATGATGCGCGATGCTCGCAATCCACCGCCGGGCTTTGGGATTTCAGATGGTTTGTTGAGTGGAAAGTAGGACCAACAAAAAAACACACCATTTCGGGCTGCTGTTTTCAAAGCTGCTTCTTGTCTCAATGTTTTTTTTATTCATCCGTCCTTTACTGATGAAACCAATTGGACTAGTGTAGCATAGTGTAGCCAAGCCAATTGTAGAGCTACGATTTGGGGATGACTTCAACTGCCAATCCCATCCCCAAAACTCATCTTAAATATCAGTTAACTAGGTAACTTTATTGGGTTTACCATGCTTTGCCACGATGTTTGCCACGATGATTGCCACGATGATTGGCACTTGGTGGCGGTGGATCTCCGAATTTGACTGGCCCCGGTTGGATGGTCGAAAAAAGGCCACGGCCACAAAACAGGGGGGACCATAGCTCCTTAAAACGGAAAGTGATGATAAATCCCATTCATAAATCCTTTTTTTGGAATTTGAATACTGATAAATCAATATAGATTTTATGAATCAGGTTCACTTGTTCACTTTTCGATCCTTTTGGCGGGCTGCTATGATATGTGGTGCTCCATAGTTACCCTTTGGCCCTGGTAAAAACAGTTAGCCGGAAATTCGCATCGTTTTCGATAGGTGGGTACTGTAATAAAAAAAACGGGCCATGTTACATTACCAGAAGGTAAATTGTTTTTTTTGTACTACAGGCTAACTAGGGTTGACGGCAGATATTGGCAGAAATTCAGGTGGGGCTATAGTCCAACCGATGGGCGGTGCCACATTGGAATTCCCACTACCATGTCCGCCCAAATAATCTGCAAGTAATGGACACTGGAAATAGCTTATCAATGCTTATCATAGAAAATGCCAGCAAGTACTGAATGTTTTGCTTCTGTCTCTTTTGCATTCTGCATGATTTCCTCGAGCTGACCCTCTGGTCGCGTCGTACTCGGCAAGCCACTTTGATGCATTGCCGTTGTCTAGCAGGAGAGGAAGCAAAGTGAGACTCGGTCGATTGTATTGCAATATAATATATTACGATGCTCTCCGATATCTGGCCTTTGCAATCAACTTGTGAAATTCTATAGCCATGCTGGAATAGTCATGAACAGCAGTCAGTTGGTGGTTTTGAACTTGAATTATGTTGAATTTATTTTCCCTGCTTCAAGTGATTCTTCCAAGCGTTTCCCATTGTGGGTGGTTACTTGGGTTTGGGATATGGACTTCAGCCGGAATCTACCCGGGACTTTCATGTTTTTTTGTTTTTTTAATATGGATTAATATATATATATATATAATATGTATATATGCATATTTATATGTGTATATATATATATCATATACATACTTATGGAGAGCTCATGACATGGATCTTGGAACTACGGCGATTCCGCCAACAAAGATGATGGCTTTGCCCCAGGAGGTGGCCCAAGAAGGCGGATGATTTCTGGTCACTGTCTACTGTAAGTGTTTCTACTCTGTGTGTATATGTATGTCTCTATAGTGAGATTAGTGAGGTCAATCCTTCAATGCAAACCTAGCTAGTTGTTGGTTTGACTAACCCTCTGAGATCACAGAATTCGTTGTTTTTAGTATTGGATCTATGATCTATGCATGCAGGGGGGCAATATGGCTCAATATGGTGGAATTCAATATGAAGGAGAAGGAGTAGAGCCACCAACCGCTGTTTTTTTCGCACACCGACCGATGTACTTCCAAGCTCCGCACGGACTCACATGGGTCATGGTGCCAAAGGTTGCAGCATGTACTGGGGGGCAGAGTGACCCATGGCCCATACCCAGTTGAAACTCTTGTTCCCTTCTTGAATCCTCTATGCTGCCACTCTGTCGATTGTGGAGCTTTGACGTCAGAAATAGTCAGGGGCTAGCGGAGAAAAGCATCAGGGAAAGATACGATCATGTAGCTGATCAGGATAATGTTTGGAAATACTCTCTTGTAACACAACATACAACATAGGTATGGGCAATCACGAGTGTTTATAGGTAAATCATCTTTAGTTGTGCCATTGTCATCCATTTTCCATATAGGTGAAATTACCAGAGGGTAGCTTAGAATAGCTTAGATCCAGGCTGGGTTCACATCACCGATACGAACTCCGCAGGATGCTTTGCGTTCCAGATCCTCCACAATCATTCAGTGGCTCTTCGTGCCTGAGTCCCAGCGAAGAAGCACGGGCAACTCAGGATGTCTCTGCGATGATCCGACGCAGTGTGACGCACAACCCCCGGTGCTTCGAAGGGATGAGATGGCTTCGAAGTACCCAACAAAAAAGGTGCACTAGAAAATATCTGGTGTATATTACCGGGAAGATGTGCTAATCCATGGCATTCCATGCCATTCCTTGATGGTAAAAAGTGATGTGTTTAATGCGATATCTCAAGTTGGATCATCCTGCGACTTTGGCGTCTGAAAACGGCTTTCCCTTCGGCGTCGCGTGGTCAAGGCGGCAACCCGGCAACCCCGGACCCCCCATATTTGGCTGGTCAAACACCATGGGTTTGCTGTAGATTTTCCCTTCAACAAATCCATTGAACCGGAGATGGACCGGTGACATTCGTTCAAGTGGTATTCAATTTGGTCGAGCGGTGCCATTGGTGATGGAATCATGATTTCAATCCAGATGTCCATTGAGTGATGACCAACGGCTACCCTCTGGTAAACTAACATAGCTGTTGAAAATCACAATTTTTAGTGGGTAAATCCACTATAAATGGCAATTTTCAATACCTATGTTAGTTTACCAGAGGGTGCCAGAAACTTCCATGGCTCTCCATATCCCACCGTGTTTCGGGAGAGTAGATCCCTTCGACACCGATGGCTCGCCTGGTCAACATTTCCAGCTCAGAGCGCCATGATCAGTGACACTGACCAGATGTAAATTCATGGGGATTGTTTAAAAATACGATGCCCAAGCTTCCAGTGGTTGAACCCAACCCCAGCTTTTGGACCATTTGGAAACTTATTGTTTTTTACATCGTTTTACATCGTTTTAGGGTGTATGTTGATGCCACGAACAACCATCACAGAAGCCTCAGAAATCTCCAAGTGATTGGCGCAAGAACAACACCAAAACGCGTGAACCGAAGCAACGAAGCCGCCACAGCCACCGGGCAAACATGGCCACCGGGAAGGCGGAAGCCACCAAGATTTTTGGACTTGTGGAGGTTGATGGAGGTTGACACCGAAAATGGGATTTAGCATGATTTAACCATGACTTAACCATGACTTAACCATGATTTAACCATGAAGAATTGGGATTTTGGATTGAAATTTCTCAAAATACTCAAATGTTGTCATGAGACTTCAGCAATGAAGCCAGGGGAGCGAAACCCACTGGGCTCGAAGTTTCTGTGTCATAGAAGTCTTGCAAAAATTGGGATAGGTCGTGGACCCTTGATGTCCTCATGACTCACAATTGTGTATTGGAGCTCTTAATGGATCAGCTTTTCGTGACGAAGGGCTTGCATGTAGCAAAAAAAGAAAACGATAAGTTTGCTAAGTCAGTTAGTGTGAGTTGGCCATCAAATGTAGATGACTTCACCCAAACAAAAACAGCTAAAGATCAACAGCAACCCCCCCAAAAAAAAACTTCCACAAGTCGGAGGTGGCAAAAGCTCAGGCAAAATAATCCAACATTATTTTGGTGATCTGATTTCCGTTTATATAATCAGTCCATTGCAAATGAAACCCCATGAGCTTCAGTTCCACCGCCATCTTCGCTACTTCTGGAGGCGTCCAAGAAGTCAGGGGGCCAATCTCTCACCAATGGCTCTTCGACAAAGGCTCCCTTCCCTGACCCGTGGAAGTGGAAGCTTAGAAGCCGAGACCATTTTTTGGCGGGGAACACGTATGATTTTGGAGAGGTTGGGATGTTGCATACTTTGGCACCAGGTTTTTCAGATCTTTAACATTGGGGATGTCAAGAGGATGCAAGAAAGGGTGACACGAGTTTACCCAAGGTCTTGACAATCCCTCTCCGTAATATGATATATTTTACTAGAGATTTGGTATTGGATTACAGTACAGGGGTGGGATTAGTTACAATGAGGATCTCTGTTCAAAACTTCAAAACCAACGGGTTGGAAAGCTTTTTGCTGCCACCACATCGTTGCATTTTGGCACGATCACGGTATGGCTGAAGCTAGTTTAGCCTTCGGAATCGTGCCCCCGAACTTTCTGGTGCCCAAAGTGTTGGGGTTCCATGTGTGTTTTGGCAGCTTCATTCATTGCATGGTGGCTGGTTGAAAAGAACAGATTGATTAACAATACTAAACATATGGATAGCCAATGGTAACCAATGCAAGTTAATAGAGCTATAGTTGTAAGATGTTACAAGTTTGTACTAGCCAAAAAATAACAATTCACTAATTCGTTCGTCCAGGTGGTGGGCCCCAACATCAAGGGCAACCTGGAGGAGACTTTGGGCCTTTGCCACCAGATATCTTAGGTCTCAGCATGTCTCAGCACCACTTGGATTCAACGTTCCATCATTTGATGGGTATAGCAATAATAATACACATATAGTAGAACATGTAATAATGATAACAATAATGATCATAATGGTAACAATTAAAATAATGTAGATTAATGTAGCATAGAACTACATCCATAAATTTATAAACCACATATTAGGGCTTTGACCATGGGTATAAACACCATAATGTGATGTGCACCCAATGCCACAAACCATCCCCAAGTCATCACCATGTTTATGGTATGGGTGATATGAACCATCCCCTAAATGGGTGTGTATATATATATATATATCAACGAGGCCATGAAATTCCAATGAACTACCACAAGTGGGCAGTCACACGACCCCTAGGCATGTGTGGTAGGGCGCCTGGTAGTCCAATGGCCCAGGAGTATCAACTCGTGATGCACCTCCAAAGACCCTCAGCCACGTTGGATGATTTTTGTTTGCCTCCAAAGCTAGCGGAACCCAGAAAAAGTAAAGAACGATTGCTTTGAAGATGTTTGGAATATTCTAGTTGGGTGTTCATGTTATTTGAAATTTCCAAAAGTTTCAAGTTCTGAACCCGTTGAACACATGAGAGACCATATCTTTGAATCAGCGCAGTTTGGGAAGTGCCAGCTACAGAAGATATAGACTTACAGCAAACCCCAAAAATCCTCATAAAGATCGAAGTTCGTATTGAGGAATTTTTTGAGATAAAACCGCCACCTCGTGTTCTGCAGTCCTTGCGCTCAGAATCAACCCATGGCCAGGTGCCTTGTTTGGCGGCGTGTATGAAGCGAAAGGTCGATCGACCGGAAAGGACTTTGCCATTAAGGTGGGCATGTTGCGATGAAGTGATCAGCCATTAAAACTCGATGTGTTTGACAAATCAGGTCTGCGGATGTCGAGTATACCCGGTATACCCCCAGATTCTAGCAATTTTCAGAATAGTTGCATGGAAACGGATGATTTAAGGGGAATATGTGGATTTGGGGAGACGTTGGGGTATAGCAACCGTCTAAAAGACTGAAAAAGTAAGCTTACCGCTATATTCTGGTAGGATTTTTGTTTTTTTGTTGACCGGGGGGGTTGCTATGCCCCATTTTGGATGAACAGAGCCTGTAAAACCATCAGCCAACACGACTCTTGGCCTGCACGAGGTAGGCCAACAGGACACTGAGTCACTGGGGAAACGATGGATGGGTAGTTTAAGTACTTCAATATTTTAGTATACCATCTGGTTATTTAACATTGCCATGGAAAATCACCATTTTTAATAGGTACAGGTAAATCATCTATAAATGGGCCATTTTCCATGCCTATGTTACATAACCATAGGGTACTTTATATAATCGCTTGCCAGAAATGGGACCATAATTATATGTATGTGAATGTATTTTGCACACATTCACTGGCAAAAGTTTTAAAAAAATGCCATGATTTTTATGATGACCTGAAGCTGAGTACATCGTTGGCAGCTGGGGAATGATGATCCAACTGATCGTTTCCACAGCTTTTTGGCTCATGGCATTGGCATCCTGAAGCCTTCATGAAGCCACTGAAAACAAAGCTGGAACCATCTGGAACCCCAAATTTTGGGGTTGAACAAGTTTCAGGGTACTGTTTAGCTCATGGGGTCCGAAAGAAGCAGCTCAGTCTGGCCCAGTCCCAGTCATTTGTCATTGGCTGTAATCGGTGTTGCAAAGCCCAGAATGGAAACTACTTCCGATGATGCCGGTGTTGTACCCCACCTGCCTGAAAAAGGATCAGAGTTTCGATATGTTTCAACTCATTTCAAGGCTTGGCTATGGCCGTCCCTGTGTCCAGCGCTGGCTGTGGCCTTTCCCAAAGGCAGCTGAAGGGGAAGCTGCGGAATGAGACACTGCTGTGGCAGGAGCCACTTGCCTCTCTGGGGTTGAGGAATGACTAAGAAAATCCCCAACAAATATGGTGATGAAATCAATATACAAATTGTGATTTAACCAACAAACACGCTAATGTAACCAATAAAACTGGTGGTATAATCGGTGTATACAATGAAGATATTCTCAGGATATACGTGAAATACTGGGGAACAAATGGGAAAAGGGGGATGCTAGGACATCCCAGCATTCATTGTTGGTTGTTATGGTTGCTATGTTCTTGTTCAATGTGTGTTCCTTGCCGTTGATGTTTTTTTTTTGTATGTGTGTGGGGGCGTTTAGGACATTCTTGTCCCTAACTTTCACTCCGATATTTGGATTGAATGCGGGTGGATAATTGTTTAGGTGTCGTTCGGTTTTTCCTGTGTGTTGAGTTTGGTATTCTTGATATGAAGGGAAAACATCATTGATGTATTCTATTGCTTGTTGTGTTTTATGCGATCTTTCTCCTTTTCTGTTACGGTAGGTTCTCCTTGTCTTGTTTCTTCTTTGTATTTGTTGACTTGGAGATATTGTTTCCATTCTGTTGGCATCGCTTTTTTTTTTGTTCATGTGCCTTTGCCTTTTTTCGTGCGGGGGTGTTCAAGGTAAATTTTGACAAAACTTTCGCCGTGAAATTCGCTAGTCACTACTAGTCCAAGAGGTGGTCATTTGTCGGGGCTATTGTGGCTTCTATGTTGGTGTTCAACCCTTGTTCCTTGGTGTTGATGAAGCAGTTTGTTTGAGAGTTTGGTGTGGTTTGTTGTAGGTGACTTTTTGGGACATTAATATATTATTATGTTTTAGTTTTTGTTCAACTGGCCGCTGTTTGTCGGTCGCTCTCCGCTGCTCCGCGGCCTTTGCCTCATCTGCATTTGGTGCGCCTGACCTGTTGCGGCCCGAATGGGATTACATTTGCTGCTTTTGAACATACCCTTCTGGAAACTCCTTTTGCAGCGTTCGAATGGGTTGAACCTTGTGTCGTTTTGCGGTAGTAGATATTATTGTTGTCCTTGCAGTCATTGATTTGAGTCTCTGGGCTCGAGAGCGACGCTCACACTATGTTCTCAAACCATGCCATCTTCGTGCTGCTGTTGCAGCCTTTTGTGCTGATGCTCAGTGGCTGCGATAGCCTTCCGCAAATGCGAGAGCGTGCAACACCACCCGAGCAAGTCCCACAGCCGGATGATGTCCCTCAACTTCGGCAGCTTTCACCAAGCGAGCATGTACTTCAGTCAGAGTGTTCGTACCAGTGCGCACAGGCTGGCTTTGAACACCATGGTGGAAACTGCAAACGAGGAATCGTTGCAGACGATTATTTTGTTTGCTGGTGCGTGCTTAAAGACAATCCGGAAGAGCTGATTTGGCAGACATGGCTGGATCAGAACATATGCTACCGCCGTGGAAATTCGACTCCTACGGAACCCGAGTACGAGTGCGTCTTTCAGACTATGACTGACAAATATTTTGAGGGGACCTGGGGGACTTGGGGGACTGACTCACAGGGTTTCAGAAAACTTCGAAAGGTCGATAGGTGTTGCCTGTATTTTAGCATTTGCTCACTTTGGGGGCAGTGGGCTGGCGCCTCGTCAGGCTCTAGGGCCCTGTCTGGCATGAGCAGGACTCACACTTGTCTTGGTTGGACAGAAACCGACTATGCTTGCACAAAGTACGTTTGAACATTTTGACACTGCTACTTGTGCCTGTGCTCTGAAGGCAGTTTTTCTGCACAGCGCTCTTCACGCTCAGTAGGCCAGATGCGATTGGAGCAGAAGCCTCCGCTCGGAAAAATGAACGCTGTGTTTTTTGGCTTCATTTGACCTCGCTGGATGCCCTTGACCTGTTTTCGAGCCAGAACTTGGAACATTTTGTTGTGTTGGTCTTGCTTGACTTCACAATGCGACTTTCCCCGCCAGCTGTAAGACTTGCTCTTCGAGAATTTGGACGTCCAATGTCAGGCTTCTCTGCCGGAACCTTTTTTGTTCCCTTGAAAGGGGCAAACTTTGGAAGGCGTAAAAATGCGTATTGTTGATGTTTGTTCAATGCATATTTCCTTGCCATGGCTTCGTACTCATCATCCTTTTCTTTGGTTTTACGTCGGGGTGTTGAACCTGCCGAATGGAGCAACTTCATTTCTTTCTCTTCTTTTTGGTGATCAGAATTTCTATCTTTTCTGGAGGATCACTGCAGATAGCTGGTACTTGGATCGAAGCCTAGCACCACTTTCTTATGGAGACCGAATGGTATATATATAGAGGTATATTATAATATATTATAATTAGCATGGCTTTGTCTGAAAATTCAGTATGCCCCAATTCACTGTGTATTCGATTCATTTGCTCATTCAAAATTGCATTTCTGGGCCCGAAGCCCACCCCAAGCCACCGAGGCCGGGCTTACCGGCGGTGAACCGGAGCGTCTTGAGCTATGTGCCCAGCGGAGCGCAAGATGGAAAGCCACTGCCGGTGGTCACTGATCAGCACAAGAGGGTAGAGGGTCAAGCTGGGATGGCTAGTAATTTCCAGGGATACTGGGAATAATATATAATTGCATGTGTGACATATGATATATTATGACATAATATATATATAATATGACATAATGAATGTGTATGTATACTTTACTAGCCAGCCAAGACTTTAAGATTGGCCATGCCTTGTTGCACAAACCACTTTTCTTGGCTCTGGCGGAAAGACGGCTTGGGAAAGATGTTGCTGAGATGTGAGTTTACAAGGGCCGAACACGGCTGTGGATACTCTCGGCGGCTCCACTCCTAGTGAATAATAGTTTGCTGCTGGTTCTAGCGATAGCTTGCCACAACAACAGCAGAATCTCCGGTATATATATATATAGATTTCTTGTTGGTTTCGCTTCAACGCTTTGTCCAAAGGACATGACGGATCAAACTGTATTAATTACCAAATTTGATGTTTTTGGATTGCCCTTGATTGGTATTTCAATGTGTTTCATTGAGTCGCGCAGCTTCTGTGTAGGTGATAGTTTTTCATGGCTGGGGTGGGCATGCCATCGACTATCACGTGTCTGGGTTGCAGTGCAGGTAGTCGAGGGGTTGGTTCGTCTTTATTCTTGGCAGTTTCTGGGTGTAGGAATATCCCATTTAATAGAGGTTTTGCAGGGTCTCCGAGTCGAAGGCATTCCATCTTTACGTCTACGTTTTTTTTTTGCATCCTCAGAAGCATGTTCCACTTCGCCAGAAATTCATGGCACTTGGTACTTAGATCAAAAACTATGGAACCATAATCATGGCACTTAGCTCAACAAAACCATGGAATCATGGCACTTAGCTCAAAAAAACTCGAACAAACATGGAATCATGGTACTTAGCTAAAAAACAATATCCAAAAAACATGGAATCATGGATTGGCACTTAGCTCCAAAAAATCCATGGCACTTCACTGTGAGGAAAAATATACCTTCGGCGCCCTGGCCGAAGCCGCAGAGTTTCTGGCACTTTACCCTGAGGGCCTGGCAGACTCGGCCAGCGGCTGGACGTCTTGGCAACTTGAAACGGTGCCGGGAGGTGATGCATGTCATATTTATACTTATACATATGTATGTATATATATAATTATATATACATATACATGCATTATAATTAATTATAATACATATATGACCCAAAAAAACTATACAGCATTCAGCTTAACATCGTTGAATAGGTCAATCATAGTTTAATCATGTTAAATAGTTGACTTTTTTGCATGCTAATTTGGTATGACAACAATTGAATTGATAGTTTGCAATTTTGCGATGTCATCTCAAATGCAGCCATAATTATGTCAATTATATTCTGATATAGTATATGATAGTTAGCATCCCATCAAACCTCGAAAATTGATGTTCAAATACTCGTACTACTGAAATCGTAAATCCCATTAAAATAGGCAATCTTAACCCAGGATTCATAAACCCGCAGTGTATATATAGGGGGTACCAATTTTAGTCGTGTCGTCACGTCCCAGGGCCGAAACTTTCACAGGATGGGTTAGCCCGATGTAGGTTGAAACTCTTCAATTTCCCTGGCCCCTGGATCCAAATTTGCTCGAACCTTGCATGCTTAAATGCTAAGCACGGCCCAAGATGTTGTCCCCTTGATCTTCAATTAATACCTATATTCAATGCCCCCAATAATCAGTTGGATTATAATCCCATGAACTAGTTCGATATATCTACCATAAACCCCACAATTCGCCTAGTCATAATCAGTCATAAATTTTCTTAGCTAACAAACTGGGGCACCACATGGTACGAATTTCAGCCCGTGGATATTTGGCCAGCACTTGGGGCATGAGGAATGCAGGCGATACCACTGTGGAAGACATCGGGAACAGTGCGCGGGTGTGCGACCCAGAGCAAATTGCACCTCGGTAGTCGCCTCGGAAGTGACAGCACCCAGATTGTTGATCAAATTCCAGTTTTTGGTGGTCTGATTCCCATTTTGTTGGGCTAATTCTATGAGAAATTCCCATGTTTGTTGCTTGAATAACGTTACTTCGCACTTATGATTAGATGAATGCGAATTCAGAACCTCTACGAGATCCCCAGCCAATATTTTTTCAGCGACAAAATCTGGGGGTGGTTGCCACCAATGGGGCACCATGCCGATCGCGAGGGTGCAGAATCTACCTGCTACCAGAGCTGCAGGGTCAGAAGGGGCCACTGCGATCCATGTTCCTGGACGACCTGCACCTTGGCGCACTCCATGGCTGGATGTTAGCCTGGTCCATCCTGGTCCCTTCTGGTGTCATCTGTGGCCATTGAAAATCCCAGTCCAAAAATGGGGGTTTGAATTAGTTTGAATGGGAAAACCCATCTACAAATGGTGGCTTGTCCATTGCCAGGTTTGATTTTAATGCCTATTCTGATCCAGTTTATGGAGGACTCATGAGAATTCCCTATCACATTTACTCCCTAATAGGGATCCATAGGGCATGGAGTTTGGGATGTGCCTAGGGTGGCATCCCCAAAGTCGTTATGGCCATAGGGCCATAGGGTTTTTGACAATTCAGGCTGGTGATGCCTGGCATGATACCACATGGATTTGAGGGCGTGCCTTTTCCTTCCACTTTTGTCCAGGTTACAACGATGTGGCATTCGTGAAGCATCTGCTGCAGCATGTGGCGAACCGCTTTTGTGTGGATTTGAGCGCCTTGGATTTTGCGTCGGCATGTGATTGCATGTGGGGTTGGGCCAAAGCCTGTGAGTTTCTTGGATTTTCCACATTTGGAGGAGCCAACATCCATGTTCATCATTTTCTATGAAGGATGGATGATATGGGATAATTTGATGCTCCATGGTGCCCTGCCCCTCCGCGATGCCATTTGAGCACTGGCCAAAATCATCCAATTTCCTTGTTGTTAAGTGACTATAGTGACTTCAGGATATACTTTCAGGGGGCTTGTGTTACGGAACCATGCTGACAGATTTCGATTATTCCCCACCTGCCAGGTGAGGGTTGTTAGATTTTATGTCAGTTGCCTCCTCCTCCTTCTCCTCCTCCTCCGCCTCCTCCTGCCTCGTCCTCCTCTCCTCCTCCTCCTCGTCCTCCTTGTCATCCTTGTCGTCCTTGTCGTCCTCGTCGTCCTCGTCGTCCTTGCTCAACTGCGACCCGCG